>Ga0310125_10000415_pt1 | contig 19739 bp, 13 predicted proteins | sample CB11b_Tmax_Bot8__FD_203508 | JGI IMG/M metagenome (GOLD analysis project Ga0310125, IMG submission 203508) | Marine microbial communities from Western Arctic Ocean, Canada - CB11b_Tmax_Bot8 | ecosystem: Environmental > Aquatic > Marine > Oceanic | place: Canada: Western Arctic Ocean | collected... | reverse complement strand
GCGGTTCCTGGGCGACTATGTTGATCCGTCACGATTGCTGTATCGCTTGAATCAGGTCATGTCGCGAATCAAACTGGCTGCTCTGCCCGACGGCGTGCTCGAGGTGATCGAGCGAGGTCGCGAGCTGGTCGAACCGCGTGTCGAGGAACTACTGGGCTGGGTGCCTCCGGATCCAGTCCCGTTGGGCGGGCGGGCCGAAGAGTCAATCGAGGAAAGGACCGAGTGATATGAAATACGGAATGAACCTGCTGTTGTGGGCCACCGCGGTCGACGAGTCGCACGATGGGATCCTGGAGCAGATCAAGGAGATTGGCTACGACGGTGTCGAGGTTCCGATTTTCGAGCACAATGCGGCGGCGTTCGAGCGATTGGGCGGCAGGCTTGATGAGCTGGACCTGGGTCGGACGGCGGTCACGGTTTCGACTCCCGACGCCAACCCGATTTCGGCCGACCCGTCGATCCGGTCCGAAGCCGTGACCCGACTGTGCAGTGCGGTGGACATGTGCCGGCTGGCCGGAGTCGAGATGCTGTGCGGCCCGTTCCATTCGGCGCTGGGCGAGTTCTCTGGAGCGATGCCGACGCAGGAGGAATGGGATCACGGCAAGGAGAGTCTGCGGGAAGTGGCCGATTACGCCGGGCAGAACGGCGTGACGCTGGTGCTTGAGTACCTGAACCGTTTCGAGCTGTATTTTCTGAACTGCGCGGCCGATTGTTCTCGATTCGTGCGTGAGGTCGATCATCCGAACCTGAGAATGATGTACGACACGTTTCACGCGAACATCGAGGAGAAGGACATCCGGGAGGCGGTCCGGTCGTGCATAGACGTGTGTGCTCACGTGCACATTTCCGAGAACGACCGTTCGACTCCGGGGAGCGGCGGAGTCGATTGGGACACGTCGTTCGCGGCGCTCAAGGAGGTGGGCTACGACGGTTGGATGGTGGTCGAGGCCTTCGGGCTGGCTCTGCCCGACCTGGCGGCGGCAACGATGATCTGGCGGCGGATGTACGAGTCGGAACAGCAGCTGGCAACCGACGCGTTGGCGTTCATGAAGAGCCGTTGGGAGGGCTAGCCGGCGGCGGCGGCGAGTCGGGGGCGGTTGCCGGTGCCGGGTCCTTTGGGGCCGGTTCGATGATGTCAATCGGGTTGAGTGTCAGTCCGACGCCCAGGAAGGCGAGGGTGAACCAGCCCAGCAGGTGTCGGCCGGTGCCCAGCGGCATCAGGTCGTCGGAGGTCGGTGGGTGGCGTGGGCCCATCAGTACCAGCAACACCAGCAGCACGCTGAAGGCGGGGTCGCTCGTGTAGATCATGTAGCCGGCGATGGCGAAGATCAGCCCGAAGGCGACCAGGTGGGCTCGTCGCCCGATCAGCGTGTAGAGAATGTGGCCGCCGTCGAGCTGGCCGATCGGCAGCAGGTTCAGCGCAGTGATGAAGATCCCCACCCAGCCGGCAAAGACCAGCGGATTGAGATTCACCGTCTCGTTTTCGCCCAGCGGCCCGTGGACCCACTCGATCATCCACTGCAACATCAGCGGGTCGCCGTAAACCATGATCGGGAAGCTGGGATTCTCGGGCAACTCGATGATCTCCACCGACTGCAGTCCCCAGATCGTGATCGGGATCGTCAGGACCAACCCGGCCAGGGGACCGGAGACGGCGATGTCGAAGAGGACCTTGCGATCGGCCGAGCGAGCCGATTGCAGGATCACGGCTCCCATGGTGCCAAACGGAGAGATCGGCATCGGGATGAAGAACGGCAGCGTGGCGGGAACGCCGTAGCGGCGGGCCTGCAGGTAATGACCCATCTCATGAGCGATCAGGATCGCCATCACCGCCGCGGTGAACTGCAGGCCCGAACCGATCATCGTCCAGATGATCTGCGAGTTGGTCATGCCCTGTGTGAGATTGGCGAGAAACGAGCCGGCGTAGGTGGTACTCAGGCAGGTGGCCACGAACAGGAACAGCACCAGCCGGGGCCGGGTGTTGAGTGTGCGGGGTGGTCCGGGAGTGTGGGGTGGTTCGAGCAAACCCGGTGGCCCGGGTGACTTCACTGGTGGGTCCCCGGCGACGGACTCCCACGAGACCAGTTCGGGCTGGGGGACTTCGGGGGCCGCTGCGTCGTCGCCGTCGTGCTCGGGCCAGGCCGGGGCAGAGCCGTGTTCGGGTGGGAGGTCGGTCAACGGGGTTGGCCTGCGGGAGACGGTACGGGAGGGGGCGATTGTAGACAATCCGGCGAGGGTCTGCCCTGAGCCCTTGGTGGTTGGCCGTCGCGCTGCGTGGTAGAACACTCCGAGTCCATAAACGTGAAGCTCAGCGGAGAGTACTGCGATGCGGGTGACCAATGTCGAGGTGACCATAGTCGAGGTGCCTCAGATCGCCCCGATTGCTCCCTACCGATCCCACGTCCGCAGCAGCTCGACGACGATGAGTGCCATCGTGAAGGTCGAGACCGATGAGGGGCTGGAGGGCTGGGGCGAGCACAACGTCAACTTTCTGCCCGAGATCAGTGGTTCGAGCATGCAGGCCGACGCACGAGCCTGGCTGATCGGTCGCGATGCGACCAACCTGCAGGCCTACCACAGGGACTGCCGACTCGAAACACGCCTGAAGTCCGGCATCGAGCTCGCACTGTGGGACCTCAAAGGCAAAGCCCTGGGAGTCCCCGTCGTCGAACTGCTCGGAGGCAAGATCCGTGACGAGGTCGAGGTGGCCGCGTGCATGGGGATCCAGACCTACGAGCGGGCCGGTGAGATCGCCACGTTCTATGTCGAACAGGGTTTCGAGAGCCTGAAGACAAAGGCCGGCAGCGACATGCAGGAGGACCTGGAGATGGTCCGCGGTGTCCGCGATGCGGTCGGAGATCGGCTGAAATTGCGGATCGATCCCAACCGGGCGTATTCACTCGAGCAGGCAATCGAGCTGGGACGGCGGTTGGAGGAATACGAGCTCGAGTACCTGGAGCAGCCGATTCCGGCCGAGCCGCTGGCCAACGCCGCACGTCTCCGCAGCGAGACCAAGACCCCGATCGCGCTCAACGAGAGCGTGGTCGATCCGGCGAGTGTCTGGGAGATCCTCGAAGCCGGAGCCGCTCAGTACATCCTGCCGGATACGCACATTGCCGGTGGCATCTGGCCGTGTGTCGAGATCGGACACCTGGGCCATGCTGCGGGGGTGCCCTGCATCATGCATTGCGGTCACGACCTGGGCCCCAAGACCGCCGCCATGGTTCACGTGGCCGGAGCCTCTCCGGCCTACTCCCTGGGCAACGACTCGACCTACTTCGGACTCGAGGACGACGTGACGATCGAGCCCTTTGTGATCAACTCAGGCAAGATCGCCGTGCCCTCCCGGCCGGGCCTGGGCTGTGATGTGGATCCGGAGAAACTGGAACGGTACCGGGTTGAGTGCTGAATCGTGAAGAGTCGTGAAGAATCGTGCTGAGTCGTGCTGGGATGGGAGAACGGCGATGCAGTTGAGAACCGTGTTCCTGGGCAACATGCTGCTGCTGAGTGCGCCGGGGCTGTTTCCGGCTGAGGCGGCCGAGACTCAGCAGGCGGTGCCACTGTCGGTGACCGGGCGATCCGACAAGCGATTGGTGGCACTGGATCGTCTGATGACCGGATTCCTCGAGCAGTACAAGTTGCCCGGAGCGTCGCTGGCGGTGGCGCGTCACGGCCGGCTGGTCTATGCCCGCGGGTTCGGCTTGGCCGATCGCCAAAGCGGCAAGCCGGTGCAGCCGGGGAGCCTGTTCCGGATCGCCAGCCTCTCGAAGCCGGTCACCTCGGTCGCGATTCTGAAACTGGTTGAAGCGGGCCGCTTGAAACTGGACGATTCGGTTGCCGACGTGCTGGGGCTGAAGCCACAGGCGGATGTCCAGCGGAACCGGCGGGTGACGATCAGGCAGTGCCTGCAGCACACCGGTGGCTGGGACCGGGGCGATTCGTTTGATCCGATGTTTCAGTCGATCCGCATCGCTCGTGTCCTGGAAACCAGGGCCCCGGCTGGACCCGCCGAAGTGATCCGCTTCATGCAGAAGTGGCCGCTGGACTTCGATCCAGGCACCCGCTACGCGTACTCCAATTACGGCTACTGCCTGCTGGGTCGGGTGATCGAGAAGGTCTCGGGCGAGAGCTACGAGTCGTACGTTCGTAAGCAGGTGCTTGAGCCGATGGGTGTGAACGGGATGCGGATCGGGAAGACGCGTGAGGCGGGACGGGCCGAGGGCGAGGTGCGGTATCACGTGGACGGAGAGAAGGTGGGTTTGAGCGTTTTCGAGGCGGATCTCGGTCAACGGGTCTCGCGTGCCTATGGTGCCTGGTACATCGAGGCAATGGACTCGCACGGCGGCTGGATCGCCTCGGCCACGGACCTAGTCCGTTTCGCGACGGTGCTCGAGTCGCCTGGCCGTAAGCCGTTTCTGAATCCCGCTTCACTGGAAGCGATGTTCGCTCCGCCGCCGGCACCGGTCTCACGCAAGGCCGACGGGTCGGTTGAGCCTGTGTATTACGGGCTGGGGTTCTCGGTCCGCCCGACCGGCGAGGGCGGGATGAACCAGTGGCACACCGGCTCGTTGGCGGGCACCTCGACCCTGTTGGTCCGCCGTCACGACGGGATGGCGTGGGCCGTGCTGTTCAACAGCCGCCGGGCATGTGCCGGCAAGAACCCCGCCTCGACGATCGACCCGCTGGTGCACAAGGCGGTCGATGCGGTGCGGGAGTGGCCCGAGGAGGACCTGTTTGATGCGGCCACCGACAAGGCTAGATGAAGTCCGACATTCGCTTGGCGAGTCGGTCGAGAGCGGGTGAGATGTCGGTCGGTTCGAGGTGAACGTTGAGCAGGCTGAAGGCGTCGTGGTTGGCCAGGGCGGCGTTGAGGGCCTGGTCGAGCTCGGTTTCGGTGTGGACCTCAAACCCCCAGCCTCCGCCCAGCAGGTCGGGCAACCGGTGGTATTTCCAGTCGAGGATGTCGTTGAAGGGACCCTCCTGCAGGAATCTCTCGGTCGTGTACCCCTTGTTGTTGAGCACGATGACCAGCGGGTTGAAACCGTGGCGGATGGCGGTCGAGAGTTCCAGGCAGGTCATCTGGAAGGCGCCGTCGCCGACCAGCACGATCGGTCTCAGCTTGGGGTCGGCCACCTGGACCCCGATCGCCGCGGGGATGGCGAAACCCATCGAGGCGTAGTAGGCGGGGCTGAGGAACTGGGTGTGTCGCGAGAGATGCAGGTCGACGGCTCCGAACAGCGAGTCGCCGACATCGGCGATGACCGCCATCGATTCGTCGAGCATCTGGTTGACCCGGGCGAAGAGACGCCGCACGGTGACTGGCCGGTTGGCACGGGCACGGAACGGACGATCCTCAGTCCGCTTGCGGGTCGGTACCGGGCGGCGGGCCGGCTTGAGCCTGGCATCCAGCAGCCCGTTGACGAAGTCCGACAGCACGACGTCGTGAAAATGGTGATGCTGGATCCGAAGCTGCTCGCTGGTGGCGTAGATGCACTGTCCCGGGTCGAGATTGGCCGTGAACAGGCCGAGATTGATGTCGGTCATGAACGTGCCCAGCAGGATCACACAGTCGCTCTGCTCGACATACCGCCTCACTCCGTCACGCCCCATCGCACCCTCGTAGACGCCGACGAACAGCGGATGGGCCTCGCTGACCACCGACTTGCCCAGCAACGTGGCACACATCGGTAACTCGTGCCGCTCGGCCAACTGGACCAGTTCCTCCCTGAGTCCGAAGCGGTGCATCTCGACTCCGGCGAGGATCACCGGTCGCTTCGCCGAGTTGATCAACTCGGTGGCCTCCTCGAGAGCCTCGCCGAGCGCGTCGGGATTGCTCGACTGAGGTTCGCTTTGGGGAGTGTGAGGAAACTGCGAGGTGGTGGTGACCCGGTCTCGCGGGAGTTCCAGGAAGACGGGCCGCTTGTAGCGGACGGCCGCCTCGAGACACCTGTCGATTTCGCGGAAGGCCGTCAGAGGATCTTCCAACGAGGCCGAGGCCACGGTGATCTTCTCGAACACGTCTCTCTGGGTCTGAAAATCGCGCACCTTGTGATGCAGCAGCGGGTCGTTGCGACGCTCGTCGATGCCCGGTGAGCCGCTGATCACGATCACCGGTGACTTCTCGGCGTAGGCACCGGCGGTGGAGTTGGTGACGCTGAGTCCTCCGACGCAGTAGGTCACGCAGACGCACCCCAGGCCATGCACTCGCGCGTATCCGTCCGCGGCGTAGCCGGCACAGTCTTCGCGAGTGGTCCCCACGACCCGGATCGGGCTCGCCTCGAGCATCCCGTAGAACTGCAGTACGAAATCACCGGGTATGCCGAAGACGTCGTCGACTCCGTAGTCCTGCAGACGCTGGATCAGATATCCGCCAATCGTCTGGCGGGTGACCTTCGAGCCGGCTTTGCGGGTGGCCGTACGCGTCTTCCGTGTCGTCTTGGCCATGAGAGTTGTCCTGGTGAGGGGCTGCCTGACTCATCATTACCGGCCGCCACGATCGGTCAATCCGTGCGATCGGCGGTCCGGCCGGTTTGCGGGTCTCACAATCTGTCGGTTATTCTCAGGACCATAGCCTGTGTCGCTTTCATCGGAAACCGGGGAGAGTTTCATGCGACTGCTCGACAGATGGGTACTGGCCGGTCTGTGGATCGGGTGCCTGGTTCCCGCGGTGATGCCGGCGGCGGAACCCGGCGAACTGACCTGGCCTCCCAAGTTGCCCGGTGGCCGAACCGTGGTGAGTGACCGGGGTGAGGCCTTCCTGGTCGCTCCGCCCGGTCTGTCTGCGGACGTGGAGATCGCCAAGACTCCTCCTTCGGTCGATTTCCTGTACTACCCCGGACAGGACTATCCGGGCAACCCGTGGAGTGTCTGGGGCGACAGTGTGGCGGTGGGTGGCAAGTACTACTCGGCCATCGGCGACCACATCGGTCCGGCCGGCAACGCGTTTGTCTACGAGTACGACCGGGCCAAGAAGTCGATCCGCAAGATCGTCGACCTGAAGAAGCTGCTGAAGTTGCCCAAGGGTCACTACATGCCGGGCAAGATCCACAGCCGCATCGACATGGGTCGCGACGGCTGGCTCTACTTCGCCACTCACCGTGGCTCAACCCGCGTGACGATCGACCGTTACCACTACACTGGCGACTGGATCGTGCGGCATCACCCGGTGACGGGGAAGACCGAAATCGTCGCTCGTGGGCCGGTGCCCAAGCACTGCATTCCCACCAGCGTGCTCGATCCCGACCGGCTGATCTACTATGGCGGCACCGCGTCGGGGAACTCTGCCGAAAAGACGATCAACTTCTTCGCCTACGACATCCGCAAGCGGAAGGTGCTGCACTCGGTACCCGCGGGCCCCTACCGCTACATGATCTTCGCCCGCTCGACCGGACGCATCTACTACTGCAACTCCGACCTGGGGCCGCTGATGCGGTACGACCCGGCCACCGGCAAGCCGCCGGTGAAGATCGCCGGGGCGATCGGTCTGAGATCGGCCACCCAGGAAACCTCCGATGGCTACGTCTACACGGTCTCGACTCGCGGGGACGGCTCGCTGTGGCGGTTCAACACCAAGACCGAGGCGATCGAGAAGATCGGCAAGGCGGCGGTGGGCAGGACCGACTACGTCACGTCGCTGGATGTCGATCCCAGTGGTCGCTTCCTTTACTACACACCCGGTGCTCACGGTGGGTCACACTTTGACGGCACGCCGATCGTACAGTTCGACACGAAGTTGCGGACCCGAAAGGTGATCGCGTTTCTGCACCCCTTCTACCTCAAGAAACTTGGCTACATCTCGCTGGGCACATTCGGCTCGGCACTCTCGCCGGACGGCCGCACGCTGTACGTGACCTGGAACGGCAACCGCGGAGGTCTGAAGCGGAGGCGGTACGGCTTCGACACCTGCGCGATGACCGCGATTCACATTCCCGCTTCTGAGCGTGGTGGAGAGACAACCAGTGCGAAGTAGTTTCTGCCGAGACCCTCGCAAGCTGCCGCCGGTGGCAAGCACCATGGCGTGGCTGGCAGTGCTGCTGGCGACGCTGAGTTGTGCGGCCGCCGAGCAGGAACTCGCCCGGGAATTGCGTCAACTGGACACCTCGGTCGTCCCCGCCTCCCAGCGAGACGCGGCTCGCAGGGACTGGATCGAGGAGATCCGCCGGCGTCGCCAGGCGGCCAATGCCGGGGACATGGCGGCGTGGAACGCGGTCAACTCGCGTGAGGACTGGGAACTCATGCGAGGCCAGCGGCTCAAGAAGCTGGTCGAATCACTCTCGCTGCATCCTCAGATCCGACGCCCCAAGGTGCGATGCCGCGTCTCCGGTCGCCTGGCAGGCGATGGGTTCGCTGTCGAAAACCTGGTCTATCGCGGGCGAATGGATTACCCGGTGACGGCCAACCTGTACCTTCCCGAACCGGCCAGGAAGTCGATGCCGGGAATCGTGTTGTGCCACAGCCACCACAGTCCCAGGACGCAGGGCGAATTGCAGGACATGGGGATGACCTGGGCCCGGGCCGGGTGTTGCGTCCTGGTGATCGATCAGCTGGGCCATGGAGAGCGAAGGCAGCATACGTTTCGGACGTCCGAGGACTATCCGGGCACGTTTCGGCGCAGCCGCCAGGACTACTACTTCCGCTACGACGTGGGTGTGCTCATGCACCTGTCCGGTGAGAGCCTGATCGGGTGGATGGTCGAGGACATGCGGTGCGGGATCGACCTGCTGGTGTCTCGCGAGGGCGTCGACTCGAAACGGATCATCGTGATGGGTGCCGTGGCCGGCGGCGGCGACCCGGCCGGAGTGACCGCGGCGGTAGATGACCGGGTGGCGGTCGCCGTGCCGTTCAACTTCGGAGGTCCTCAGCCCGAATCACCGTATCCGCTGCCCGAGGACGCTGCGACCAGTTTCAATTACCTGGGCGGCGGCAGCTGGGAATCGACTCGCAACCTGAAGGGGACCGCCCCGGGGGGGTTCTTCCACTGGGCCATCGTCGGGTCACTGGCTCCTCGGAGGCTGATTTACGGGCACGAGTTCTCGTGGGATCGAGAGCGGGATCCGGTCTGGAAACGGTTGCAGAGGATCTGGGGCTGGTACGACCGGGCCGGGAACCTGGGGTTCGCTCATGGTCATGGCCTGCTTCGAGGCGATTCGGCGAAGGCCTCGCACTGCAACAACATCGGCCCGGTCCATCGCAAGATGATCTCCCCCTACCTCTCCCGCTGGATGGATGTGCCGGTGCCGGCCAAGGAGTACAGGAAGCGATTCGAGGTGTCACGATTGCAGGCCTGGCCGGTCGACACCGATTCGTTGCCGCCTGTACATACCGTGCTGCAACGCCTGGTCAGTCGTCTCGATCTGCAATTGGACAAGCGGCCCGACGGGGGACTGTTCGACCGGCGTCGCACACTGTCGGGCAGCGGCCTGGTGTCCAGGCTCGGCCCCGAACGCGTCGCGACCAGCAAGACGGTGCAGGTTCTGCGGCAGAGTGAGGCCCGGGTCACAGAAAACGTGTCCGTGAATCGTGTGCTGCTGAAGTCTTCGGACGGGGTCCGGATTCCGCTGCTGTTGATGCGGAACTCCCAGGGCAAGCGTGCACGTGCTGCGGTGGTGATGGTGGCACAGGCCGGGAAGCGGAGCCTGCTGAAGTCGCGAGCCGGCGAGGTGGCGAGCCTGTTGGCCGGCGGGGTGGCAGTCTGCCTGGTCGATGTGCGTGGCACCGGCGAGACGCGTGCCGGAGATGGGCGAACTCGGCGAAGCTACGCGACGAGCCTGTCATCGACGGAGTTGATGCTGGGTACGACCACGCTGGGCCAGCGGTTGCAGGACCTCTGCAGCGTGCTGGCGTGGCTGCGCACCGTTGAGGGAATCGACATGAAGCGACTGGCCGTCTGGGGTGATTCTCTGGCGGAGCCCAACCCGCCGAAGACCCGCTTTGCCGTGCCGCACGGAGTCGACTCGCGGCCTCGCGGCTCCGAGCCTCTGGGCCCGTTGCTGGCGGTGCTGGCGTTGTGGCGTGAGCCGAGCCTGGCGGCTGCGGTCGGTGCACGGGGCGGGCTGGTGGCCTTTTCCAGTGTGCTCGGCCATCGCTTCGTCTACCTGCCGCACGACTGTGTTGTGCCGGGTGCGGCTATTCTGGGTGACATTGCCGGGGTGGTCGAGTTGTGTCGGCCTCGACCCCTGCGGTTGGCCGGCCTGGTCGACGGATACAATCGGGCAGTCTCGCCGCAAGTGGCCGAGAAGGCCTACTCGAGGGCCAGGGCGGCGTATCGGCGGGCCGGTGCCGGGTCGAGCTTCGAGCTGGATGCCTCGCAGGGACCGACTCGGCAGTCGGTGGCCTGGCTGCTGAAGGTACTGGAGCCTCAGTCGGGCAGCGACAGGCACAGCAACTTGCCGTAGCGGTCCTTGACGAACAGGCGGCGGCCCGAGAGCACTACGTGCGGCCAGGCGTCGGCACGGGACAGGCCGGGCACTCGGGCCAGTTCACGATAGGCCTTCGGCGAGCGGCCAAAAGTTTCGGCCAGCATCAGGTCGCCTCGATTGGCCCAGATGATCAGTCGCTTGTCGGAAGTCAGGATGCACGAGCCCTGTGAGCCGACTCGGCCGCCGTGCCACAGGCGTTTCCCGGTCGCGAAGTCCAGGCAGTGGACTCCCTTCCAGGCCCAGTAGACCCGGTTCTCGTAGATGATCGGGCTGCAGACTCCCGAGGCGAACGGCTGTTTCCAGACCTCGCGGGCCGAGCCCAGCTTCACGTCGTAGCGAGCCACCTCGAGGTGGTTGTACGCCGTGGTGACCACCAGGCTCTGGCCCTGGACGGCGGGAGTTGGGATGTTGTTGGCGAAGTCGGTGGTCCAAGGAATCGTGGCCACGGTGCGGCCGGCCATCGGACCGGCAATCCGGGTGACGACGACGTTCCTCAGAGTCAGCACCACGGCACAGCGGACCCCGTCGACGGTCATCGGCACCGGACTGCCACTGTGGCCGGCCTCGTCCCGGTTCTGGCTGGCCCACTTCTGGCGACCGTCCTTCGGGTCCAGCCCCACCAGATTGCCACTCTTGGCTCCGACCTCAACGACCAGCGTGTCGCCCTGCAGTAGAGGTGAGCTCGTGTAGCCGTAGTCTCGCCGGGTCTTGCGCCGCTTGGCCACTTCTGGACGACGGACCGCAGCGTACTTCTGGTAGAGGTTGATGTGCCACAGCGAGCGTCCTTCGGACCTGGAGTTCCAGCAGCGGAGGTCTCCGTCGATGCTCATCGTGAACAGGCGGCCGGTCTTGGGGTCGAATTCGGGGGTGGCCGAGGGGCCCGAGTAGATCGACTGGTCGCCGACGGCGTGGCGGCCGTAGCGGGGTGAGCGGTACGACTGCTTCCAGAGCACTTTGCCGGTCTTGGCGTCGAGGCACCAGAGCGTGTCCTGGTTGGACTTCCAGCCCAAAGCGTACAGACGGTTGCCCACAACCAGCGGGCTGCCGCAGCCCTCGCCAACTCCCGTCGACCAGGTGGGCTTGGGGTTGAGCCATCGAGATCCGTTTCAGCCGGATGATTCGGGGCTGATGTCGTTTCTGGACCGGCCTCGCCAGTGCTCCGAATCGGCTGCCGGGGCCAAGGAGGCAAGCAGCGTCAGTGGCACCAGGATCGCTGTGGCCAGTGGCGGGATGCGGAGTGTCGGTATGAAATGCGGGATGCTCATCACAGGCAGTATGCGACGATGAGGACCAGGGGGCGAACTGTCGGATCAGCGTCCCGAGGCGGCATTCCGACATCGGGGCCGGAGTTGGTAGGATGGTCCCATGTTCAATCTGAAGTGGTTGCCCGAGCTGAGACGCGTCGGGGGTGCGCTGTGCGCTGTGCTGTTGCTTGCGGCGCTGCCGAGTTGTGATGTCGTCGGGGCCGAACCGGCGAAGGCGGGCAAGCTGGAGACTCGTGTTCGAGCGATCTTCAAAGCCCAGTGCCTGAAGTGCCATTCCGGTGCCAAGCCCAAGGGGCAGTTCAGCCTGTCCACCCGCGAGGATCTGGTGCGCGGTGGTGAGACCGGTCGAGTGATCACGCCGGGTAAACCACTTGAGAGCCTGCTGTTTCAGCATGTGCAGGATGGTTCGATGCCGCCGGGTGAGGACAAGCGATTGTCGGAGGCGGATATTGAGACGCTCGAGCGGTGGATCGAGTCGGGCGCACCGTTCGGCAAAGGCGGACGGCTGCCGACAATCATCACCCAGCACGACGTGTATCCGATTCTGCAACTGCGTTGCGTGGTGTGCCATGGCGGCCGCACGAAGCAGGCCAAGCTCGATTTGAGGTCTCGTGAGTCGATCCTGCGAGGCGGCAAATCGGGGCCGGCGGCGGTGCTGGGCATGCCGGAGACCAGCCTGCTGCTGAAGAAGATCCACGACGGCAGTATGCCGCCGCGCCGCGACCTCGTGGCGGCCAGTATCAAGGTGATTGAGCCGGGTGAACTCGAGAAGCTGACCCGCTGGATCGGCGAGGGAATGCCGCTGGTTCCCGACCCGCCGACGTCGGGACAGGTGCCGGTGGTCACCGACGAACAACGCAAGTTCTGGGCCTTTCAACAGCCCCGAGCAGCCAGCGTGCCGGCCGTGAACTCGGGTGACCGGGTCCGCAACCCGATCGATGCCTTCCTGTTGAAACGACTCGAGGCCCGCGGCTTGTCGTTTTCGCCCGATGCCGATCGCCTGAGCCAGCTGAGACGAGCCACCGTCGACGTGACCGGCTTGCCGCCTCGGATCCCCCAGACCAGGCGACAGGCAGAGGGTGAACCGCAGATCGATTCGCTGGAGATCTGGCAGGCGGACGCGGATGGGGACTCGTTGGGGGATTGGGATCGGCAGGTCGACCGGCTTCTCGCCTCGCCCCACTTCGGTGCCCGCTGGGCCCGCTTCTGGCTCGACCTGGCCGGCTACTCGGACTCCGACGGCATCCAGAACGCCGACCCGATCCGCCGCTCGGCTTACAAGTATCGCGACTACGTCATCCGTTCGTTCAACGACGACAAGCCCTACAACCGCTTTCTGCTCGAACAGATCGCCGGGGACGAGCTGGCCGATTATCGGCGGGCGAAGGTGGTGACCGAGCAGATGGCCGACAACCTGGTTGCGACCGGGTTCCTGAGATTCGTGCCCGATGCAACGTATGCCAACATCACCGGCTTCGTACCCGACCGCCGAGATGTGATCGACGCCGAGCTCGAGGTACTGACCTCCGCGGTGATGGGACTGACTCTGAAATGTGCCAAGTGCCACTATCACAAGTTCGACCCCCTGCCCCAACGGGATTACTACCGCCTGGCGGCTGTCTTCAAGGGAGCTCTGGATGAGAACGACTGGTTGAAGCCCTACGGCACCAAGCAGTTCAGCAGCGGACCGATCGGGTTCCGACACATGTCGGTGGTCAGCACCCGCGAGCAGAAGGCGGTCGAATCTCACAATAGCGGGATCGAGGCGGCAATCGCCGCGGCTCGCACGGCACTGTCGGAGCGGGCCGCCGCGGCCCGGAAGAAGCAGGTCGAAGCCCGCCTGGAGAAACTGCCGGCGGTGATCCGTGACGATGTCCGCAAGGCCCTGGCGACCGAGCAGGCCAAACGGACCCCGGTCGAAAGCTACCTCGCCGAGAAGTTCGGATCGCTGCAGAAGATCGACGACGCGACGCTCAAGAAGCTGGACCCCGCCTATGCCAAGTCGGTGGTCGAGACTGACAAGCGGGTGAAGGAGCTTGGGGGGCAGAAACGGGAACAGCCCTTCGTGCGCGCGCTGTGGGACCGCGGGTCGCCGTCGCCCACCTACGTACTGGTCCGCGGCAATTACCTGACACCGGGTCGCAAGGTCGAGCCTGGTGTGCCCGAGGTGCTGGCACCTCGAGGGTTTGATCTCGATGTGCAGCCGCCCTTCCCCGATGCCGAGTCGACCGGCCGCCGCCTGGCGTTTGGCCGCTGGTTGACGGCCGATCAGCATCCGCTGACGGCCCGGATCATTGTCAACCGGATCTGGAAGCACTACTTCGGCCGCGGGATCGTCGCGACTCTGGACAACTTCGGCGAAACCGGCGAGCGGCCCACGCACCCCGAATTGCTCGACTGGCTTGCCGTCGAGCTGGTACGCAATGGCTGGCGGCTGAAGCCGATTCACCGCCTGATTCTCAATTCCACCGCCTACCGTCAGTCCTCCGCGGTGACCGACCGCGGCGAGGAACTCGATCCGGAAAACCTGCTGCTGAGCCGGATGCCTCTGAAGCGACTCGACGCCGAGAGTCTTCGAGACAGCCTGCTCGCGGTCTCCGGCGAACTGGACACTCGCCAGTTTGGACCCGGCGATGCCGTCAGCTCTCGGGCCGACGGATTGGTGACGGCAGTCCGCGGCCCCCGGGGCTGGCGACGCAGCATCTTCCTGCTGCAACGTCGCACCCAGATCTCAACCCTGCTGCAGAACTTTGACCTGCCGCGGATGAGCCCCAACTGCATCGAGCGACCGATCTCGATTGTCGCACCCCAGGCACTGCACCTGCTCAACAACAAGGCGATCCGCGAACTGGCAGACCGGTTTGCCGAGCGAGTCGAGGCTGAGGTGGGCGACAACGTCAGGCTGCAGGCGACTCGAGTCTTCCGGATCGCGCTGGCACGGGTGCCGAATCACGAGGAACTGGCGGCCTGTGTCGGAGTACTGCAGCGGTTGCGCAACGAGTGGGCGGCGAAACTGAAGAACGACCAAGCAGCCGCCAATCGACGGGCCCTGGGAAACCTCTGCCACGCCATAATGAACTCCGCCGCCTTCATGTACCTGGACTGAACACCGCAGCCTGAACACCGCAGCCTGAACACCGCAGCCTGAACACCGCAGCGTGTCGATGACACGACGAGGATTTCCACGATGCTCTCCCACGCCTCACAACGCTCTCAGATGTCGGTGTCGTCGGTATCTCGGCGTGGGTTCTTCGAATCGATTTCCAGCGGGCTGGGCACCGCCGCCTTGGCCAGCCTGCTCAGCCAGGACCTCTACGGCAGCAACGGCCTGTTGGGGGCCGAGGCGGGGAGTGGTCAATCGGAGTTCCCCGACCAGAGTCCCAAGCAGCCTCACTTCGAACCTCAGGCCAAGGCAGTTATCCACCTGTTCATGAACGGTGGACCCAGCCAGATGGACCTGTTTGATCCCAAGGAGGAGCTGACGCGCAACCACGGCAAGAGTTATTTCGACAAAATCGCCGGTGAGGTCGAGAATCCCGGTGCGGCCGGTGCGTTGATGCGGAGTCCATTCCGGTTTCGCCGGCATGGCGAGGTCGGGATGGATGTCTCGGAGCTGCTGCCTCACCTGGCGACGCAGGTCGATCGGATCAGCCTGGTCCGCTCGATGTACACGACCAACCTGACTCACGAGCCCGCGCTGTTCATTGCTCATTGCGGCCGCATGAACCCGGGTCTGCCGAGCCTGGGGTCGTGGGTCACCTACGGCCTGGGCAGCGAGAACCAGAACCTGCCGGCCTACATCGTGTTGGACGACCCGGCGGGTTTGCCGGTCAACGGAGTACAGAACTGGCAATCGGGCTACCTGCCGCCGGTTTACCAGGGCACAAGGTTCCGGGCGACCGGCAAGCCGGTGTTGAATCTGGATCGCGAGTACGAGGAGGCCGACTCGGTCGTGAAACTTGAACGCGACCTGATCGGCACGCTCGACCGGATCCACCGTCGACGCCGTACCGGGCAGCCTCAGCTGGACGCCCGTCTGGCGAGTTACGAGCTGGCCGCCAGGATGCAGTTGGCGGCCTCGGACGCGTTGGACATTTCCCAGGAAACCGCGCTCACGCAAAAACGTTACGGGGTGGGTGGCAAGGCGACCGATTCCTACGGACGCCGCTGCCTGATCGCTCGCCGCCTGATCGAACGGGGTGTCCGCTTCGTGCAGTTGTTCATCAACTTCCAGATCTGGGACAACCACACCAACATCGGTTCGGCGTTGCCTGCGGCCTGTCGCAAGACCGACCAGCCGATCGCCGCGTTGCTCGAAGACCTCGACCAACGCGGGTTGCTCGACAGCACGTTGGTGGCCTGGGGTGGCGAGTTCGGCCGTTTGCCGATCGCCCAGTTGGCTGGAGACAAGAACGTGTTGAAGGCGGGTCGCGACCACAACCAGAACGCGATGGTGACGTGGCTGGCCGGTGCGGGCATCAAGCGGGGTCACATCCACGGAACGACAGACGAGATCGGCCTGAAGGCGGGCGACCAGAAGGTGACCGTCCACGACTGGCACGCCACGGTGCTCGACCAGCTAGGGATGCATCACCAGGAATTGTTCTATCGACGCAACGGCCTGAAGGAGCGGCTGACGTCGGTGTTTCCGGCCAGGGTGATCGAGGAGATCTGTGCGTGAGCCGTTTTCGGGGGCCGCTGATCGGGATCGAGTGGCGGGCTGCGGGACGATGGAGATTGAGGCAATGAGCAAAGTCGTCTATCCTACGGGGAGTTGGGGTGACGGCTGTTTCCATGTCGAGATACAGGAAGTCCGACGATGAGCGATGAAGTCCAGATTACCGGCGAACCGATGACGGTTCCCACGATGTGCCGATTCACGGTCGACCGACCACTTTATCCGGACCAGTCGTTTCATTTCGGCAGTGCCGAGGCGGCCGAGATGTCGCCATTGGCCAGCCGGTTGTTTGCCATCGAGGGTGTGGCCGGGGTGCTGATTACCGACAACCGGGTCACGGTCACCAAGCACGGACCCACTCCGTGGCCTGAGGTCGGTCCCCAGGTGGGAGCATCGATCCGTGAGCACCTGGCATCGGGTGACCCGGCCGTGGACCCGAGTGTCCGCGAGTCGATCCCGCCGGTTGACGTGTTGCGTGACAGGATCCAGGGGATTCTCGACCGCGAGGTCAACCCGTCGGTGGCCAGCCATGGTGGCGTGGTGCGGTTGCTCGATGTGAAGCAGAACATGGTCTACGTGCAGATGGGCGGAGGTTGCCAGGGCTGCGGGATGGCCGACGTGACGCTGAAGCAGGGTGTGGAGATTGCGATCCGGTCTGAGATCCCCGAGGTGGGCGAGATCATGGACACGACCGATCACGCTTCGGGCAATAACCCGTATTACGCCCCGTCGAAGAAGTAGTCCTTGGGCGGTTCCCGGTCGAGCGTCGCATGCCCCGCCTGCTGCTGATGCTGCCGACACGGACCTACCGCACTCCCGCGCTGCTGGCCGCGGCGGCTCGATGCGGTGTCGAGTTGACGGTGGCGTCCGAGGAGGACAGTTCGGTCGCGCACCTGAACCCCGCCGGATTTCTCACGCTTCCCTTCTCGACTCCCGATGCCTGCGCCCTGCCGGTGCGAGAGTTCTCGCGGCAGTATCCGATCGACGCGGTGATTGGGATCGACGACTTGGTGGTCGAAGCCACTGCGGTGGTGGCCCGGTCGCTGGATCTGCCACACAACGACCCCGACGCTGTGGCGGGGGCTCGCGACAAGAAACGCTCTCGCCAACTGCTGGCCGCCGCCGGTGTGGCCTGCCCCGAATTCGTGTGGCGGAGTTTTGACGAGCCGGGCCGGGACCTGCCGCCGGAATTCGGATTCCCGGCGGTGGTCAAGCCGCTGGATCTGTCGGCCAGTCGGGGAGTGATCCGGGTGGATGACGGTGAGCAGTTGACGGCGGCGGTGGAGCGGGTCGAGGCGATCGTGGCCGATGAGGCGAAGTACCTGGCTGAGTCAGGGTTCCTGGTCGAGAGTTTCGTGTCGGGTCCGGAGGTGGCTGTCGAGGGGCTGTTGCGAGACGGGGTGCTTGAGGTGCTGGCGATTTTCGACAAGCCCGAACCACTCGAGGGGCCATACTTCGAGGAGTCGATCTACCTGACGCCTTCTCGATTGAGCGAATCGCAGCAGGCCGAGCTGGTCGAGACATCCGCTGCGGCATGCCTGGGGCTGGGCCTAAGCGAGGGGGCGGTGCACATCGAGCTGCGGGTGACCGGAGCGGGTCCGGTGGTGATCGAGGTCAACCCGCGTGCGATCGGGGGCTTGTGTTCGGACGTATTGAAGTTCGGGACCGGACTGACCTTGGAAGACCTGCTGCTGAATCACGCCCTGGGTGACCGGGCTCCGTTGCCGGAACGGGTGGATCGGGCTGCGGGTGTGCTGATGCTCTCGGTGGGAGGTGGCGGAACGCTCGAGCGGGTCGAGGGCATTGAAGCGGCCGAGGCGGTGTCCGGGGTCGAGCGTGTGGCGATCACGGCTCACCCGGGTCAGCTTTTGCAGAAGTGGCCCGAGGGCGGAGCGTATCCAGGTTTCGTATTCGCCTCAGGTTCCACCGTCGCAGAAGTCGAACGCTCCCTGAATGCCGCCAACGCCACCCTGACCCTGATCTACGAGTCTTGATGTAGGTCAGGCTGTGCCTGACCTGCAGGTTGCGAGTGCGTTGACTGGGCGTGTCAGGAGCTGTCTTTCCAAGTCTCGATCAGGCAATCGAGGAAACTGGGCAGGTTGCATGAGAGGCGAGTGTCGTCGCCACTCGATTGGCTTGTCTGCGAGATCAGGAATCGCCGGGACGCGTGGATCATGTCGGCGGTGTGGTCCAGTGCGTCCATGTCCTTGGGGCCGGGCGAAGACGTCAGTTTGATCTCAATCGCCCACAGTTGCTTGCCGAAGTCCAACACGAGGTCGATCTCGTGTTGATCGCTGGTCCGAAAGTAGTAGGGGTGGAATGGTGCGCCGAGTGCGGCGAGAAGCCCGAGGGTGTGGTTGATGACAAACCCTTCCCAACTCGCACCAACCCAGGGTTGCGACAGCAATGCGTGTTCATCGGCGACGTTCAGCATCGCGTGAAGCAGGCCGCTGTCACGCCAGTAGACCTTGGGGCTCTTGATCAGTCGCTTCTTGATGTTCGCCTGGTACGGTTGCAGCCTGCGAATCAGGAAGGCTCCCACGAGGTAATCGAGGTAGCCGTTGACGGTGTGATAGGAGAGTCCGAGGCTGGAGCCCACTTGCGACGCGTTCCACTGCTGGCCGTGAACCGCAGCCAGTATTCTCAGGAGACGGTCGGTCGTTTGAGGCTGGGCGGTCAGACCCCAGGTCGGAAGGTCGCGTTGGCTGAGCAGAGCGAGGTAGTCGATCTGCCATCTGAGAAAGTGCCCGGCTTGCATCACCCCTCCGTCCGGGTAACCACCGCAAAGCCAGCGTCTGTTGCTCGAGGCCCTCGATTCCAGTTCTGGTAAGAGAAACGGAGTCAATTCGACCAGCGACAGTCGCCCGGCCAGAGACTCCGAGACCTGGACCATGAGCGATGGGGAAACGGAGCCCAGAAGGAGAAAACGACCCATCCGCTTGCGGTCCTGATCAATGGCTCCTCGCAGTCGAGAAAACACATCGGGCCACGATTGGGCCTCGTCGAGAATCACCAGGTCCGGTCCGGCCACCAGAGTGTCCCACTCGAGGTCGAGACGCAGCCGGTCGGATTCCTGCTCGAGATCGAAATACCGTCCGCCGATCGACCGTGCCAGCGTTGTCTTGCCGCACTGCCGCGGGCCGACGAGTGCCACAGCAGGGCAACTCGAAAGGCGTTCCAGCACGAGCGGCTCAACAAGTCGTCCTATCATGTCTTGTAGTTTAGAAGTTGACTTCTATTTTACAAGACATGTCCCGGCCCGAGTGTTCGGGTCATCGGAGGTGTCGCAACACGAGGCCTGTAGGTCAGGCTGTGCCTGACAGTGTAGCCGCAGACCGCCATTGCGTCTGCTCCCCCCACGTCCGTAGCGTCTCACAT
>Ga0310125_10000413_pt1 | contig 19800 bp, 13 predicted proteins | sample CB11b_Tmax_Bot8__FD_203508 | JGI IMG/M metagenome (GOLD analysis project Ga0310125, IMG submission 203508) | Marine microbial communities from Western Arctic Ocean, Canada - CB11b_Tmax_Bot8 | ecosystem: Environmental > Aquatic > Marine > Oceanic | place: Canada: Western Arctic Ocean | collected... | reverse complement strand
GCCGATCTCGGCCGCCAACTCTGCGCCAAAACCAGCAGTACGCCAGTTCTCGTCCAGTACCAGCGCCCTGCCCGTCTTCTCGACAGACTCGATAACCGTTTCCATGTCCAGCGGCCGTAATGACCTAAGGTCCACAACCTCGGCGCTAACTCCGGTTTCGGCGAGTTTCTCGGCGGCCGCCATCAAGGTGACTATGCCGTGCGCCCAGCCGACCAGCGTGATATCAGTCCCGGTCCGTTTCACATCGGCGACGCCGATAGGCACGCGATATTCTTCGTCCGGGACATCGCCCCTTGTCGCGTAGAGCAGAGCGTTCTCGGCGAATACGACAGGGTTGTCGTCTTCGATCGAACTTCGGAGAAGGCCCAGCGCATCGTACGGGGTGGATGGCGTGACAACCTTCAGGCCCGGAACCGATGCGTACCAGTTCTCGAACGATTGAGAATGTGTCGCGGCTAGCTGGACGCCGCCGCCGGTCGGTGCTCGAAGGACCATCGGTACCTTTAGCTGTCCGCCGGACATATATCGAATCTTGGCAGCCATGTTTACGATCTGATCAGACGCCACGAGCGAGAAACTCATCGACATCAGTTCGACCACAGGTCGTAGTCCCGCGACAGCGGCTCCCACTCCGGCCCCGACAAACGCGGCTTCAGATATAGGTGTGTCCCGAACACGGTCTGGTCCGTACTTCTCAAGGAGACCCTGAGTAACGGCGTACGCGCCATCGTACTTTCCGATGTCTTCGCCCATCAGGAAAACATCGGGGTCAGCGTCTAGCGCCTCCCGTAATCCCCGTTGTAGGGCCTGTCTGAACGTAATTTCAGTCATGCATCAATCCCGCCATCCCGAAAAGGACGGCGATATTAGGCGTAAATATCGGTGAAAAGTTCTTCGTCCGGAGGGAATGGGCTGTCCTCGGCAAACTTGACCGCGGCAGCCACTTCGGCGTCAACGATGGAGCGAATCTCTTCCAACTCGGCCTCTGTAAACAGGTCTTGGCCCAGGAGATCACTCGGGAACGTCTTCAGAGGGTCACGCGCCTCCCAGACCTCCGTTTCCGATCTGTCCCGGTACTTCACCGGATCAGCCATTGAGTGTCCCTGGAAACGGAATGTCTTGGCTTCGATAAATGCGGGACCCTTACCGGCCCGGATGCTTTCAAGCGCAAGTTTCGTTGCTTCTTGCACGGCCATGACATCCATCCCATCCACCACTGCTGTTTGATCAATACCGTACGTTGCCGCGCCTGGGTAAAAATCTTCACCGCCAGCTCGAACTCGATCGAACCTCGAGCCCATGCCGTAAAGGTTGTTCTCGAGAAAAAACAGGATCGGAAGTTTCCAGACCGCGGCGAGGTTCATGACCTCGTGATATGTGCCCTGGTTCGTGGACCCGTCCCCGAAAAACACGACACAAACGCCGTCGCTCTTCCGGTACTGATGGGACAGGGCGAGACCGGCAGCGAGGGGGAACTGACCCCCGACGATCGCATGGCCGCCTATGAAACCCTTCTCTGCGTCAAAAAGGTGCATCGAACCGCCTTTGCCTTTGCTCAGGCCGTCGAAGCGACCAAACAGCTCAGCCATAGCGCGATTCGGGTCAAGGCCACGCGCCAGGGCGTGGCCGTGATCACGGTAGTGCGTGACGATGTAGTCGTGGGGTAGAAGCTGGGAGATCGCGCCGACTGCAATCGCTTCTTCTCCAATGTAGAGGTGCAGGAACCCGCGGACCTGGCCACGGGTGTACATCTCACCGCAGGCCTCTTCGAATTGGCGAATCAGGTACATCTGCCGATAAAGTTCGGCCAGTTCCTGCTTTCTTGCGTCTTCCTCTGAATCTGTTTCGGAAGACGCCTGTTCTTTACTCTGAACGATCTTTCGACCTCCACGCCATGAACTTAACTGGCCCACTTTGTTTTGATGGGTCCGCGGCGGCGGCTATCTTACTATAAGCCCCTCAAGATTCTCGAACGAATCGAACGGTTCAAATACGTACGCTTTTGGTCTCTATTTACGGGCGCCCTCGGCAGCTAGGTGCGCCGCCTGCATAACGTTCTTCAACAGCATGGCGATAGTCATCGGTCCCACCCCGCCTGGCACAGGGGTCCGCATCGATGCCACGTCCCGCACGTCAAGGGCCATATCTCCGGCGAGCCGCCATCCGCGCTCCCGTGACGGATCATCTACCCGCACGGTTCCAACATCTATCACGACCGCGCCGGGTTTGACCATGTTTTTCGTGATCAATCCGGGCACACCCATGGTAGTGACCAGGATGTCCGCCTGCCTGGTGAACGATCCCAGATCTCTCGTCCGGGAGTGGCAGACAGTTACGGTCGCATCGCCTCCCTGCCCTCGTCTCAGTAGCAGCGCGGCGAGGGGGCGCCCAACGATGTTGCTGCGTCCGCAGATCACTACGTGTTTACCACTGGTGTCCACGCCTTCTTCCTCTAGCAACCTCAAGATTCCGCTCGGAGTCGCCGGGGCGAGTCGCGGCGTGCCCCCTAACAAGAGACCCATGTTGAAAGGGTGTATACCGTCAACGTCTTTGTTCGGGTCAATAGCGTGCATCACGGTGTCTTCGTCGATGTGATCTGGCAACGGCAACTGCACCAAGAAACCAGTAATCCGATCGTCAGAGTTCAGTTCGGCGATCACTTCAAGCAACTCATTCTGGGTCACGTCCGCCGCCAGTTTCCGTGTTTCCGAGTGGACCCCGACTTCTACCGACGCCTGCTCTTTCCCACGCACATATGTCGCCGAAGCCGGATCTTCCCCCACCAGCACTACGGCCAATCCCGGCCGGCGATTACCTGCAGAAACCCACTCCTCAACCTCTCGGGCGACCTCGTCACGGACCTTCTCCGCCAGGGCCTTCCCGTCGATGCGTTTAGCGCGGATGATGACCCTCCTGAAGACTTCGCAAAGGATTAGATAAGAGGAATGTTCTGTGGGGGCTGGGCGTTATGTTGGCGCCAAAGATTGATCCTGATTCCAACGTGATAAAGGTTAGCACTGGGGCGAGGGATAAGATCGGTTTTCGTCGGGGATAAGCGGAAACCCCGGTGGGGGAGAACGTTGCGGCCCATATAATCGGCCGGTCGCTTCATCACTATCCCGCGGGTCGCAATCTTTTACGGACGGATAATGGACATCAGGGTTCGCCACTATCGGGCCCGGGAGAACACAGTTTGTACGTCGGCGTCGACTTAATAGAGATCGAGCGGATTGGACTCACCTACTCCCGGTACCCACGCCGATTTTTGGAGAAGATATACACGCCCGCAGAGCAGGCCTACTGCAGGGGCCGGGCGCCCCAGTTGGCCAGCCGATTTGCGGCGAAAGAGGCGGTGATGAAGGCCCTCGGAACCGGCGTCCGTGGAGTTAGCTGGCGTGACATAGAAGTTCAGCGTAAACGCGGCCGTGCGCCGGAGATCGTGCTGCATGATAGGGCGAAGGCGCGTGCCGAGAGGATGGGGATCGTACGGATCGCCGTCAGTCTCTCCCACTCCCGTGAGTTTGCTATAGCCAGTGTCGTGGCCCAGACAGCCGATTCACCCGTCTCGGAGGCAAGGACGACGCAGGATTGAAGGTAGTCACAACTCGGCAGATGCGGGAGCTTGAACAGGCGTCGGTGCGGGTAGGAGTATCGTTGGACACGCTGATGGAGAACGCCGGGCTGGCGGTGGCTGAAGCGCTACGCGACCGGCTGCCCTCATCTGAAAGCGGCCCGGCCTTGATTCTCATAGGTCCGGGTAATAACGGGTCTGACGGACTCGTCGCAGCCCGGCATCTCGCGTCCCGTGGGATCGACGTAACCGCCTACCTGTTGATGATTCGCGCCGCTGAAGACGAAAAGCTTGATCTTGCCGCCGCCGCCGGGGTGAAGGTGGTTCACGAATTCGACGACGACGATCACTCACTGCTCATTGAAACGGTTTCGGAAGCGATGGTGATTGTGGACGCGATTCTGGGGACCGGGCGTGGCCGTCCGATTGAGCCGCCGTTATCTGATCTCCTCCGTACTGTGCGCGAGAAAGCGAAAGCGCCGATAGTCGCCGTGGATATCGCTACGGGGATGTCGACCGACACGGGGAACATGGACCCTAACGGACTGGGCGCCAGCGAAACACTTGTGCTTGGCCGGCCGAAGATAGGCCAGTTTCTGGAACCGAGCGGGGCACCCTGGCGGTGCCTTGACATCGGCATTCCTGAAGGACTGGATGACCAGATCCAGACGCATCTTATGACCACATCCTCGATGCGGAAGGTAGTTCCCGATCGAACGCCCCGATCGAACAAAGGCACATTCGGGCGGGCGCTCATCGTCGCTGGGTCCGAGAATTACGTCGGAGCGGCATATCTATCCAGCGCGGCTGCCGGGAGGTCCGGAGCAGGCCTTGTGACGTTGGCGTTACCGGACACGATCTACCCGCTCATCGCTTCCCGTCTCGCCGAGGCCACCTATATTCCTTTGGTCGAGCACAGTAGAAACGTTATCGACTCTGGGGTTGCCGCTGCACAGGTCATGGATGCCTCTCTCAGCGCATCTTCACTGTTAATCGGTCCAGGCCTTGGCCAGACACCCTCGGTAGTTAAATTCGTTCGTGCGGTATTACTGGACCGGCGCGAAGAGCCACGGTTGGTTATTGATGCGGACGCGCTCAATTCACTTGCCTCAATCGATGACTGGCAGGGGCGAATTCAAGGCCCAACAATCCTGACGCCACATCCTGGCGAAATGGCACGGCTGCGGGGCTCAACCGTTCCCGAGGTAGAGCGTGATCGTGTTCATACCGCACAATCGGCTGCCGAAACGTGGCGTCATATCGTGGTGCTGAAGGGCGCCTGTACGGTCGTTGCCCACCCGGACGGACGAACGGCGATCAGTCCCTGGGTCAACCCGGGAATGGCGACCGGTGGAACGGGCGATGTGCTCGCCGGTCTGATAGTCGGATTCTTGGCTCAAGGGATGGAACCATTTGACGCGGCGGCGCTGGGCGTTTACGCCCACGGACTGGCTGGCGAGGTCGCAAAACGGGCAGTTGGTGAAGTGGCTATGGTGGCTGGTGACGTGTTGGAGTCGCTACCTGCGGCGCTCAAACAGCTATCGAACTGACCGTAAGTATCGAGCCAAGCGCTGATATCATCCGCATATCGTGGGAAAACTCCTCGCCGTCGACGTCGGCAACTCAAACGTCACAATTGGCGCATTCGAAGACGACCGCCTGATAGCAACCTGGCGATTCGCCACCGATGCACGCCGAACCGCGGACGAACACAACCTGTTGTTACAGGGAATGTTGAGTTCAAAAGACGTCTCCCCGTCCGATTTTCCGGCTTCGGTAATGTGTTCGGTTGTCCCGCCGTTGACCGGGGCCGTAACAAGTGCCCTGACGGAGATGCTTGGCACTTCGCCGATGGTGGTTGGACCGGGCACTCGCACCGGGATCAAAATCAACTACAACCGGCCGCAGGATGTCGGCACAGACCGAATTGCTGACGCCGTGGCGGCTTACCGGTTGTACGGAGGCCCATGCATCATCGTGGACATTGGAACGGCGACGGTCTTCGATGCCATCAGCAAGGACGCCCAGTATTTGGGCGGCGCGATCGCACCCGGGATGACGCTTGCCGCAGAGGCTTTGTACCGTGGGACATCGCAGTTGAGGCGGGTCGATTTGCAGGCACCCGAGAACGCCATCGGGCGTAACACGACGGACGCAATGCGTTCCGGGCTTGTGTTTGGATACGTCGGACTGGTGGAAGGCATGGTTAGTCGATTTGCCGCCGAACTCAGTCCCGATGATCCTTCAGCGTGCCGGGTTATCGGTACCGGTGGACTCGCAAGAGTCGTGGCAGCACAATCAGATGTTCTTCAAGAAGTGAATGAAGACCTGACACTGGTCGGTCTACGGATGCTTTTTGAATTAAACAGCGGAGATTAGCTGTGATGACAATCCTTAAAGGCAAGTCGATCGTTCTCGGGGTGACCGGGAGTATCGCCGCATTCAAAGCCGCCGATCTTGCAAGCAAACTCACCCAGGCGGGGGCGTCGGTAGAGGTGGTGTTGACACGCTCCGCCCAGGAGTTCATTGGCGTCGCCACCTTTGCCGGACTGACCCACCGGCCCGTTTCCACAGGTTTGTACGAATCGAACTCCGAGCTAGGGATCGACCATGTGGCCCTGGCTCGTCGTGCCGATTTGATATTGATAGCGCCGGCAACGGCGAACGTGCTGGCGAAACTCGCCCACGGAATTACCGACGATGTTTTAACGGCAACGATCCTCGCCGGCTCGCAACCGTTGGCGGTAGCTCCCGCGATGGACGCCGACATGTACGGCGCAGCGGCGACGAACGCCAACGTTGAGGCACTCAAAGAACGCGGCGTGCACTTCATAGGCCCCGAGTCGGGACGGTTGGCGTCGGGACTTGTCGGTAACGGCCGTATGACCGAGGTCTCGGAGATAATCGGGCACATTCGTGCGCTGCTTGGACGGGATGGCGACATGGCCGGTCGGCACGTGGTCGTATCCGCTGGCGGCACTGAAGAGGCGATTGACCCGGTTCGGGTACTTACCAATCGGTCTACCGGCAAGATGGGCTACGCAATCGCGGAAGCTGCTCGCGACCGTGGTGCAGATGTCACTCTGATCAGCGCGCCATCGTCATTACCTGTACCCGCCTGTGTGGCTTTGCTGCCGGTTTCATCCGCAATCGAAATGCGAGACGCCGTTCAGACAGTGTGCGCCGACGCCGATCTGCTGGTGATGGCGGCGGCGGTGAGCGATTACCGGCCCGCAAACCCGGCCGACCAGAAGATCAAAAAGACCGGGGACGACCCGCTCAGTATCGATCTGATCCAGAACCCGGACATAATCGCCGGGGTTAGCGGAAAACACCTGGTTAAGGTCGCCTTCGCCGCCGAAACGAACGACCTGATCGAGAACGCTCACGCAAAGGTACTTTCCAAGGGCGTCGACATGTTGGTCGCCAACGACGTGTCGGCCGCCGGTTCCGGGTTCGGCACGGACACCAACGCCGTGACGTTTGTTTACCCGGGGCGAGAGCCGGAGCCAATGCCCCTGATGGACAAGCTGGACGTCGGCAACGCCCTTTTGGACCGTGCGTTGCCCCTACTCAAGAAATAGACACAACAACACGTGACCCAGGAGTTAAATCACAGGATGCGAATGTACTGGAAAGAGCACCCGAAAGGTCTCGACTTGACCCTTCTGATGGACGACGGCCAAGAGGTCAATCTTGGGGGCGTGCGATCAATGAAACGTGGGATCCAGGCGATCGCGGCGACACGTGGCTACGATCCTGGCCGCGCCGTGAAAGGCCTCGGATCGATGGACGAGGGCCAAGAGTTTGTGCTCGGTTTCCAGCCGTGGCGCGAGTTTGTCCCAGACGAATTGGAAGTAGAGCCGGATATCGTCAAATCGGAGTGATACGAAACGTAAATATCACGGCCAGGGAGGACATATTTGGCTTACACAGCTAACAAGTCCTGGCTCGACTCTGATCTGGACGACATCTGGGCCGCCGGCCGGTTCAAGGACGAGCTGGATGCATACCAGGATGTCGGCGTGGATTGGGGTGTGATTTGAGCTCGTCAGCACTGAACTTCGATTCCTCACGACTTCCGACGCCTATGCCGGATGAACTTGCTGGGCGGGTGGCGATTGTTACGGGTGCCGGACGTGGCATGGGACGTGCGGTGGCCCTGCGACTTTCTGCTGCGGGGGCTTCGGTCGTGATCAACGATCTATCGGCGGAAGCAGCTGAGGCCACGGCCGGTGCATTGCGCGACGCCGGGGGTAGGGCGATCGCCGTTAGCGGCAATGTCATGAATTCTTCCGATGTCACCGGTGTCGTGGACCGCGCTGTCTCCGAGTTCGGGGCGCTTCACATACTGGTGAATGCAGCGGGTGTGCTTAAGCGGACGGCTGTGTTCGATATGGCCGAAGACGAGTGGGACTTCGTGATCGGCGTGAATCTGAAGGGCACGTTCTTACCCTCGCGTGCCGTTCTTCCCGCCATGCGTGAAGCTGGATGGGGCCGAATCGTCAACTTCTCGTCCACCGCAGGTAAGACCACCAGCACCCTCGGCAGCGCCGCCTACACGTCCTCCAAGCACGCCGTACTGGGACTCACTCGGCACCTAGCGATGGAAGAGGCTTCGCACGGCATCACCGTCAACGCGGTCTGCCCGGGCCTGATCGACACGGAGATGGTGCAGGACGAAATCGACGAAGCGCGCAAGACCGCATACGCCAATAGCTTCCCGATAACCCGGTTAGGCGAACCGTCAGAAGTATCAGAACTAGTCGCCTTCCTCGCGTCCGACCGCGCCGCATACATCACGGGCGCGGCGCTGGACATAAACGGCGGAGATTTGATGGTTTAGCGCTGTCGCAAATACCCGACATTAATATTGCCGCTTATGTCTCTTCCTGCACCTCAGGCTCGATCGTAGCAACGAAACGCTCTCCGTCCACATCGCCTTCGATCACATCGACACCCGAAGCGTTCGCTCCGTCGTTCACGTCGCTGATCACCCCGGACAGCACAGACAAACTATCGGCGTTCCCTGCAAGTAATAGAAAAGCCAGTGGTCGGCCCATACCCAATCCCATGTCCGTCTTGGCTTTTCGAACGGCTGAGATGGCATCACACGCCACAGCAAACGAATCATCGCTGTTCGGGTCCGGGATGCCTTCAAACTCCGCAACCGAAGGCCAATCCGCTATGTGAATGGACTGTTTGCCGGTCTGCTCTGCGAAGGTCCACGACCAGACCTCGTCGGTGATAGTGGGGACGAACGGCGCAAACAGGCGCATCGTCACGCTAAGCCCAGTGCGCAGCGTCGCTATCGCCGACGCCCTGCCGTCAGGATCCTCGTCCGTGCGGGTGCGCTTTTTAACAAGCTCAAGGTAGTTATCAGTGAATGCACTCCAGAAGAATGATTCGGTCTCCTCCAGCGCACGTGAGTACTCAAACTCCTCGAACGCGGCCGTGGCGCGTTCGACCAGCTTCTTCAACTCTGCGATGAATGCAAGATCGAGTTCGTTCGTAATCTCGCCTTCGGGCCCCTCCTGGGATAGCACGAACTTGCCGGCGTTGTAGATCTTCGTTACGAGTCGTTTGCCGACCCGGAATACCTGCTCGTCAAATGCGGTGTCTGCGCCCAGACGCGCACTTCCCGCCCAGTACCGGATTGCATCTGCGCCGTACTCCTCAAGCATCCCTGTCGGCGTCACCACATTGCCCCGGCTCTTGCTCATTTTCTTGCGGTCCGGATCGAGGATCCAGCCGCTGAGCACGACGTTGTGCCACGGAACCTCGTCGTGGTGGAGCATCGACTTGGCGATCGTGTAGAACGCCCATGTCCGAATGATGTCGTGCGCCTGTGGGCGGACATCCATCGGGAACAGATTGTCCATCTTGTCCCCATCCTGGCCCCAGCGAGCGCCGATCTGTGGAGAGAGTGAACTGGTGAACCATGTGTCGAACACATCAGGCTCTCCGGCGAATCCGCCGGGCAGCCCGCGTTGCGCTTCTTCAAAGCCCGGCGCCACGGAGGACATCGGGTCCATCGGCAGCATCTCCGGCGTTGCCAGGATCGGATCTGAATAGATCGGGTTCGCCTGGTCGTCCAGCCGGTACCAGACCGGGAACTGGACACCGAAATACCGTTGCCGGCTGATCGCCCAGTCCAGACCCAGGTTTGCCGTCCAGTCTTCGTAGCGCTTGCCCATGTATGCGGGATGCCACTTGATCTGCCGACCCTTCTCGATGAGCTTATCCTTCTTGTCCATCAGGCGCACAAACCACTGCCGGCTGGTCAGGTATTCAAGTGGACTGTCGCCCTTCTCAAAGAACCGCACGGCGTGTTTGATGCGTCGCGGCTCGCCCTGGAGCGGCGCTCCACCACCTGCGATAGCCGCATTGGCAGAGTCTTGAAGTTGCTCTACAACAATTCGGCGGGCCTGGTTAATTCGCTTACCGATAATCTCGGCGTAGTTGGCGTTGGCGAGTTCGGGGTCGTTGCTCTCCCAGCCCTCGTCTCCGTAGTGGCGGTCGACGATGAGTCCGTCGCGCCCCAGCACCTGCCGTAACGGCAATGACTGCTCACGCCACCACTGCACGTCCGTCTGGTCTCCGAAGGTACAGACCATCAGCACGCCGGTACCCTTTTCCGGGTCGGCCAGCTCGGTCGGAAAGATCGGCACTGACACGCGGTATACCGGGGAGATCGCCATATTGCCAAATAGCGGCTTGTAGCGCTCATCGTCCGGGTGCGCGGCGATTCCGACGCACGCCGCTAGTAGCTCCGGTCTAGTGGTGGCGATTACGAAGTTTCCGCCGTTTGCCAACCCGAACTCGATGTCGTGGAACGCGCCGTCCCGCTCGCGGTCCTCGACCTCTGCTTGGGCTACCGCGGTTGCGAAATCGATGTCCCACATCGTGGGAGCATCGACCTGATAAATGTGACCCTTCTCGTAAAGGTCTAGGAAGCTGAGCTGGGAGATGCCCCGTGATCGATCGTCGATCGTGGCGTATTCCTCGTTCCAGTCAACCGACAGCCCGAGCATCTTCCACAGGTCTTTGAAAGCAACCTCATCTTCCGCAGTGACGATGTGACACAACTCTATGAAGTTTCGGCGGGAGACCACCGTCGGGCGCGGGAGATCTCGGGGTTTCGTTTTCGGGTCCACGCGTTCGATTTTCAGCCCCGTGTCGTACGCCATGAACGGGTCAGATCGGACGTTGAACACGTTCTGGACGCGCCGTTCCGTGGGAAGACCGTTGTCGTCCCAGCCCATCGGATAAAAGATGTTCCGGCCCTTCATCCGCTGGTAGCGAACGATAAGGTCCTGGTGTGTATACGAGAACACGTGGCCGACATGAAGAGAACCGCTGGCGGTTGGCGGCGGTGTATCGACGAGAAAGGTCTCTTCCCGGGGACGCGCCGGGTCGTAGCTGTGGATGCCCCACTCATCCCACAGGGCACGCCATCGCGGTTCCGCCTCTTCCGGCTCGAATCGCCGAGGCAGTGCCGATACATCGACCGGTTTCACCCATTTTCGTTCCGTCGTTGCCATTATTAGTCCTGTACATGAATTCGATACCGCCATAAAACGGTGGGCAATAAAAAAACCCCATCCCTCACTCAAAGGACGGGGCGTTTCGCCTCGCGGTACCACCTTCGTTGCCTTGACCTGATTTCCAATCAAGACCGCTCGATGCTGTTAACGGTAGCTGCCGTTCACCCCTTGCTCGTTGTCCGAGTTCAGGCTGACCGCTCCGGGATGACTTCTCGTCTGGCATGTGGCGCCGGGATCACAGCATCCCCGGCTCTCTCTTGCCTGCCACTACGGTACTACTTCCCATCTCTGCGTTACGTTTGACGCTAGCACGAGGCGCAGCAGGCGGTCAATCTGCCGAATCTCTGCCGACATGTTTTCGTACCTTGCTATTGCGTACGAACCGGGCGGCGGGTCACTCGTCTTGCGTAGCGTGGAGGCGACTCATACGTGTGGAGGTCGCCGAGATCTATGAACGGCCTGGGGACCGTCTCGTCTCTGTTCTTTCGCGCCTGCGCTAGCCGCATGCGTTCCAGAATCTCCAGCCCCTTGCGCGTGTCGCTGGCGATACGAGCCGGATCTGCGTTCTTGAACCGCCGCTGGAACAACCAGTACGTGAAATGGTCGACATTGCTCAGATTGCCGGCTGCGCGTTCCGGGCCACGCGACTGTCGGCGCACCCGGCTACCGGTCTCTCCCCCGAACTCGGTTATCAACTCGTCACGTGTTGCGCCGTAAAGGATTTCGTAGGCCACATCGGCTCCGACATCGTCCGGCGCAAAGCCGCGAGCATATCGTCGTTTTCGGATCTCTTCTTCCATGGCCAGCAAAATCGCCTGTTCAACCGTGACTCCGTAGAAGTAGTTGAGGAACCCCGCGCCCTTTGCGAATCCGATTAGCCGACGAAACTCTTCTTCCTTTAGACCTGCAGGAAGCGTCCAGTCAAGTAACAGCTCCTCCCGATCCTCCTCAGGGATGGGTATGTCCCGGGCGCCGAGGATTCGTTCGGCAAGAGACCGCCAGTCGAAAGCTTCACCCGCGAGCAGATATACAAAATTCCGGCCATCGATCTGCTCGGATGCTAGAGGCCACAGCGCCATCGTCTCGATGAGGCAGAGATGCCAGTCCCTGCCAGGGTCGCTGGCTGCCATGCGGAACCTCTCCAAGAGTTCCTCTGGATCCGTGGCCGCTGCCTCGGCCGTGATCGCTCCGCCGGTCTCGATCGGCTGAAGTTCGTCCGGCTCTAGCGGTGCGCCGGGACCTGGTATTGACGTCATCCGGTTACAACCTGCTCGCCGATGAAAGATGCCCGTTCCGGTTTCGGCGTGGCAAGGAAGCGTTCGAACTCGGCTACCGGGAGCGTGTTCAGCACTTCTCGTCTCTCGGCCCAGCCACGTCGTGCGTTACCTACGCCGTACCGCAACTGATCCAGATTGTCCGGATTATGCGCGTCGGTGTTGATCAGGAATCGCACGCCCAGCTTCCGAGCTTGCCGGATGTGTGAATCCTTCAGGTCCATTCGCTTGGGTGAAGAGTTGATCTCCATCAGCGTCCCGTTGGCGGCGGCGGCACGGAAGATGGCGTCAAAATCGGCCTCCACCGGCGGCCTTTCGAGCACAAATCGTGTCGTCAGGTGGCCGATGGCGGTCACGTGTGGATTCTCAATAGCCTTGATGATTCTTGCCGTCATGACATCGGATTCCTGCGACATTCCGGAGTGCACTGATGCGATAACGATATCCAGCTCCGCTAGCACTTCATCGGCGTAATCCAGCGTACCGTTGGCGCGAACGTCCACCTCCGTGCCCTTGAAGACACGGATACCACCTGCGGCCTGTTCAACCTCGACAACCTCTTCGTTATGTGCAGCGAGGCGCTCCAGCGATAACCCGTTGGCGATACCTCGCCCGGACGAGTGGTCCGTCATCGCGACGTACTCGAGACCACGTAAAGCCGCCTCACGCACCATTTGCTCCATCGGCACACGACCATCGGACCAGTCGCTGTGTACGTGGAGATCTCCACGAATCTGTGATAGCTCCACGAGGTCCGGAAGATCACCCGATTCTGCGGCGACGATCTCGCCCAGGTCCTCACGTATCTCGGGCGGGATGTATGGCAGGTTCAGCGCTTTGTATACACCGGCCTCGGTGTCGTACGGGGTCAGTTCGCCGCTCTCTTTGTCCGTCAGGCCGTATTCGTTGAGCGACAATCCAATCTTCTGGGCCCGGGCCCGGAGGCTAATTCCGTGTTGCTTGCTGCCCGAGAAGTACAGCAACAACGCGCCAAAGTGCCGTTCGTCAGATACGCGAAGGTCTATCTGGGTGCCACCGATGACGATAACGCTGGCTTTCGTGCCGCCCTGCCCGAGGATGCTAACGACCATGGGCAGCGCGGCGAATGCGGCAGTCACAGATTCAGGATCATCGGCCACACCGAGTATGTCGATATCGCCGGCCGTATCTCGCCAGCGCCGGACGCTTCCTGCGACGGTGAGTCTGCGCACTTCGGCCGTTGCTTCATATAGCGCGGCGATGGCCTGCTCAGCTATTGGCAGGGCCTTTCCAATGGGCATCCGATCCGCCTGGCTGAACCGCGCTTCCAGGTGATTCAGGATGCTCTGGGCCTTCTTCTCGCCCACACGTGGGAGCGTCGCGAAGGAGCCGTCTCTTATGGCCGCCTCAAGGTCTTCTACCGACTCAACGCCGAGGTCCTCTGAGGCACGCAATGCCGTCTTTGGGCCAACTTCAGGCACGGTCATGATGTCGAGCAACCCGGGTGCGAATTCGCCGCGCAGTTTCTCGAAATACTCCATCTTCCCCGTCGTGACGAGTTCGTGGGTCTTCGACGCGATGGCGTCGCCAATCCCTGGGATCTCCTTGAGTTGATCTTCGTTCCGGGCAAGGAGGGCCACCTGACCTGGAAGATGCTCAAACACCTCGGCGGCCCGCGTGTATGCGCGGATTTTAAACACGGACTCGCCCTTGAGCTTGAGCAGCGTGGCTATATCAGCGAAGACGCGGGCGACGTCCTGGTTATCCAGGGATCGACCCGTTGGGCTTCCTGAGGTCTGTTGTTCAGATTCCGGCATAACCGAACATTTTACCGGAATTCCTGTTCATTTCAGTCGATTAGCTCAGGCGGCCCTGCCGTGACAGCGTTTGTACTTCTTGCCGCTGCTGCACGGGCAAGCTTCATTGCGACCGACCTTTCGGTTAAACGCGGCGTCATCTCCATGCCCCGTATTTACGGCGGACATGACACTTCGTTTGCCTAGAACTGCGGATGCTGATCGACTAGCGCGACCGTTGGCCCCAACGGCGCTGGCCTCGGACGGTGCGTCGGCGTCGGGGCCACTGAGGGTCAGTTTGCCCTGTGCGACCGGTTGCACTGTGGGAGTCTCCTGAACGACGGCGTTAAAGAAGGTGTGCGTGACCTGGCGGTCTATTCCAACATTCAGTTCTTGGAACATCTCATAGGAGCGATGGCGGTACTGAACCAGCGGATCGCGCTGACCGACCGCCTGCAGGCCGATACCTTGCCGCATGTTATCCATTTCGGTTAGGTGCTCGACCCACTGGGAGTCGATGGCGCGCAGGATGACTGCCTGTGCAAGCTTCGCTGCCACATCTTCGCCGAGAGTCTCTGTACGTTGTTCCCAGAGCGTCTCGACGTGGTTGACCAGCAGGTCGTCAATCTCTTCGCTGTCGAAATCTAAGAAATCATCCGGCTCCGCTAACTCCTGTGGAAGCTCAAATAAACCCCTGAGTTCGCTGGCCACCGTGTCCACGTCCCAGTCTGCCGAATCGCCGGCAAGTCCCGTCGAAACAATCGCCTGGACCTCGTTGGCGACGCGGATAAGGATCGCTTCCTTCAGGCCTTCGGCCTCCAGCGCATTCTTCCGCATGTGATAGATCTCGTTGCGCTGAGAGTTGACCACGTCGTCGTAGTCCACGAGGTTCTTTCTGACCTCGAAGTGATAACCCTCTACCTTGCTCTGAGCGCCGCTCATAGCCTTCGTGATCATGCGATTTTCGATCGGCACATCATCGTCAAGGCCGACAAGGCTCATGATCCCCTTGATGCGGTCTCCGCCGAACCGCTTCACCATGTCGTCTTCCGTGGAGGTGAAGAATCTGGTCTCACCCGGGTCACCCTGCCGTCCGGCACGACCACGGAGCTGGTTGTCGATCCGCCGTGACTCGTGGCGGGATGTGCCGATGACATAGAGGCCACCGAGTTCGATCACACGGTCGTGGTCCTGCTGCCACTCATCGTCGGAGATGTTTAGTTGATCCTGGTTCCCGCCAAGGATGATGTCTGTGCCACGTCCCGCCATGTTGGTGGACACCGTGACGGCTCCCGGCCGGCCCGCCTGGGCAATGATCGTCGCTTCCCGGGCATGGTTCTTGGCGTTTAGGACTTCTACGCCCACCCCGTGTCTCGTAAGCATGTCCGTAAGGACTTCCGAGCGTTCGACGCTCGTTGTGCCGACAAGGATGGGTCGTCCGCTCTCGGATTGCGCTGCGATCTCTTCGACGACCGCCCGCATCTTGCCAATCTCGGTTTTGTAGACGAAATCGGACTGGTCGTCGCGTCGGGACGGCATGTTCGTCGGGATAGCGACGACGTCCAGTTTGTAAATCTTGCTCAGCTCTTCCGCTTCTGTCGCCGCCGTACCGGTCATTCCGGCCAGCTTCTCGTACATGCGGAAGTAGTTCTGGAGCGTGATGGTAGCGTAGGTGATGCTCTCCCGCTGAACGCGGACGCCTTCCTTCGCCTCGATCGCCTGGTGAAGCCCGTCTGAATACCGACGCCCGATCATCAGTCGTCCGGTATTCTCGTCGACGATCAATACTTCGCCATCTCGGACGACGTACTGCTTGTCCCTCAGGTACACGAACTCGGCTCGAATAGCATTCTCTACAAAGTGCGTAAGTTCGTAGTTGGCAGGGTCGTATAGGTTATCGACGTTAAGTTGGCGCTCTACGAGTTCGATCCCCTCTTCGCTCAGGCTGATCGCCTGGGATCGATCGTCGATGGTGAAATGTTCATCTTGCGATAGTCGTCTTGCGAGCTGGGCGAAACGCTGGTACTCCTGCGACGAGTCGCGTGCTGGACCGCTGATGATCAGGGGAGTGCGTGCCTCGTCGATCAGGATGTTGTCCACCTCGTCAACGATGGCGAATTTCAGCGGACGCTGAACAAGCGACTCCGCCTTGTCGACCATGTTGTCCCGGAGATAGTCGAACCCGAACTCGTTATTGGTGCCGTAAACAACGTCCGCCCCGTAAGCGTCCTGTTTGGTCGCGGATATGAACGGGTCACTCTCTTCTGCACGACCATCACGATCCGGCTCGAATCGCCACGAGAACTGGTTCTGGAGACAACCTACGGTGAGGCCGAGGAAATGATGAACCTGTCCCATCCAGCCGGCGTCACGTTTTGCCAGATAATCGTTCACCGTGATGACGTGTACCGGACCGCTCAACGCGTTCAGATACGATGGGAGGGTTGCGACGAGGGTTTTGCCTTCCCCCGTGCGCATCTCGGCTACCTTGCCCTCATATAGGACGATTCCGCCGATGATCTGCACGTCAAAGTGGCGCATCGAGAGAACCCGTTTTGCCGCCTCCCGGACGACGGCGAACGCCTCCGGAAGAAAGTCGTCCGTGTTTTCGCCGTCCCGTAAACGAGCGCGGAACTCGTCCGTCATGCCCCTGAGCTCATCGTCTGTGAGCTCGGACATTTGGGCCTCTAGTTCATTGACTTCAAGGAGGCGGCTGTCAAATTCCTTCAGCGCCTTGTCATTAGAGTCGCCAAGGAAGGATGTAATTTTCTTTAGAAAGGGCATGTAATCCCCGGCATCAAAGTTCGTGCCAGGCGCGGGCTTTCGGTTCTAGTAGGTGAACATCTCGCCGACCGAGTGGCCGTTATGGATCCTATATATAGCTTCACCCAGAAGGTCGCACGATTGAAGAACTGTCAATTTCGGGTGGGACTTCTCTTCATCGGTAGGAATCGTATCTGTCACGACCAGTTCTTCCAGATCTGAGACACCGCAAATTCTGTCGATTGCGCCGTTGGAAAAGACTCCGTGGCTTGCGGTGGCGTACAACTGCGTCGCTCCAGCTTTTTTGAGCGCCCCAAAAGCTGATACGAGCGATCCTCCGGTGTCGATTTCGTCATCAAACGTCAGGACGGGCCGTCCTTTCACATCCCCGATCAGGGAAAGAACTTCCGTGCTGTCGTCGTTCCCTATGCGACGCTTTTCTACGATAGCAAGCGGAGCGTTGAGGCGCTGTGCGACGTCTCTCGCCGCCTTAGAGATGCCGACATCCGTCGCAGCGACCACGAGGTCCGGGATTTTCTTTTTGAGGAAATAGTCCACAAGAAGCGGGACAACGGTCAATTCATCTACAGGAATGTTGAAAAAGCCTTGAATCTGGCCGGCGTGCAAGTCCACCGTGACGACGCGGTCCGCGCCCGCCGTCGTCAGCAGGTCCGCCACGAGACGCGCCGTGATGGGCACACGCGGTTGATCTTTCTTGTCCGTACGTCCGTAGCCGTAATACGGGATTACCACCGTAATGCGTCCGGCAGACGCCCGTTTGGCGGCGTCGATGGTGATCAACAACTCCATGATGTTGTCGTTGACTGGTGCGGACGTTGGCTGGACGAAAAATACGTCGCGCGAACGGACGTTTTCCAAGATCCGGACAAATGTGTTCTCGTTATTGAACTTTTTGACTTCCATCTGCCCCAGCGGAATGTGGAGGTACTCACAGATGGCTGACGAAAGTTCCGGGTGCGCTCCGACCGAAAATACGGCCAGGTCGCCGAGCTGATAGGAAGAGTTCAAATTACGATCCCGATGAGGAGCTGTATGCGAGATCAGTCGGACTCGATGTCATGACGCGTTTTCGATACCTTCACAATGATGCGCCGGGGCATCCACAGGTTTCGATCAGGGAGACTTCAGGAGTTCACCCCGACCGTGAGCGAGCGAGCGAAGACTAGTGCCACATGTTCGCGCCGCCGCCTCTTGACAGCTCGCTGGATTGTAGCACCGGGAAGTGGAGAATCTTCGCTTCTGCGCAAACCGTGGAGCGGAGCATCCCCGCCCCAGGTTACTCAGATTCGATCCTTTAGATAACTGACCCTCGGAAATGGGCTATCTGATCAGCGGTTCTTTTGGCCCGCGGAACCTACGCTATGTACTAGGAAAACCCACACGTCAGGCACTTGACGTAATCGCCGTCGATTCCGGACGCCAGCTCCACGTCGCCTTTGCATTTGAGGTATGCATTGAATAACAGCATGGCGTCGCTCTTTTGGAGTTTGTTCACACCGCCAGATACGTGCGTTCGGCGAAAATTGTCAGTCGAGGCTAGGTGCTTGGTACCCTGTGAACACGAATATCGGCATACGTGCAGACACTCATTCCGTGGCTGACACCATGGTGGTTCGCGTTGTTCGACGTCTCCCTAATCGACGGCGAGGGCTTCCAGATCAGCCTTCTTTCCTCCCAGCACATGTCGGCTAGTATCGTCTATCCGTATCGTGATCGGACGTCGGATCAATCGCGGTTCTTCCATCATTAAATCGATCAGATCTGATTTAGTCAGATCGTCCTTGTTTTCCCTGTACTGCTTCGCGCTAGGACTGCGCCAGGAAAACAGCTCATTTATCGTTACGATAGACGCCAGTTCTTGAAGTTCTTCCCGGGAAAGTGGGTCTCTGAAGAAGTCTCGTTGATCCAACTCAACACCTGCTTGCGAGAGCGCCGCCCCCGCTTTTTTACAGGTGCTTCACCGTGTCCAGTAATAGAACCGCATTTTTACTGCCATAGAACTGTCCTTAAATTGCTGGGATGTGCACCGGCCGACCGGGTCAATGGCCTTGCCTCGTATATTCAACTAGCATCGCATAGTGTCCCGTCCGATGAATTTAATGTCCGCAACACCTCACCTCTTCGGCAAAATCAGATGTTCCCTACGGTCCGCGCGTGACGAGTACGGACGCTGTCCCGATAGTTTCGCCAATCTGCGCGTATGCGCGTTCGGCCTGTCAGCACCCTGGATATCGCAGACGTAGATCAGAAAAACGGGATGCAGCCGGCGGTTGTCTAATCCGCCGGCAAGATATCGGACCGATTTGGCCGTATGCGTATGTTGTACGGATCATCGTTCGTGATAGCCGTCGTCGCCGGGCTGTTGCTGTTCGTGAACACTATTGTGCCCCTTGTGGTTCTTGGCCTTTTCATCTGGATCGGGGATGCCACGATCCAGAGTCGCGGGTCAACGTTGATCACCGAGCTAGTGCCGGGGAAAACGCGCCGCAGTCTCTCGGGGTGATCGCTTTTTTGACACGGGCCGGTACAGGATTCGCACGGCTACTGGATTTGGCATGGATGCCCTGAACAAACAATCAGAGAACTTCGGGCATGACGCCCTGATAATCGGTATCGTGGCGATACTCTTACTCTCCATCTATCCGCTTCGACAGGCCGGCAAGGGTCTCTATCGGGCAAGAGCGGTCTTGAGTTGAAACAGGCGCAGATGGACCATTCCTACGTATAATCCCGACCACCGACCACCAGACGAGCCGGTTCAACACTGATCCGGGCAGTCCAGGCGACTTCCTTAGAAAACCCAGAGTAGATGGTCCAATCCAGGGACAATGTAATTTGAAGGTATTTCT
>Ga0310125_10000412_pt1 | contig 19819 bp, 13 predicted proteins | sample CB11b_Tmax_Bot8__FD_203508 | JGI IMG/M metagenome (GOLD analysis project Ga0310125, IMG submission 203508) | Marine microbial communities from Western Arctic Ocean, Canada - CB11b_Tmax_Bot8 | ecosystem: Environmental > Aquatic > Marine > Oceanic | place: Canada: Western Arctic Ocean | collected... | reverse complement strand
GAGGCATCTGTGTTTCATTGCGTCCATGCGCCTCGAAAGCAGCTTCGATAGCCGTTACCGCAGAGTTCATTTCAACGAGAGTTCGCACGTCGGACTGTGTCAAGACTAGTGTCTTAGTAGATTCCATGGTGAAAAGTTATACGAGCACGGCAGAATGGCAAATCGCGTCGTCCAATCCGGTTCCCCTAAACTAAGACTCCCCTGCACCCAAATCTTGAGGTCCGCTGTCTGTCGAGCCGCTGTCGGAACGGCGATTCTCATTGTGGCACCTATCATATTGGGTGCAGCCCAGGATGGCCCCGGAGATCTTGAGAAGATCACTGGGGAAACGGTTCCTTGTGTAGATGGTCGGGCGGGTATTTTCGAGTGTGTAAACGTTGACCTCGTTTCGTTCCTTCCAGTCCGTGACCTCGGAGGTAGTCCAGGTATCGGAACCAATGATGTCTGGGGATGGACGGATGAGGAGAACGCTCGCGACTACGCCATCGTAGGTTTGCACGACAGGACTTCGTTCGTTGACGTCACTAACGTGCACGAACCTGTTTGGCTAGGCAGCTTAGAGCGGACTGATGGTACTCGCCGAACGCTGTGGCGGGATATAAAAGTGCATGGGAATTTTGCCTACATTGTTTCGGATAGTTCAGGCCGCCATGGCGTACAGGTGTTCAACCTAATCGAACTGAGGGCTTTCGACGGCATACCAATCAAGTTTGAGGAGTTCTCCCGCTACGATGGTATTGCTAGCGCCCACAACATTGTTATCAACAAACAACACCCGTTTGCTTACGTTGTTGGGGCTAATGGCGCTGGAGAGACGTGTGGTGGTGGACTCCATATCCTCAATATCGAGGACCCTCGGGATCCTGTGTTTGTTGGCTGTTTTTCCGATACAAGAAGCGGACGCGCGCGGACTGGCTATTCGCACGATGCCATGTGCATTACGTACCGCGGGCCTCACGGAGCTTATTGGGGCCATGAAATATGTTTTGGTGCAAACGAGACGGTGCTCAGTATCGCTGACTTAACTGACAAGCAGGCCCCAGTTTCTATTGGGTTGGGTGAGTACCCAAACACAGCGTATGCACACCAGGGTTGGATCAACGACGAGCACACCTATTTCTATCTAAATGATGAGGGCGATGAGGTCTCGGGATTGTCTAGTGGTACACGAACGCTAATATTTGACGTTCGTAAGCTGGACGATCCGGTACTTGTGGGGCAATACGTGACTGAGAGTCCGGCGACCGATCACAACCTCTATATCCGTGGCAACTTGATGTATCAGTCGAACTACCGCAGCGGCCTTCGTGTATATGATGTTACAGACCCCGCTGAACTTTCTCCGGTTGGTTACTTCGACACTGTTCCCTGGGGTTCGAATGAAGGAATGGGAAACCTTAGCACCGGTGCCTTGGGCTCGTGGAGCAACTACCCATTCTTTGACAGTGGTGTCATCGTAGTGACGAGCGGCCTGGAGGGACTTTTTCTTCTCAAGGTCCAGGGCACCCACGAATAATTCGGGCAGGAGAGGGGAACTCTAAACGTAAAGCGGGCGAGCCCCGAAACTATTCGAGGCTCGCCCGCTAAGACTGTTGACCTAGTTGAGGTCTGTCGTCACACAGCGAAGTGCATGCTGAAAGTTACTTAACTAACCATGAAGTCGTGACCGCGCACCGTCTTTCGGCCGTTGGCCACAGCCCGGCTTGCGCCTTGTTGGACGAACCAGTGAACGACCTCATTCAAGGCTTCAAGGGCGTCTCCACCCACGTTGCAGCCATGCGCTTTGAGCGCCGCCTTGGTTTTGCTTCCCACAAGCAACATCTCGCTGCCGGAGTCTGCGCTCTCCGTAGAGTCTGCGCTCTCCGTGGCAGGAGTCGAATCCCATGTAGTCCCGTCGCTGTCCCACTCAGCCATCGGTTTCTCCTTGACCGGCGACTGCCGTCGCCGGAGTGTAGGGCCGCCCTTTTAAGCATCCGCATGATCCACCCGGCGGTGTGCTTTCGCGCGGCAATTCGCCCCTCTCAGGAGAGGACGGATACGCCTGTCTACATTGCAGATTTACCCGCTGAGAGGACGGATTTACCCACTACCTGCACATTTACCCGCTAAAACCCTGTTTTCGCAAGCCCTGTGGCTATTTAAGGAGAAATTCTCTTCTTATTGGTTATTCAGGATTGGATCTTCCCGCACACGAATCTTGCTAATGAATTCCTGCCCGTTAAGCGTCATTGTGACTCTATATTCTCCAGTTGTAGCGGTGAGGCCCTGTGGTCCACCGCCTCCACGGCGTCCACCGCCTCCACGGCGTCCACCGCCTCCGCCCACATCGCCTTGACGAAAAGCGGGCTGTTGGGTGCTTTGACCACCGCCACCGAAGCCACCACCGCCTCGACCACCGCCTCGACCTCCTCCGCGTCCACCGCGAGCGGCTTGCGCCTCACGGAACTCTTCGAGCTGTTCTTCTGTGGGATCGAAACGCATGTTCCATTCAAGGACACTGATGCCGGCCTGAGCCGGGAAGGTAAAGGTGCGCGAGTGGACGCCAGTCACGTCTGTGATCTCGATTCCTACGTCACCGCTTGCACCCGCGCCTATGTAGAAGCCAATAACCGCATTCTTAGTTGGATTCTGGCCTCGAAACGCTAACGAACCGCCTGTCCCCTGGGGGTTTCTGCTCACCCAGCGTGTTGCTGTCCCATTGTCGAACAAGTGGCCATCAGAGGCTAAAACGTCCTCATTCGCCTGCTGCAGCATCCAAATATCATCCATAATCCAGATGCCGCGACCATGGGTGCCGATCACGAGGTCGTTTTCTCTCGGGTGCACGACAATGTCGTGTACTGCAACTACCGGCAAGTTCCGCTGCAGTGGGTTCCACGAGACCCCACCGTTAATCGTATAGAAGATGCCGAACTCTGTCCCCGCGAACAGAAGATTTGGATTTCGAGGATCTTCTTTGACCACGTAAACAGCTTGACCGTCAGGGATTCCGTCAGTGATCTGAGTCCAGGTAGTCCCGTAGTCAGTTGTCTTGAAGATATATGGCTGGAAATCCGCTGCCCGATGTCCATCACCAGCGACATAGGCGGTGCCTGGATCAAAATGCGAGGCCTCAACACGGCTGATCCAGGTATTGAGAGGCATGCTGACATTGTCGGTGACATCTAGCCAAGTCATTCCTCCGTCCTGAGTGACCTGAACGTTGCCGTCGTCCGTTCCAGTCCAAAGCGTTCCCTGGTCCAGTGGTGACTCGGAAATCGTGATGATCGTCCCGTGATTTTCGGCACCGGTAACATCCTGTGTCAGGCCTCCGGTGACTCGACGGGTCTTTTCTGGATCGTTGTCTGAGAGGTCAGGACTAGTGATCATCCAGGTGTTGCCACGATCAACAGACTTGAATAAATGGTTGCCGCCAAAATAGATCGTTCGCGGGTTATGCGCGGACAACAAAATCGGCGAGCTCCAATTGAACCTGAACGCATTATTGCCCCAGCCACGCTCGCGCATTGATTCTTCGATCTCGGGCGTGATGTAGTCACTGTAATTACTGACGTTGTTATTCCGGGGACGGATACTGACTCGTTGACCCGTGCGCAAGTCAACTCGGCTGACACTTCCGCCCTGTGATTCAGAATAGAGAATATTCGGATCGGTTGGATCTATCTGGACATAAAAGCCGTCACCACCACCAACGCTAACCCAGTCGTTGGTATAAATCGCACTAGCGCGGCTTAGCGAGGGGCCACAAGATGAGCCTGCATCCTGGAGGCCTCCACAGACCTTGTATGGGTCGGACATGTCGACACCGACGGCATAATATTGAGTGACATTAATGTTCTTGAAATCCAGGTAGTTTTGACCTTGATCAAAGGTGAGATTTAATCCACCGTCACTGCCGACCCAAAAGCGATTGGAGTCGTGAGGATCGATCCACATGGCGTGATAGCAATGCCCGCCACCGCCACCACGTGGCATGCTCTCCAAGGTGTGACCGCCATCGCGTGATACGCGCATGCTCGAAGTGAGGCTATACACGACCTCATCATCGTTGGGGTCCAACCAGAGATGGTTGTAGTAGAACGGCCGGTTATAGAAGCGGTTCACATAGGTCCACGACTCGCCACCGTCCTCCGAGCGGTAGATTCCTGAACCGAGTATCTCCATGTCTTCGTATTCAGGATTTGGTTCCCGGTCTTGCCCCTGGCCGATGAACTGGGGAATCTGTGTTCCGTGCTCATAATGAGCGACAAGGACATCGGGGTTGCTTCTTGAAACGTCAAGGCCGATCTTCCCCGAAGAGCCCTCGGGCAGGCCCTCGGTCAGCCGGTTCCACGTGTTTCCGCCATCCGTAGTTTTGAAAATTCCGCCGTTGGGGCCACCTGACTCGAGCAACCACGCCCAACGACGGCGTTCCCAGAAGGTTACCCACAATGTATCCGGATCCGAAGGATGCATTCGTAGCCGCAATGCTCCTGTCAATCCATTAGGCTCCGGCAGTCCAGTCAGAAGTTGTTCCCAAGTTTCGCCACCGTCGGTAGTCTTAAAGAGGCCTCGTTTACCAACGTCACCCCAGATATTACCGAGCGCAGCAACCCAAACGGTGTCCGAGTCTTCGGGGTGAATAACAATGTCGCCGGTGGTCCAAACCTCAGTAAGTACAGGCTCGAATGTGGCTCCACCGTCGGTCGACTTGTAGACGTGATCGCCCCAGGTTGCTGAGTTGCGTCCGTCTTCCTCCCCACTACCAACCCAGATGATATCCGGGTTGTTTTGATCGATACGCACTTCACCGATCGAAGCGGCCCCGTAGCCATCGAAAATTGGTTCCCAGGTAGTGCCAGCATTGACTGTTTTCCATACTCCGCCCGAGCCAGTGCCTACGACTGCTACCGAAAAATTGTCTTCGAGAGCATCAACCGAGGAAATTCGACCCTTGAGGTTGGCATTACCAATATTTCGCCACCTTAAGTCTTTGATTAGCCCGTCTTCCATCTGGGCTAGACCCGAGGGGGAGGGAACGGGGGCAGCGGTTGCCGTCAGGCCATTGTTAGCCAAAGCGAACAGCGCGATGGTTACAAAACCGGCTTGTGCGACCATCTTTAACGTACGAGACATCAGCATCCTCCTAGGTATCAACTCATCAGCACAGATGGAATATTTTCCGACCCTAACTGGGACGGGTTGGGAACGGAACCTTACTTGCGTGGCGTCCAACAGGTGATAAAAAGAGCGCCCATCATCGCTTCTAGCACAAAAATGGAAAGTTCGTCAACGGGACTTGGCGCTGATTGCATTTCCCAATATGGAAATGGCCTCCTTGCGTTTTTGTAATGACCCCGCCTTGCCTTGAAACAAACCTGCTGATCCTCCACCACGGCCTTCCAGTAGCGTGGCCACGTGGTTCCCAATAGTTACTAGATCAATGTCAGAGTTGCCCCCATGATAAAGCAGAAAAAATGCCCCCGCATCGTTTGTGGTGGTTAAAAGCCCCGGTCGGGAGGTGCCATGTGAGGTCATCTGACGTGCGACAGATTGTAGAAAACCAGCGTCAGCACTATCAATGTGTGCGTCAACCACGGCTCCCTGTGATGATTCCAGCCGCAAAGCAGTTTCCTTTGCCATGCCGGTGTTCAATTGTTTGATTCGATGCTCGGCTTCTTTTAAACGAAGAAGCTTGGTTTTGGCAACCTGCAGCACTTCGTCATCAGAGCTCTCGAAGATTTCGCGTAGTGCTGCAGCGCGAATTTCATGGTTCGCTAAAAGCCTCCTGACTCTTGTGCCGGCGACCCAGTAGAGTCGTGTGCCGCCACGCATTCGATCAGTGCCAAGTAGTTTGATAGTCCCAATCTCCGCGGTTGTCTGTATATGGGTACCGCCACACGTGTTGGAATCGATACCGTCAATCTCGACGACCCGGACATCTCCGGTATGTCCCGCAGGCAGTCCACGCGACCGAACGGACTTGGTGGTTAAGTCCTCTGCTGGCACTCGGTGCGCGCTAACCGCTCGGGCTTCAAGAATTGCAATCGCAGTCTGCTCTTCGAGTGACTCCAAGTCAGTCTTGGCGATTGAGGCAACGTCAAGCTCGATATTCGATGACTTGGCGCCGAGGTGAAAAGAGGTTGTTTCCCAGCCGAATGACTTGGAGCAGATTGCAGTGATCAGGTGCTGCGCGGTGTGTTGCTGCATATGGTCAAAACGGCGTTCCCAGTCGAGAGTGAGCTTGTGGAGTCCTCGCTTGGTCGGGCGTTCCAGATAGTGTCGAATTTCGCCATTGATGCGTTGCACATCGTGGACCTGGATGGAACCCAAATATCCGTGATCCGCAGGTTGACCACCACCTTCTGGGTATAGGACGGTGTCGTTGAGCAGTGCGTAAGGGCCAGCTTCGTCCTCGGCCACCAGGATTACATCGACTTCCAGTTGCCTTAGGCTTGGCTCACGTTCGAAAGCTTGAATCATTCGAATGGGTTCTCAGTGTCGTCACCGACGGTTTTGGATACAGGGCGGTTATCTTCCTGCCTGGTTCAGCATAATCCCGCCGTTGCAAAGAATTTCGACAGACAGCATGGTACCGAAATTACGGTACTCTTAATACCGAATTCGCAGCACGTGGCCTGACGTTAAGACTCAGGTGAAGGAAGGATGTGCCCATGAGCCAGGTTCCATCAACAAGGGGAATATTCGAGTCGCTTGGGCTTCAAGATAGGAATCTAGGGGGTTTTTCAGGCCGATGGATTGGCTCGGGGCCTGAGTTGGAAGTGTTTACACCAATCGACGGTAGTCGTATTGGAACTGTCGTCCAGGTTACGGAGGACGAATACGACAAGGTAGTTAAGCAGGCTCATGAGGCGTTCCTTGAGTGGCGTAATGTGCCGGCCCCCGTTCGTGGGGATCTTGTCCGACAACTTGGAAATAGATTGCGTGACAACAAGGGTGAACTGGGTGCCTTAGTCACACTTGAGATGGGAAAAATTATCGCTGAGGGAACCGGTGAAGTGCAGGAGATGATCGACATCTGTGATTTTGCCAATGGTCTCTCGCGCCAACTCTACGGCAACACGATGCAGTCCGAGCGGCCTGATCACAGGATGTTTGAGCAGTGGCACCCACTTGGAGTTCTCGGTGTTATTAGCGCCTTTAACTTCCCGGTTGCGGTGTGGAGTTGGAACGCGGCGATTGCTGCAGTATGCGGTAATGCCAGCCTCTGGAAACCAGCCAGTGGGACGCCGTTGACCGCCATTGCAGTGACCAAGATTGCCCAATCTGTATGCGAGGAAAACGGTGTTAACCCGGCAATCTTTTCGTTGGTAGCTGGAAAGGGTTCAAGTGTGGGAGAGCGTATGTTGCACGACCGTAATGTGCCGCTTATTTCGTGCACCGGAAGTTGCCAAGTTGGCTATCATGTTGGAGAGGTTGTCGGCAGGCGTCTTGGGCGGACCATTCTGGAACTCGGTGGCAACAACGCCATTATCGTAACGCCACAAGCCAACATGGATCTTGTGCTTCCCGCGATACTTTTTGGCGCTGTCGGCACCGCTGGCCAGCGGTGTACGTCGACACGGCGCATTATTGTGCACGAGTCGATCAGGGAGGAACTTGTTAACCGCCTGACCCGCGCCTACGGGGATATTAGTATTGGAGATCCTCGTGACCCATCAACATTGATGGGCCCATTGGTTAACCATGAGGCGGTTGACGCCTTGACCGTAGCCGTCGAACGCGTGTGCGAGGAAGGGGGCAAGGTTTTGTGTGGTGGCACCAAGCTTGATGGCCCCGCCTACACGGGAGGCCATTACGTTGCCCCATGCATTGCTGAGGCAAACAATGATTTTAGTATTGTCCAGGAGGAAACGTTTGCCCCAATTTTGTATATTGTCAGCTACGGCAACGCGGGCAATTCGCCGAGTCAAGCAGTTGACGACATCGTAGAAGCTGTTTCGCTTCACAACGATGTACCCCAGGGGTTGTCATCAGCGATTTTTACGGATCACGTGCGCGAAGCTGAATATTTCCTCTCCAGTCGGGGCAGCGATTGTGGAATTGCCAACGTCAACATCGGGACCAGTGGGGCGGAGATTGGCGGGGCGTTTGGTGGGGAAAAGGAAACAGGTGGTGGGCGAGAGTCGGGTTCCGATGCATGGAAGGCTTATATGCGCCGCCAAACTAATACGGTCAATTGGAGTACAGAGCTTCCACTGGCCCAAGGCATTAAGTTCAGCGATTGATTCCTAAGGAGGGAATCCGTTTTGTAATAGAAAGCTCTCCTGCCGGGGACTTTCGCTCGATAGTTGATTTTGACATGCGTTTAAGATTGGCAGTGCGTGGCCTGAGGCATTAAAGTTGCCCTTTAGCCTCTTCCCCTTTTTTTTGGAGTGTAAGCGTGAAAACGCCTGCCGAAGTCGCGTCTGCGAGCGTGCTCGCGATTGTCGTAATCGCCGCGAGTATCTGGTTAGTAATGAGGGGTGGCGAGCCTGAGCCACCACCACCACCACCACCTCCTCCTCCTGTAGTGGAGGTGGAGCTACCCCCCCCTGAGCCCGAACCGATTGTCTTGCCGGCCTTAGAGGCAAGTGATGGGTTCCTGCGAGCAATGATCGAAGGAGTGTCGGCACATCCACGCTTGGGGGATGTAATTGCTGTGGATGGGATAGCGCGTGTCTTCGTTTCGGCGGTCGTTGCAATTGCGAACGGTGAGACTCCAAGGGCCCTTCTCCTGTATTTGGAGCCAGAAGAGCGCTTTGCTGTTGCTGAGCGTGAAGGGAAAGTTGTAATAGACCCAGCAACTTTTGAGCGCTATACGTGGATCACGGGCGTGTTTTCATCGCTCGATGCTACCGGAACCGTGGAACTCTATGCTGATCTCGAGCCTCTCTTCGATGAGGCTTATGGCGAAATTGGGTACCCTGGTGAACGATTCCAAAATGCGCTGGATGACGCTTTGGGAGTACTTGCGTCGACCCCGCTACCAGAGGGGTACGTGGAAGTTCGTCGAGGCAATGTCTTGTGGGAATTTAGTGACGCCGAGCTCGAAAATTTGAGTCCGCCTCAGAAACATTTGCTGAGGATGGGACCGGCGAACGTGCGGCTTATCCAATCAAAGATCCGCGAAATCCAGGCCGCGTTTAGCCACTGAATCACTTTACTTAAGGTTAGGATCCCCGTGTCTCAAATTAAACAAGTCAATAGTCCGTGGTCCCAACTGGTCTTAACATTCGCACTGTGCCTTGCTGTGTCATTTGGGGTGGCGTGTGCCGGGGCGGGCCAAGAAGGTAGTGGAACCGAGCAAGGTGAGCATAATGGCGCCGAGGAGAACGGGGAGGGGGAACATGTTCACCCGGCTGAGGAAGATATCCCTAAGAGAGCCGATGAGACGGATCGTGATGAGTACTCTCGTCCAGTCGAAGTCTACGCATTTGGTGGCATCAGTTCAGGCGACACGGTTGTGGATATTGGTGCAGGCAGTGGCTATAACACGTTCTTGTTGTCGGGGGTCGTAGGCTCCACTGGAGAGGTCATTGCCGAGCGTGGGAACGAAGGTCTAGCGGCTCGCATTGAACATGGTGACCTGGCTGAGGCAGGAAACATCACAATGGCGGAATCACGCGCTGCGATCCCCAATGGCTCCGCTGATGCGATCGTGCTAATTCGTGAGTATCATTTGGTAGAAGACTACCTAGGCTTGATGGCGGACTTGTCACGGATCTTGAAGGATGACGGCGCTCTTGTTGTCGTTGAGGTGCGCAGTAATGAGGCTGAAGGCCACAATATGACGACCCACAGACTCGGTGAGCAGACCGTCATCGCCCAATTCGCCGAAGGCGGCTTCACGCTTGCTGGGGAATCCGACATCTTGCGCAGGGACGATGATGACTATTCTATCTACGGTGGCCCAATGAACATCCGGTACATTACGGATCGGATGCTAATGAAGTTCGTGAAGACACCCTAGCTGGTCCTCGCAAAGTGATCTTGGGGGGATAGGCATCGTTTCGTCACGTGGCCCCCGTTGTCTCAATGCCTCCCTCTAGTTGATTGATGGAAACCATTCGAGAGACTAGTTCACACCTGCTGTAGCAACGAGTACCATAGAAGGACTTCCAAGTTCTGCACGTGGGCAATGTCCCCAGGAAACCATACGTATGCCCCTATCATTTGGCCAGCTTCGTTGCGGTCGATGCGAAAGAGGTTGCACATGAGTCTTCGCCGTTCACTACCGTTTTTATCGTTTTTGATCCTTTCGATTTTGGTGATCGCGTCCGTGAACGTTACAGCTCAGCAATGGACTCCGGAAAAGCGTGGCTCCGACAATATCCAGGTCGTGTCACATATCCCGTTGGGCGCCAAATTGAGCGTCTCGGACATCGAGATATCGCAAGAGATGGACCGTCCTTACGCCTTTGTTGGCCGAATGGTGTATGGCCACGAAGGGGAGAAGGGTATCGATATCGTCGATTTGAGTGACGAAAGTCGCCCAGAGGTTATCCACCGTTGGCGCATTGAAAACCAGGACCTCCATCTTGGTACGGGTGGAATGGACGTTAAGTATTTCAAGTGGAACGATCGATGGTACGTAGTCCAGTCGCTACAGTTTCGCCAGGGTGGCCCGGATGCTGACATGGGAGCCGTTGTCCTCGATGTTACCGACCTTCCAGATCGAATTGAGGAAGTTGCCCGCATCCGTACACCGGATGATCCCGGGGGATTCCATAACATTTTTATCTATAAACACAGCAACGATCGTGTGCTGCTGATTTCGACTGGTGGTCCTTACGCCAAGGTTCATGACCTTGGGTACGTCGTTCAGGGACGGGCCGATGAGGCGCTTGTCGCCACGATTCCAGTGGGGCCAGACTGCAGCGGTCGTTGTGGTTACCATGACATGTATGCAGGCTATCACCCTGACACGGAGACTGATCGTTTCTACGGTGGCGGTACAGGTGGTTACTACGTGTACGACATTACTGACCTTGAGAATCCGGCACTAATTGTTTCGTTAACTGGTATCACTGGAGTGTCCAACGGGCATACGTTTACGCCTACCCCTGATGGACGCTACGTGATCGCTGAAACCGAATATCAGTATGCGCCATTGCGAATTTTTGATTTGCAACCGGCTCTCGATGGAGAAACAACAAATATAAATAGGCCGATTTCTGCGTGGACGGCCGACTGGAAAAACCTGGTGCACAACCACGAAGTTCGCTGGCCGTATGTTTTCGTTTCTGGCTATCATGATGGTTTGCAGGTGTTCAACATGATGGATGCTTCAAACCCTGTAACAGTGGCCTATTACGACACTTACGTTGGCGGTCCGGCGTACGATGATCGTCCGGCGATGTTTAACGGGGCCTTTGGAGTGGACGTTCGTAACGACGATGGCCTTATCGTCATATCGGATATGAACACTGGGTTCTGGGCTTTCAGGATGGATGGATTCCTTGGGTGGAATGGTGAGTCTTGGGGTATGCCGGATATTTCGAGCGCCCAGAAGTGGGACAAGGGGCCAGGTGGAGGTCGATAGTGAGGCAGTGGTGGGAACACCAATTTTCGCTGGCCACAGTGCTATCAGTCGGGTTAACGGTTGTAGCAGCGGCGCCTGCGGCTATCCCCAATGCTTTGGCAGCTCCGACGGAGAATCCGGAACCTGATTCCTCGGTAGCAGTAAAAAGATGGGAATTACCTACGGTGCTCCCAGTTTTTTCTTGTGCCGGGGGCCCGGTGCTGTCGACACCAACCAAACCCCTTGTAACGGAACCGTCCGACTACTATGCCATCGAATTGGTACCGACCGGGCGGGTGCCCGGGACGGGATTGTCGAGCGGTGTTGTTTATTCGACGGCGGCAGTGTCCCCATTTTTTGGAGTAGCGTTGGCTCCGACGGGTGAATATTTACACAACCTTGAGATTCAGATTGAGGGTCTTAAGGTTCCGCGGGCCGGGGCCTATGTTGCCTGGATTACGGACACGGAAATCAGTCAAATTGTCCGCCTTGGCCAACTTGATGAAAACTTTCGCGCAAGTGGGCAGACGGGCTGGAACAAGTTCCTTGTAGTGATTACGCGTGAGCCATCGATGGAGCCCAAGCCTACCTGGGAGGGCCCTATTATTATGCGTGGCATGTCGCGCAGCGGGCGGATGCATACATTGGCTGGGCACGGTCCGTTTCAAGCGGAACCGTGTGCTAAGTACGGATTCCGTTAGAGGGCCATTTCCTGTGTTGATCCGAGTTTCCATGATGCTAGTTTTCGCCCTGGCAACTTTTTCAGGGGCTTGGACGGAGCCAAGCCAATCTCAGAAGGAATCCCTGCGTCACCCATTTGAAGCGGTAGAGGTGCAGGGCATGCAGCACGAAGGCCATGCGATGAGCCCGGTTAAACCGGGGACTTGGCGAATGCCACCAATGGGCGACATGCCGATGATGCCGGGACTAGAGATGGCGCTTCCGCCGGATGACCCTTACTTGCCGGGGCTTGGAATCGACCCCGATATGTTCCCCGTGGCCGTACCGAACGAGGTCCTGAACCTAGAGGATGGAGACCAGATCACTCTAGAAGCGTCGCTCGTTCGCCGCGAGATTAACGGCAGACCTTACGTGATGTACGGATACAACGGTCAGTATCCTGGGCCTCTGATCAGGGCACCTCAAGGGGCTACCATCATTGTGAACTTCACAAACAACATCGAAATGCCAACGACGGTGCATTGGCATGGGCTGCGCTTAGCCAATCGTTTCGATGGTGTTCCAGACGTCACCCAACCAGCCGTGCAACCGGGCGAAGCTTTTCGCTACGAGGTCCATTTTCGTGATTCAGGGATCTATTGGTACCACCCTCATGTACGTGAAGACATACAGCAGGACCTTGGGTTGTACGGAAACATGATGGTGGCATCCCCGAACGAAAATTACTACGGGCCTGCACATCGGGAAGAGGTCGTTATCCTTGATGACATTTTGATGGATGACGCCGGGCTGATGCACTTTGGTGCTAGTACGCCGACCCACGCTCTGATGGGCCGTTTCGGAAACATCATGCTGGTTAACGGAGCGACTGACTACTCAATTGATGTGAAACGTGGCGAAGTTGTTCGATTTTTTCTTACAAACGTAGCCAATTCACGCACCTTCAACGTGACCTTTGGTAACGCTAAAGTGAAAGTTGTCGCTTCGGATGTCAGCAAATTCGAGCGAGAGCAGTGGGTACAAAGCGTTGTAATCGCTCCGGCAGAGCGCTATGTCGTTGACGTGCTCTTTGACCAGGCTGGTACGACTCTAATTGAGAACACAATACAGGCGATTGACCATTTCCGCGGGGAGTTTTTCCCGCATGTAGATTTGCTCGGGCACGTAACTGTGTCCGACGAACTCGTGACTGACGATCTCAGCGCCCGCTTTGGTGGTCTGCGAGAGCATGATGACGTACAGAAGGATATCGCGGCGTATCGCGAATTTTTTGGTAAGGCGCCTGACATCGAACTCGAGACGACCCTGCGCATTCGAGATTTGCCCTTGCCGATCGTCCTTTCGATGGAGTTTGAAAAGGGCCTATACGTTCCGCCGATGGAATGGAATGACACAATGCCCATGATGAATTGGTTATCAACGGGCAAGCAAGTGACGTGGATTTTGAGAGACCGTAAAACCGGTGCAGAGAATGCAGACAATCATTGGAACTTTACGGTTGGTGATGTAGTCAAGATCCGGATTTTCAACGACCCTGAGACCATCCATCCTATGAACCATCCAGTTCATATCCACGGCCAGCGTTTTCTAGTCATAGAGATTGATGGTGTTGCTAACCCCAACCTTGTCTGGAAGGACACGGCAATTGTACCTGTAGGCACGACAGTTGATTTTCTCTTGGACGTTACCAATCCAGGTGACTGGATGATGCATTGCCATATTTCCGAGCATTTGCAGGCCGGGATGATGCTTCAGTTCCACGTCGACGAATAGACTTCGTCGGAGCATTGCTAAATCAACAACCGGACAGACACGGTTGAATGTTTAGTCGTTCGGGCCGATGGCCTGGAGATCAAACATGTCGCATTCGAGTTTGCTGGATGTGTTAGCAAGCCAGAGGACAATCCAATGAGACAATGGGCTGGACAACTAGCCCTCGGTCTTGCCGTGTCGTTCATTGCTTGTCAGCCGCTTGGCCAGGACCCCTTGAAGGGTTCTACGTCAGTGATTGAATCCCTGTCGTTTGTCGGTCGTGAAGCATGTGCCGAGTGTCACGTTGAACAAAATGACCGATGGCAGAGCTCACATCACGATCGTTCCATGCAAGTCGCAAACCCGGGGAATGTGCTTGGGAATTTCGCCGACACCACGCTTGAGCACCAAGGTTATCGAATACGGTTCTTCCGTCGCGACGATGTGTTTTTTGTGGAAACAGAGAATAGAGAAGGCGAACTAACCGAATACGAGGTCGCCTACACTTTTGGTGCAGACCCATTACAGCAATATCTAATCGCTTTCCCCAATGGTCGCTACCAAGCGTTGGACGTGGCATGGGATTCACGGCCGATCATGCAAGGGGGGCAGCGGTGGTTTCGCCTGCAGCCTGAAGCTCTCTATAAACCTGGCGATCCACTGCATTGGACCGGCATAGCCTACACATGGAATGCAATGTGCGCTGATTGTCACTCGACTAATTTCGATAAGAACTACGATGCCAGTCGTAATCGATATGGAAGCACATTTGCTGAGATCAACGTGGCTTGTGAAGCTTGCCACGGGCCCGGGTCGGCGCATATGGATTGGGCAACACAGGTTGCAACGGGGAGCCGTAGTGTCGGGGGCCCAAACGTTACCGACGCGGGTTCAGAGGCTGCGAGGATGGGTCTCGTCGTTCAATTTCCCCGAAGTGCCGATAGGTCCTGGTCAATAGACGCAGACACTGGATTGGCGCATCGGGTACCGGGATCTACATCACAGGTGGAGATTGAGACCTGTGGACGTTGCCATGCTCGTCGCGGGGCTATAGTGGCTGAATACGGGTTTGATAGGCCACTTACCGATTCCTACCGCATTTCGCTTCTCGAGCGCGGTCTGTATCACGGTGACGGGCAGATCCTAGACGAAGTCTATGTGTATGGGTCGTTCTTGCAGAGCCGAATGTATCAGGAGGGTGTTTCTTGTAGTGATTGCCACGAACCTCATAGCTTGCAGCTGTACAATCAGGGCAATTCGCTGTGCAACCGTTGTCATTTAGCTGAAAGGTTCGACACTCCCGATCATTATCGACACGAAATAGGATCTGAGGGGGCGGAATGTATTTCATGCCATATGACTTCGGAGACCTATATGGTGGTTGATCCTCGCCGCGATCACAGTTTTCGTGTTCCGCGGCCAGATCTGAGCCTGCGCTTCAACACGCCGAATGCGTGCACCACGTGTCATGTCTCCGAGAGTGCGAGTTGGGCAGCTGAGGCGGTAGTGAGGTGGTTTGGCCCGGACCGTCCCCCGTCCCATTTCGAGATGCTTGCCTCGGGACGGAGCGAGAGTGTTGCTGCCGAAGCTGAGCTGCGGATGCTGGCTGGCGACTTAGACGCTCCCAATATTAGCCGGGCGACCGCGCTGGCGGCGCTTCAGGGAATGTCACAGGCGTCGATTCCACTGATTAACAAGGCTCTTGGAGACGATAGCCCGCTGGTTCGTATGGGCGCATTGATTGGGCTCGAGACTGCTGATCCCATCACCCTGATGCGCTTAGTTATGCCCATGTTGGACGACCCGGACCGATCAGTGCGGCTCGAGGCAATACGTTTGATGACAACCGTTCCAGCACAACAGGTTCCATCTTTGGAGCGCTCCGATGTCAAACGCGCAATTGCCGAGTATCGAGTGGCCTTGGATGTTAATGCCGATCGAGCCCAATCTCACCTCAGCCTCGGTTGGCTTGCGATCTACGAGGGCGATCTCGTAACGGCTGAGAAGGAATACAAGAAGGCCCTAGAACTGGAACCCTACTTTGTCCCCAATTTTCTTAACCTTGCGGATCTCTACCGGCTCACTGGTCGGGATGTGGATGGGGAAGCGTTGCTGCAAAGGGCTCTTGAGTTTGCCCCCGATAGTGGTGATGCGCGCTACGCTCTTGGGCTTTTAATGGTGAGACTTGACCGTTTAGATGAAGCAGTGGAGCAACTCCGTCTCGCGAGTCAACTGGCGCCGGAACAACCCCACTACATCTATGTTTATGCTGTCGCGGTACAGACTGCTGGTGATCTTGCCGGGGCTACGATGATCCTGGATGAGGGTTTGTCACGCTTCCCAGCGGACCGGGAACTCCTGGTTGGTGCCGCGGCTTTTAGCCGTGATCTACATGATTTGGACCGGGCCATTGGTTATTTGCGTCGCCTGGTGGCCCTCGATCCAAATGATGCAGAGACGGTAGCGTTCCTAAGGGCGCTGGAATCAGAGAGAAGATAGTACGCCTAGGGTCCTACGCGTGTGTTAAGTGCCCCGGGTGTTCATGTGAGGAAGACAAGTAGGCTATTTCCCCTCGTGGTTGGCCAATTGTCCATTCGTAATGTTGCTCGATACAATATCGGCATGTTCGTAATGATCAGTCTTGTCCTTGATTGAGGAAACCCGATGCGAAAATTTTTTCTCCTAGCTGTATTTTCGATGGTTACAAGTTTGATACTGATATACGTGAGCGTTGGGGCTTTTGCGGCCGGAGGCGCCGACGAGCATTACTGGCCGCAATGGAGGGGGCCAAACTTTGATGGCGTAGCACCGTCTGGTAATCCACCCATTGAGTGGTCAGAGACAAAGAATATTGCCTGGAAGGTGGGAATCCCGGGTAACGGTTTTGGGACACCGGTGGTTTGGGAGGACACTATCTTCATCTTGTCTGCGGTTCCGGTAACCAATGGTGGCCCTCTAGAAGCGTTTAGTTCTGTAGCTAGTCATAACCAAGCACTCGAAAGTACAGCGGAAAGCCCAAGGGAAAACAATGCGGGTATAGGGTCAGCCCCACTGGTTCAGCCTACGAAACAACGTGGGCAACGGCGGCGGCCTGGTCGGCGCCAGGCGGAACCTCTTCAAGCCATGGACTTTACGGTCATGGCACTAAGCCGTACCGACGGCAGTCTCATCTGGAGTGACGTGGCACGTCACGAGACGCCGCACGAGGGAAAGCAAACCAACAACAGTTGGGCGTCAAGTTCGGCGATCACAGATGGTGAGCATGTGTTTGCGTTTTTTGGCTCACGTGGTTTATACGCTTACGACATGAAAGGAAATTCGCAGTGGAATGTTGACTTCGGTGACATGCGAATTCGGAATGGCTTTGGGGAAGGCACCTCCCCGGCGCTCCACGGGGAGACGCTTGTTGTCGTTTGGGATCACCAGGGGGATTCGTTCATTGTCGCCCTTGATAAGAACACCGGTAGCGAGTTGTGGCGTCAATCCCGCGACGAGCCGGAGTCGTGGGCAACGCCACTGGTGGTCGAGTTCGATGGGCGCGCCCAGGTAATTACCGCGGGCCAAAATCGCACCTACAGCTACTATCTGGATACCGGAGATTTGGTATGGGAGGGCCCAGGCCTGACGGTTAATCCGATTCCGTCGCCGGTCGAAGCAGATGGGATTGTTTACATGATGAGTGGCTATCGCGGGGAGGCGTTGCGTGCGGTGCGTTTGGCTGATGCACAAGGAGACATTAGTGACTCTCCTGCGATCCTATGGGAATACAACCATGACACGCCATACGTGCCATCGCCTTTACTTTACGACGGGACCCTTTATTTCTTAAAGAGCAACTCACCGATCTTGACGGCGTTCGACGTTGCCAGCGGGCAGGCATATTATGGCCCCCAAAGACTCGATGGCTTACAGGAGATCTACTCATCTCCAGTGGGCGCTGCCGGTCACGTCTACTTCCTTGGCCGAGACGGCGGGGCGTTGGTCATCAGCAATGCTGGCAAGTTCGAAATTTTAGCGAAGAACAATCTTGATGACGGGTTCGAAGCATCGCCGGCGATAGTTGGGGATGAGCTTTACCTGAGGGGCCGTCAGTTTCTATATCGCGTCCAGGAAATTGGACAGCCTGATTCGTAGGCACCAGATAATCATTCCAGCGTGCGAATTTCCTGAGTAGCGTCGGCAGCAATGAATCTTTTAAAAGGGATGGAATTTTATGATTAGAACGTTTGATGAGGGCAGGGTCTTTCGTAGCTGGCTGGTCGGCCTGTTCTTGGCAAGCTCGATGGCGTTGGCACCGTCCACGGGCACGGCGCAGGATCGTTTTTTTCCGGCCAGAGGAGAGTGGGCAACCAGTACGCCCGAAGAGCAAGGGATGGATGGAAAGACTCTTCAAACGGCAATCAACTTCGCTCTGGAAAATCAGAACCAGGGGAGCCGGGACCTTGCAGTGTGGCTTAGGGATGAGACCGGGTTTGGTACCGAGCCGTTCTTTGATACGTACGGGCCGACGACGGTTCGTGCTGCCATGAATGGGCTGGTGATTCGCCATGGAAAAGTAGTTGCCGAATGGGGAGAAACCCGCAAGGTCGACATGACTTTCAGTGTTAGCAAAAGCTTTCTTTCAACCGTTGTGGGGCTTGCGTACGATCGGGGACTTGTCCGTGATCTGCAAGATCACGTGGTTGATTACATGCCCACGGCTGAACTCTTCAGTAGCGAGCACAATCGAAAGATTACGTGGGACCATCTTTTGCGCCAGACAAGCGATTGGCGGGGAACTTTATTCGAAATGCCGGCATGGGCCGACAGGCCGGCACGGAGCACCCCAGAAGGAGAACCAGCGACCTTTACCGACATTCAAAAGGTGCCGTTGTCGAACCCTGGAACCGTCTATGAGTACAACGACGTACGTGTCAACTTGTTGGCGCTCGTTGCTCTTAACGTCTGGCGTGAGCCCCTCCCTCAAGTACTACGCAAGCACCTTATGGATCGTATCGGGGCCTCCAACACGTGGCGTTGGCACGGATATCGGAATTCCTGGGTCGAAATTGACGGCCAGAAAATCCAGTCCGTCAGTGGCGGCGGCCACTGGGGCGGCGGCATGCATATCAGTGCCCATGATATGGCCCGTTTCGGGTATTTATTCCTCAACGATGGTGTCTGGGATGGCGAACGGATTATCTCAGAGGAATGGATCGAAATGGCACGAACGCCTGGGCCGGCCAATGCTGGCTATGGATTCATGAACTGGATGCTGAACAGCGAACGTGAAAACCGGCAGGGTGAAACGAGTCGCCCGGTGCCACAGGCACCTGACGCGATTTGGTTCAGTGGCGCTGGTAGCAATCTGATCTTCTTCGATCGGGCTAGTGACGTTGTTATTGTCGTGCGCTGGATTGGAGGCGGATCCAGCCAGTTTTTTGGCATGGTGCTGGACTCCATCCAAGACAGCTGATCACTGCGGATGGGCGCCACCGTCGTTTTGGTCGGGCTGGGTCATCTTGGTGGCCCGCTTCTCGATCAGTTGGCCGGCAGCTCTCTAGTTGGTCGTGTTGTCGCATTGAGTCGTAGTTCCGACCAGGGCGAGGCACGCTGTAATCTCTCTCGATTGAGCGCCATAGCGAGGGGCTCGGTGCCTAATATTGAGCATCGGACCATTGATGTAGCGGACCCAGGGCAATTAGCTGCTGTCATTGAAGAAGTCTCCCCGGATCTTGTGATTAACGCTGCATCGATGCAGACATGGTGGTTACTTGGTTTGTTTCCACCAGCGGCAAACGTGCTAAAAGCGGCCGGCTTTGGTGTGTGGCTTCCATTCCACCTGAGACTCGCAGTCCGCGTGATGGAAGGAGTTGTAGCATCGAGCTATAAAGGCCCAGTGGT
>Ga0310125_10000411_pt1 | contig 19859 bp, 20 predicted proteins | sample CB11b_Tmax_Bot8__FD_203508 | JGI IMG/M metagenome (GOLD analysis project Ga0310125, IMG submission 203508) | Marine microbial communities from Western Arctic Ocean, Canada - CB11b_Tmax_Bot8 | ecosystem: Environmental > Aquatic > Marine > Oceanic | place: Canada: Western Arctic Ocean | collected... | reverse complement strand
GGACTCACTGGAAAATCTGCTTAATGTGGGCCGCGCCAACTCGTTGTGGCCGCTGACATTCGGTCTCGCCTGCTGCGCCATGGAGATGATGGCTGTCGGTGCCTCTCGCTTCGATCTGGATCGCATCGGGGCCGGTGTGTTTCGCCCAAGTGCACGACAGGCGGATGTGATGATTCTGGCGGGCACGATTTCGCGCAAGATGGGGCCCGTCATCAAGACGCTGTGGGACCAGATGCCATCACCGAAGTGGGCCATCGCCATGGGTGGCTGCACGATCGATGGTGGGCCATTCAAGTATCCTGGGCAATACGCCATCATCGAGGGTGCTGACAAGATCATTCCCGTCGATGTCTACGTGCCCGGTTGTCCGCCGCGGCCCGAGGCGTTGTTCGCCGGCATCCTCAAGTTGGCGGAGAAGATCAAGGAGGGGCGTAAGGGTCCGGAGTTGGCCTCATGAGTGAAGTGAGTAGCGATTTGGCCCTTGCCGGCGTGCAGTCGTCGACAGATATCGACTTCGACGAACGCGGGTTGCAGCATCGACACGAAGCCTTGGCCGGCGACATGCCCGTAGTGGCGGGCGCTTTCCGTGCCGCCGGATACTGTCTCGAGCATATCACCTGTTTGGACCTGCGTCAGGTTGAAGAGGTGGCAGGTTTCCGCGTCGACTACCAGTTCAATCGTATCGGCAGCCCGGTGGATCGGCACGTCGTCCAGGTGAAGGTGGGCGAGACCGAAACGGCGACGAGTATCGCCAGTGTCTATCCCGGTGCCGACTGGTACGAACGTGAGGTTTTCGACATGCACGGCGTGCTCGTCGATGGTCATCCAAATCTGAAACGACTCCTCATGCCTGAGGACTACAGGGGCTACCCGTTGCGAAAGGATTTTCTCGACGAGGATCCAGAGCGACATCAGATGTCGGGGGTGGTGGTTGAGGCAGAGGCTGCACAGGAGGACGTTGCTGACGGGGAGGACGAGGCATGACGCAACCGGCGCCGACGATGGAGCTGGTCCAGGACCCCGAGGACCGCGACACGTACTACATGAACATGGGGCCGCAGCATCCGTCCACGCACGGTGTGCTGCGCTTGCGGTTGCACCTGGATGGGGAGCGCATCCTCGACGTGGATCCCGTCATCGGCTACGGTCATCGTGCCCACGAGAAGATGGCGGAGAATCGAGACTATCTGCAGTTCCTGCCGAATACGAGTCGCATCGACTACCTGTCGGGCATGATCTACAATCTCGGCTACTGCCAGGCCATCGAGAAGGCCATGCAGATCGAGGTGCCGGAACGGGCGGAGTACATCCGCATCATCTGCGGCGAGATGAATCGTATCTCCAGCCATCTGCTGTGGTTCGGTACGTATCTGTTGGATCTGGGGGGAATCACGGCGTTCCTCTACGCCTTCGACGATCGCGAGAAGATCCTCGACATCCTCGATTCGGTGACCGGCTCCCGTCTGACCTACAACTATGGCCGGTTCGGTGGCGTGTCGATGGACGTGGACGACACCTTTCTCCGCAGTGTCGCTGATTTCTCTGAGTACTTTCGCAAACGCATCGAAGAGTATCACAAGCTGGTAACGCACAACGTCATCTTCCGCCATCGCACCAGGGGCGTAGGTGTGATGGGCGCCGATCTGGCGCTGGACTATGCGGTCACTGGCCCATGTCTGCGGGCTGCGGGCATCGCCAGTGATGTGCGCAAGGACGAACCCTACGGCATCTACGATCGTTTCGATTTCGACGTGGTCACTGCCGAAGGGGGTGATTGTTTCGCCCGGCATATGGTGCGCATGGGCGAGATGGAGCAGTCGCTGGGCATCATCGAGCAGGCGGTACGGGATATCCCCGAAGGGCCGGTGCTGGCGCCGAAAGTGCCAAAAAGAATCCGACCTCCCGAGGGGGAGCACTACTTCGCCGTCGAGGCGGCGCGTGGTCACTTTGGCATGTACATCCGCAGCGACGGTACCGATGTGCCGGTGCGACAGAAGTTGCGCACCCCTTCCTTCGTGCATGTGTCGACCATGCCCGCCGTTTTGCCCGGCACCATGCTCGCCGACACGGTGGCCATTCTCGGCAGCATCGATATCGTCATTCCCGAGATCGACCGGTAATGGGCGTGACTCAACGCCGCGTGGCCGAGATCGCGTGGCTCTGCCCCCGCACCGACCCACGGCGCGATCTCTGCGGAGCGCTGAGGTGACTGGGCTCTTTCAACTCTTTCCCAATCCGTGGATCGGGCTCGCCGCCGCCACCGGCGCAGTGATGGGATTTATTACCGTCAATGCGCTGTTTCTGATCTGGCTCGAACGCAAGGTCAGCGCCCGCATGCAGCGGCGTTATGGGCCCACCGAAGTCGGTCCCTTCGGTCTGCTGCAGACCTTGGCGGACATGTTGAAGTTGATCGGCAAAGAACTGATCACACCCGATCATGTGCATCGGCCACTCTATCTGATCGCTCCGGTCCTCGTCTTCGCACCTCTTTTGGCGTTGTTGTCACTGGTGCCGATCAATGAGGGTTGGGTGTTCCATGATTTCGATATCGCTCTCGTGTTGTTACTGGCTTTCAGTGGGCTCAATGTAATCGGCATCTTTGCCGCTGGCTGGGGCTCGAACAACAAATACGCCCTCCTCGGTGCCGTGCGTGCCGTGGCACAGAATATCTCCTACGAGATCCCCCTGCTGCTGGCGGTGATCCCGATCGTGCTGATGACCCGCTCCTTGAGTCTGCATGAAATCGCCAGTGCCCAGTCCTATCCATTCATCCTCGTGCAGCCGCTGGCTTTCATCATCTATTTCATCTCCGCTACGGCAGAGACAAATCGCGCCCCTTTCGACATTCCCGAAGCGGAGTCGGAATTGATCGCTGGTTTCCACACCGAATATTCGGGTATGCGCTTCGGTGCGTTCTTTCTGGCGGAGTTCACCAACATGGTGATCGTCTGCGCTGTGGCGACGATCCTGTTTCTCGGTGGCTGGAAGGGCCCGCTGTTGCCCGGCTGGCTCTGGTTCTTTCTCAAGGTCTATGGCCTCATTCTGGTGATGATGGTCTTTCGCTGGACCTTCCCGCGGCTTCGCTTCGACCAACTGATGACTTTCGCCTGGGCTATTCTTGTGCCCCTGGCGCTGGTCAATCTGCTGCTCACCATCGTGGTCCTGAAACTGTAGGCGGAAATCCACTTGGACACATTCAGACAAACATTGATCGGTGCCTGGTCGCTGCTGGTGGGCATGAAAATAACGCTGTCGCACGTCTTGCGGGGTCCGGTGACGTCGCAATATCCGCTCGAACGCATCGAGATGACACAGGCGTATCGCAACGTCATTCGTCTCATCGAGATCGAAGAGATCGGGTCGCATGATTGCATCGACTGTCAGGCCTGTGTCCGGGTCTGTCCGTCTGACTGCATCAAGGTGGAGGGGGAGCGGCCGGAGGGAATGCGGAAAAGGCGCGCGACCTTGTTCGAGGTGGAGTTCGCCCTCTGTTCGGAGTGTGGTCTGTGCCTCGACGTCTGTCCCACCGATACGCTGGGATACAGTCGCGAGTATGACCAGGCGGGCTACAAGCGGGATGACTTCCTCTACGATCTGCTTGATGAATGGCGGGACATGGAAGAGGACGTGCGCGAGAAGTTGGTCGCCGAAGAGGCGGTAAAGGCGGCGGCAAAGAAGGCTGCCGCGGCCAAAGCAGCAGCGAAGAAGGCGGCGGAAGCGGCAAGCGCAGCTGAAGGCGAAGAGGGGAAGGCGGAGGAGGGCTGATGGAACTGGTGATTCAATACCTGTTTGTCGGTCTTGTGCTGATCGGCGGCGCCATGGCCGCCCTGTCGCGGCATGTGCTCTATAACATCATCGGTTTGGGTATCAGTCTTTTTGGTCTGGCCTGTCTGTTTCTGCAACTGGGCAGTCCCTTCGTGGCGGCCATGCAGTTGCTGATCTATCTCGGTGGGATCACCGTCGCCATCGTTTTCGCCATGATGCTCTCCGTCGCCATGACGCTGGATCCGCTGACGCGGACACCGGTCAAGACGGGTTTTGCCGGCGTGGCGGTGCTGATTTTTGGTCTTGGCGTATATGGTCTGATCACGTCGACGACATTCGCTACGGCACCCCTTGCTGCCTCAGAGGCATGGGCGGTAGGCCGCATCGGCAGTGCCCTGCTCGAACATTACAATCTGGTTTTTGAAACGCTGTCCGTCGTGTTGTTGCTGGCCATCATTGGCGCCATTCTGATCGCGCGCTCGGAGCGGGAGGGGGGAGAATCGGCGTGAGTCTTGAATCCCTGCTCCTGTTGAGTCTGGTCCTGTTCTGTCTCGGTCTGTTCGCGGCACTGTCCCATCGCAACCTGATCGCTGTGCTCATCGGCATCGAGTTGATGATGAATGCCGCCAGTCTGAATCTGATGGCCTTCAACCGTTTCAGTGTCACCGATCCGACGACAGGTCAGGTCTTCGTCCTCATTATCATCGGCCTGGCAGCGGCGGAGGTCGCCATCTTCCTGTCCATCATTCTGAATCTGTATCGCACACACCGCACGATTGACGCCGAAGAGCTGACGGAGTTGCACGGATGACGGACTCCCTCAGTCTTATTCTGGCGACGACGTTCGCCCCCTTCGGCGCCTTCGTGCTGGCCATACTGTTGCTGATGCGGCAGCCCCGTGTGGCGCAACTCATCGTCATCGCCGGTGGCGCACTGTCACTGGCTGGCGCCGTCAGTCTGCTGGCGAATGGACCGGTGGACCCCCTGCGTTATCTGTGGTTTGTCAGTGGCGATATCCAGTTGCGTTTCGGCTTCATATTGGATGGTCTCAGTCTGATGTTCGGAGTCGCGGTGGCGTTGATCACGCTCTGTGTGATGGTCTACTCCCTGGGATATATGGGCCACGATCCCGACAAGACCCGTTACTTCGCCATGCTGGCGCTGTTCGAATGGGCGATGCTCAGCTTCGTCTACGCCGTTGATCTGCTGCAGTCCTTCATCTTCTGGGAACTGGTGGGCCTCGCCTCCTTCTTCCTCATCGGCTTCTGGTACGAAAAGCCGTCGGCGACGGCGGCGGCAAAAAAGGCCTTCCTCATGACCCGCGTGGGTGATGTGGGTCTGTTCATCGGCGTGTTGATGGTACTGCAGGTGGCGGGGCACTTCGATATTCCCGCACTGCTGGCAGTGGACAATGGTCTGGTGCAACAAGCGGCACCGGCGACACTGACGGCGATCACGCTGCTGATCTTTGTCGGCATCGTCGGCAAGAGTGCGCAGTTTCCGCTGCACACCTGGTTGCCCGACGCCATGGAAGGTCCGACACCGGTCAGTGCGCTGCTGCATTCGGCGACCATGGTCGCCGCCGGTGTCTATCTGATGGCACGGCTGCACCCGTTGTTCATGGGGTCGGAGACGACGCTCGGGATCATCCTGATCATCGCCTCGATCACCACCTTGCTGGCGGCGACGATGGCGATGGTGGCGACGGACATCAAGAGGGTGCTGGCATTTTCGTCAATCAGCCAACTGGGATTCATGCTGCTCGGTCTGGCGGCGGGAAGCCTCTTTGCCGGCGTCTTTCACCTGATCACGCACGCCCTGTTCAAGGCCTTGCTGTTTCTCTGCTCCGGTCTGTTCATCCATCACTTCGAAACCAATGAGATGGAGCAGATCGGGCGCGCCGGCGGGCGTCGTCTGCGTTTTGCCACGGCGGGACTGCTGGTAGGAGGTGCGGCACTGGCCGGCATTCCACCCCTGGGTGGTTTCTTCAGCAAGGAAGAGATCTTCGCCGCTCTCGGACATGATGGCGTCACGCTCTTTTCCGTGGTGGCGCTGCTCGCCGCCTTCCTGACGGCATACTACACCTTCCGCATGATCTTTCTGGTGACGCGTCCGGCGCAGATCGAGACCGAGGAGACGCACGCGCACGCCGAACATGGTCGGGCGGAACCCTGGAGTATGGCGCTACCGGTGGCACTACTCGTCGTCGGCGCCGCCATCGCAGGCTTCTGGGGCGAACAGATCGCCGCCGGACTTGGGATCGATATGGGCCATCACACGCTGGCATCGATGGCGCCTGCATTGGCGGTTGTCGCTGTTGGTGTCCTACTCGCCTGGGTAGACTTTGGACGGCAAGGGGCGGCGCGCACGGGGTTCATCGCCCGCGTGCCTGCCCTCGAGAGATTGTTCACCAATGGCTGGTATGTGGACGCATTCTACGACGCCGTCATCGTCCGCATCACGACACTCGTTGCAACCCTCATGCATGCCATCGAGGTCAAATTCATCGACGGCAACTTCGATCGTCTCGGCAGGGGTGTGCTCGGACTGGGTTCGGGCTCGACGCGAATACAGAACGGCTGGGTGCAGTTTTATGGTGGCTGGGCGGTAATCCTTGTGGGCGTCGCCGCCGTCTACTTCTCAATGGGTGGTTGAGGATGGGAGATACGTCACTGCTGACCACGATTCTGCTCTGCCCCGTCGTCGGTCTCGTGCTGGTGCTGCTGACACCGGCGCGTGCGGTGCAGGCTGTGCGTTGGATCAGCGCCCTGTCGGCGCTGGCAGCGGGCGTGCTCAGTGTGCATCTGTGGCGCGCCTACGACACGGTGGCGGGGGGATTTCAATTCGTCGAGATCGTCCCGTGGGTCGAACAAGTGGGTATCAGTTACCACCTCGCCGTCGATGGTTTCAGCACGATTCTGGTGATGCTCAACTCCATCGTGTTCTTCACCGGTGTGCTGACGATGTGGGATCTCGAGACCCGCGTGAAGGAATTCTTCGCCTTCATGCTGCTGCTCGTCATCGGTGTCTACGGGGTCTTTCTGTCGCAGGATCTGTTCTTCTTCTTCCTGTTCTATGAACTCGCCGTGGTGCCCATGTATCCGCTGATCCTGATCTGGGGCAGTGGCAATCGAGAATACGCGGCGATGAAGCTCATGCTATTTCTGCTAGCGGGGTCGGCGCTGCTGTTTCCGGCGTTGTTGTCGATCTATCATGCCTCGGGTCTCGGCACCTTCAACATGATCCTGCTGGCACAGAAGGCCTTCGATCCCGACTTCCAGATCTTCGTCTATCCCTTCGTATTCCTCGGCTTCGGGGTGCTGGCGGGTCTGTTCCCATTCCACGGCTGGTCGCCCACAGGACATGTTGCGGCACCCTCGGCGGTATCGATGTTGCACGCAGGCGTGCTGATGAAATTGGGCGCCTATGGCGTGCTCGCCGTCGGCATCAGACTGCTACCCATCGGCGCCGTGTACTGGGCACCGACCTTTGCGACACTTGCCGCCATCGGTGTCGTCTACGGTGCCTTTGTCGCCATACGGCAGACGGACTTCAAATTCGTCATCGGTTTCTCCTCGGTGTCGCACATGGGGATCGTCGTGCTCGGACTCAACCTGGCGGTCCTTGGCAAGGCCGGTCAGGACGCCCTCAATGGCGCCGTCTTTCAGATGTTCGCCCACGGGATCATGACAGCCCTGCTCTTCTCGACGGTGGGATTCATCTATGATCGGGCACATTCCAAGACCATCGCCGACTTCGGCGGACTCGGATCGCTGATGCCCAGAGCCGTGTCGGTATTCATCGTCGCCGGTCTGTGCGGCGCCGGCGTGCCGGGGTTGGCCAGTTTCTGGGCGGAACTGCTCGTCTTTCTTGCGGCGTTGAAGACCTATCCAATCATGGGGGTTGCCATCATCGTCAGCCTGGTGCTGACGGCGATCTACATCCTGCGTGTGTTCAGCCTGGCCTTCTTTGGCCCGGTGAACACCAAATGGGAGGGTTTGCGTGAGCTCGACCTGAAGGGTTGGCAACTGCTGCCGCGGGCGATTCTGTTAGCGGTGTTGCTGTTCTTCGGCTTTTTCCCACGTGTACTGCTCGATGTCATCGATGGCACGACGACCGGCGTGTTGGCCGCCTTCTGATGAGCAATCTAACGCTATTTCTGCCCGAGACTGTCTGTCTGTTGGGAGCGCTTGTGCTGTTCTTTGCGCAGGTCTTCGGCGCGCGTTACACTGTCGTCTGGTTGCTGGGACTGTTGTCCGGCGTCGCTGCACTCGTCGCCGCCGTGTGGACCTGGCCGCTGGCAGGGGAGCCATTCTTCCCGGGCATCTACCGCGTCGATTTCTTCTCGCAATTCGTCAAGACCGTGATCGCCGCCGGTTTTGTCATCGTCGCCGCCATCAGTGGTCGCCCGCACACGGTGCGTGCCGGTGCCTGGTTGGAACTGCCCATGTTCCTGCTGCTGGCGATGACAGGCATGATGATGCTGGCGAGCGCCATGGAACTGGTGACGTTGTATATCTCCATGGAACTGGCCGCATATCCCGTCTATATCACCGTCGCGCTGCACCGTAATCGCGACATCAGTGGTGAGAGTTCGACGAAGTACATGTTGCAGGGCATGATCGCCTCCGCGATCACGCTGTATGGCCTCAGCTTTCTCTTCGGCTTGACGGGATCGACCTACCTGAGTGCGATCTCGTCACAACTCGGGACCCTGGCGACGCAACCCTTATTCTGGCTGGCGGTGTTGCTCGTGCTGGCGGGGTTCCTGTTCAAGCTGGCGGCATTCCCCTTTCACTTCTGGGCATCCGACACGTACCAGACAGCACCACACGAGGTGATCACCTTCGTGGCGACCGCGTCGAAGGTGGCCGCTATCGCCGTGCTCTGTCGCATCGCCGCGCTGGTAAGCCCGGCGGCGGGGGATGCTGAGCTGATCACGCATGTGCTGATGTGGATGAGTGTTGCCGCCATGACACTGGGCAACCTCGCGGCACTGAGACAGGGAGACTTGAAGCGCCTGCTGGGGTATTCAGCGGTGGCGCACGCCGGGTATGTGTTGATCGGAATTCAAGCGATGAGCGCCATGGGGCTGACGGCGGCGCTGTTCTATGCCATGGGATACGCGGCGATGTCGGCCCTCTGTTTTCTTGTCGTCGTCGAACTCGGGCGTGACGAGGACCTCGTGACGGTGGACTCTCTGGCGGGGTTGCATCAGCGGTCGCCCTTGCTGGCCGCGACCTTGCTGATCGGCATCTTCGGCTTGATCGGTCTGCCACCGACGGTCGGCTTCATCGGCAAGTGGTTCCTGTTTTCGGCGGCCATCGAACAGGGCCAGTTCGTATTTGTGCTGGTCGCCGCGATCAACTCGGCGGTGGCACTGTACTATTATCTGCTCGTGATCCGTCAGGCATACTTCGCTGAGAGCGACAACAGCAACCCAATCCACACGGATGTGGTGACGCTGGCCGTCGCCGGTGCGACGACAGGGCTCGTGATCGCGATGGGGGTGGTTCCGGGGTGGTTCTGGGCGCTCTCTGTTGAGGCTGTTGTTGCGTTGATGGGGTAGACTGCGGGGGTGGGTTCTGTCTGGGAAGCGTGGGATCCGCGACGCGATAATCCCTCTGTGGGGCCACTGACCCAATCACCTGTACTCTGAACCAACCCACAGCCCATGCGCATCCGTAGCGTCCTCAGCAGCTTCCATCTGCGTGAGTTCAACCGCAATGTGCGGCTGTTCTTCCTCTACGGCATCTCGATCAATGCCGGTATGGCGTTGTTCACGCTGCTGTACAATCTGTACCTGCTGCGGCTGAGTTACCAGGAGGACTTTATCGGTCAGGTCGCCGGTATGGCGCCGCTGGCTACCGGTCTGCTGGCGTTGCCCATCGGCATGCTCAGTGACCGCTTTGGTCGCAAGCCCTTTCTGGTTGCATCGAGTCTGTTGTTGGCCGTGGCGCAGTTGGGCCTGTGTCTGACGACGACGCCGGTGGGACTACTCGCGTTCTCCTTCCTTGGCGGCGTGGCGACGGCGTTCATCTGGGTCAACCACGTTCCCTTTCTGTCCGACAACGCCCCACGCTCGCGGCGCGCCGAGGCCCTGGCGCTGTGGTCGGCGGTGCAGGTCGTGGTGCGCATGTTCTGGAGTCTCGCCGGGGGCTTTCTCCCGGGTCTGATGGGCGCCGCCCTCGATACGTCGACCGACATGCCCGAGCCCTTTCGTTATGCGCTGTTTTTTGGAGCCGCCCTGTCACTGATGGCGGCGTTGCCGCTGTTGCGCATGCCGGGCCACGCCGGCAGGAATACACATGGCGAGCCGGCGACTCGGGACGACGACGAACCCTCGACCTCACCATGGCCCACCTTCTTCGGGATCGCCGCCTTGAGCGGCTCCCGCGGCTTTTCGGTGGGGCTCACCTTTCCCTTCTTCAACGTCTTCTTCGAAGAGGAATTGCACATCGGTACGACGCTGATCGGCGCGATCTTCTTCCTCAGTCAGCTCGTGGGTCTGCCGGCGACTTTCTCCGCCCCTGCCCTGGTGCGACGATTCGGCGCCACCCTGGTCATTCTGCCGGCCCGTACCGTTGGCGGTGTGGCCCTCGGCATCATGGGGACGGTGATCAACCTGCCCGTGGCAATGGTGATGTTCCTGTTGATGCGCGCGGCGGAGGTCATCGACAATCCCTCGGATCAACACTTCTCCACGCAGATCCTACCGCGACGATACTGGGCGCGGATTCAGGGCTTTCGCGTCTGTGGATTTCAGTTGTTCAATTTTGCCGGTAGTGTACTGGGCGGTCTGTTGATCCTCGACTACGGATATGGTGCCGCCTTTGGCCTGGCCTGCATCGCACGGATTGCCAGTGGTCTGATCATGGCCGGCTGGTTTGGCCTTCGACCGAGTAGGACGGATAAATCGGCCAGCAGTTAGGACACTACTAGAACACCAGGTTGGCGAATTCCTCGTAACGATGGAAGCTGGCCTGCGTGAACTGTGCTGTCGACGAAAGTTCGGGGTTGTCGAGACCACCGTTGCAATTGTATCGACAGATGGCGAATTGCCAGACAGTGCCAGCCACGGGTACTGAATCCAGACCAAACGCACGCCACGGTACGACGGCTTCCACCGACCAGCCACCATCGCTGATCGTGACCCGCCGGAGTGTGCCACTCGATGGGGCGATCACATCCTCCCAGGTGATGTCTCCGGCGATGAAGCCCCTGCGTTCGGGGACGTGGATATCCATGAGAAAATCGTTCGGCGTGAGGTGGATCTCCCAGTAGTCGCTGCGATCCGTACCGGGTTTGACGAAGAGTTCCGCCACATCGCCAAGGGTCCACATCTTCTGCTGATCGGCGGTGGCCTGCGAGAAGATATCGCTGTCCTCGAAGGCGACGAAAAATGCCAGGCCCCGGGGCTCGGCGCCGATGACGGCGGTGCCCGCCTCGTTCGGCAAGGCCTCGGCGCCCTCCCAGAAACGGCGTAGGGACAGCTTCTGACAGTTGGCATGCCAGGGGGCAGAATCGTGGTCCGGTGGCTCGGGCAGGACGCCAGTCACCTCTGGACATGGGAGGGTGACAATGCTCATGGGGGCAAACTACACAATTGCTAGTGTCCCGGCATCACTGCAGTGCCAGGCGCAGGCCCAGGCCAATGGTGGCACCAAGGCTCTGCAGAGGGGCATCGACGAGATCGGGAAATCGGTCGATCTGGAACCCCCATTGCAGCAACCAACTCGCATCTTCCGACATCATCAGGCGGAGACCGGTCTGCAGTCCCATACTCGTGCCTTGCGCCAGGGCGCGACCATCCTCGCGCCGTTTCCCCCGAGCAAACAGCAGATAACCACCGACGAAGGGATGGACCGTGCCGCTGCCATCGCTGAACAACAGCGTCGCCTCGGGACCACCACCCCACAGTCTGGCGATGTCGTTGCCCCTTCGGTCGTGCCGGTAGAGGTAGCGGGCGCCGATGGTGAGGCGACGGGACAGGGCGTAACCCATGCCGGCGCTGAGCTGGACTTGTGGGAGGGAAAATCCAAGCTCGTCGCAGGCGTCATCATCCTCATCCTCATGGGAGGCTGCAAGAATGACGACGATCGTTGCGACACTGCGTAACAAGTCCGACCATTCGTCGCCGTCGTACAAACCATCACTCTGACCACTGACGACAAAACCACCGGCGGTTGCCGTGTTCTGCCGCTGTTCCCCGCGGGCGGTCAGCCCGTCTCGTAGGCGAGGGCGCAGGAGGCGGGTGTGCCGTCGGCTTCGGCGAAGATCTTGCCGTATTCCTCTTTTGACACTTTCCGTGTCTCGACGCCCCGATACTGAAACTGCAGGGCCCGACGCCGCAGAGGGCTGCTGTTGGGTGGTGTCTGATGTGGCAGCATGGCGGAGAAAAAGAGCACACCACCCGCCTTCAGCTCGACGGGAACGGCCTGCTCCGGTTCGATCCGGTCGGCCAGGATTTCACAGTCGATGGTGTGGTGGTGACGCAGAGCGCCACGGGTATGCTGTCCGGGCAGCAAATGCATACAGCCATTGTCGACGGTCGTGTCATCGAGGGCGATCCAGGCGGTGCCGATCAACTCGAGGGGCAGGTAGTTGAAGTAGGCGTTGTCCTGGTGCCAGGGCTTTTCCGAGCCGATGAAGGGTGGCTTGGACAGCGCCATCACATCCTTGAGAAGCATCTGCTGACCAATCAGGTCACCGATAAATCCCTGGATCCGCGGATGGGCGACGAGTTGCTGGAAGGTGGGGTGTCCGTCCTGGTAACCGTGGATCTTGCGAAAGCGATCCTCCGCTTCGTCGTCGCTCAGTTCCAGCGGATCGATCCCAGCTTCGAAGTGGATGGCGCAGCCACCCCCCTGGGTTACGACCTGGGGGCCGGCGTAGTTCAGCGTCGCACCCGGTCGCGCCTGTTTCACCTCCCCTTCGCCACGGCGGGCGGCTTGCATCAGCCGGTGGGTCAATTCCGTCAGGGCCTGACGGGCCGCGACAACTTCCGACTCGCTCAGCACACCTGCAAGCGCGATGTAACCCAATTCGCTGAATTGCTGCCGGTGCGTGGCGGTCAGTTGGGTGGGGCACTGTTCGACGATGGCACGAGTCAACGACAGGCTCACAGCGGTTGTCTCCAGGCTTGGCGAAGGAAAAGGTCTCGGCGAGGAATCTATGGTGTCAGACTCTGCCGGCAACGCCGACCACCGCCGGTGGTCAGTGTCCGGCAAGGTGCTCGATGCCCTGGCGACGAACCTGCTTGATCAGGGCTGTATCGATTTCATCAAAACGATAGAGGGTGCCACCATGCTGCGCGACAAAGTCAGCGGCGGCAGTCGCCTGCCGTCGCCGCCAGCATGCCGACAACGACCAGGTCGAGGAGCACGACGAGCACGATCCAGGAGCCCACAGCGAGGGACACGACCGTGCCGCGATTGAGACTGCAACTGGAAATCAACAAACCGGTGGACGTGATCGCAGAGGCCAGCAAGGCACAGTACAGCAGGAGCGCAGCGAAGGTCCCGGCATCGCCACCGGCGGCGAGGAAGGCGCGGCCCTCGAGCAACATGCCTGGTGCGACGGCGATCGCCGCGGCGCAGGGTCCAGTGGCGAGGGGGAAGCGACCCTCTGAGCTTGATTCCATGGAACGAAAACGGATCGTCGCCGCCCTGCAGAACTGCGATGGCAATCGCACGGCTGCAGCCCGCCAGCTCGGTGTGCACCGAGCGACACTCTATCGTCGGATGCAGAAGCTCGGGATTGACTGATCGCTCAATCGTCGAAGTAGCTGAGTCGGTCCCCTTCGGCAGCCCACAATTCGGCAAACATCTGCCGCAGCTCGGGCAGCGGGACCACCGACGCCGTCAGCGGATCCAGGGCGCAGGCGTGGAAAGCGGCTTCGCGGTCCCGTCGCAGGACGGCTTCTACGGCAAGTTCCTGCACATTGATGTTGGTCCGGTTGAGGGCGGCGCACTGTGTCGGCAAGTCACCGACGAAGGTCGGGTGCACACCTTCGGCATCCGCCAGACAGGAGACCTCGACACAGCAGTTGTCGGGCAGATTCGTGATCGACCCGTGATTCATGACATTGCCGTTGAAGGCAAATGGTTTGTTGTGCAGCCGCGCCTCCACGATGAGAGAGGCGTATTCATGTGATGCCCGCAGGGCTGGCACCTCGGCATTGCCATCCTCATCCACACCGGTGTCCTTCATCCAGTCTCGCTGGCGCACATTCTCCATCGACACTGCCGCCCGTGGTGGCAGACCATACTGCTCGCACAATTGCCGTGTGCGACGGAAGTAGGGTAGATACTCGGCGTTGTGTCGGCTGCTCTCGGTGACGAAGTAGCCGAACTGGCGCATCATCTCCACCCGCACCTGATCCTCGGCGAAGGATTCGTGGCTTTCGATCGCCTGTCGCAGCTTCGGGTAGAGGTCTTCCCCGTGATGACGCAGTCGCAGGACCCAGGCCTGATGGTTGATGCCGGCGACGGTGTAACTGACCTCGTCGTACGGTGCACCCACGGCGGTGGCCAGTTTTTTCGTCGTGCCCTGCACGCTGTGACAGAGACCGACATTCTCGATCGACGAACCGACGGAGTGCAACCAGGTCAACATGCACATGGGGTTTGTGTAGTTCAGCATCAGTGCCTGTGGACAGAGTCGTTCCATGTCCCGCGCAAACTGCAGGTGTTCGTGCGCAGTACGCAGAAAACGAAAGACACCGCCGACGCCGATCGTGTCGGCTACGGTCGGTTCGATGCCATACTTACGTGGAATCTCGACTTCCGATCGATACGGCTCGCCCCAGTATGCCGGTCCACCGATGGAGACGGCGGTGACGACGCAGTCCGCGCCGGGCAACAACTGTTCCCGGTCGGTGGCGGCGATGACATGTCCGGGCAGGTCGTGGCCATCGATGGCGCGCTGCACGTAACCACGCACCTGTTCGAGTCGTTGGCTGTCGATGTCGCAGAGGGCGATGGTGGAGTCTTTCAGCGACGGCCGTGACAGGATGTCGATGGACAGGCGACTGCCGAAACCACTGCCGGCGCCGATGATGACGATCTTGGCCATCGTTCTATTCGCTCCAGTCGAAGACGACGCCGAGGGCCTCTTGCGGGCGATCGGCGAGCATCTCGTAGATGTTCTGGCATTCCTGTGGTTGGGCTCGGTGCGTGATCAGATCGCTGGCGGTGAGTCGTCCACGGGACATGAGTTGTAGCAGCAGTCGGCGGTCCCGGTCTTTCGTCCACGGATAGTAGATGTGATCCGCCTCGGGTGTAACCGGCTGGATGGCGCCGATGAGATCGACTTCGCGCAGATGGATGTCACGCAGAAAGTCCATCTCCACCGTGCCCCGAGGTGATCCCAGCGCCACGACGCGCCCCCCCGTACGGGCGAGTCGCGCCGCCATGGGGTACACGGCTGGTTTGCCCGTCGCTTCGATGACGAGGTCGGCGCCATCACCAGCACATACCTGCTGTACTGCAGCCACGGTGGCATCTGTGTCGGCGGAATCGAGCACCCTGTCCGCACCCCGTCGTTGCGCCAGAGAGCGGCGCTCGACGTCGAGGTCGAGTCCGATCAAAGGCAGGGCGCCAGCGAGTTGTGCCAGCGACAGGGCCAGTTGGCCGACCACACCAAGGCCAAGCACGACGACGCCCTCACCGAGTTCGATCTTCGCGCGGCGCACACCGTGCATGGCGATGGCTGCCATCGTCAGATAGGCAGCGTCCTCCCAACTGACACCATCGGGCACGGGGTGCACATTCGCCGCACTCAGCAGATGGCTGGCGTGATTGCCCTGGGCGGCGACGCGATCTCCTGGACGCAGATCGGTGACACCCGCACCTACTTCCAGGATGGTTCCAGTGGAACAATAACCCGTCGTGCGTGGGAAGTGTGGCTGCTGAGAGGGCTCGCCGCCGTGCAGCCAGCCGTAGATCTCGGTGCCCGTGCTCACCGCCGTCAGGGCCTGCTCGATCAATACCTGGCCTGCTTGCGGGCTCGCGACATCAAACTCCTCGATGTCGATCCGTCGCCGCTCCGGGCAGATGAAGCGTCGACCGATCATGCTCTCCGTCCTGGCACAACTCTACTCCACGGCAAGACTCAGCTCCTGCATACGAGGATAATGGGGGCCGGCGATCTCCAACTCGAAGGTCTCATTCTGCCGAAGAGTACGTCTACCGTGCGCCAGTTGGGCACCCCGGCGACCTGGATGTGGGTCAGCGCCCGCCGTTTTCACAATGCACCCGTCCTCGGCGATGTTGCCGAAGAGCACGGCAAGACCACCATCTTTCGAGTAGGCGTGCTCGACATCGCGGATGCAACCGGTGGTCGGCTGTGGCTCTGGTGAGCATGTCGATCGCCTCGGCGGCGCTGTCCGCTTTCGCCGCCACCTGGGGTGATCGTCCAATAGGCATTGCCGTCGATGGGACGGCCAACGTAGGCCAGTTGGTAACACTTGGGATTGAAGGGGCAGTGACGGTTGTGCGTGGCGATGGTCTCCGCCGCCGCATTCGGACCGTCCCCGACGGTGACAAAACTGCTGCAGCCCATCTCACCCGGTTCCTTGTCCGCCAAGGCGTCGCCGTGGGGTGTCGGTATGACCAGGCGTCGAAGATGTTCGTGTTGAGGACCTCTTCAGCTACATCAAAGAGTCCGAAACCGGTTTTCTCCGGAAAGTCGCCATCCTTGGACTGACATTGCTCACGGGCGAGTCTGGCAAAGGCCGTCTCCTGAGACAGTCGCAACAGAAGCTGTGGACCGTCGAGACGTGCGTTGGAGGCGTAGTGCATACCCACGCGGATCTCGTACCGACCGGAGACCGCCATCGGCAATGTGATCGTTGGTGGATTGAGGAATTCTTCATCCGCTGGCCGACGCATGGCCAAGTGGAACAGCGGATAGTACGTGTAGTAGAGCATGCGACCGGCGATGCTGTCGTCGGTCTCGTAGTCCATGAGCATCCAACGGCCATCAGACCAGCCATCACTCAGGGCGGATTGCGGTTGGCACAGACTCAGATTGGCGAGCAGGATCTCGCCGGCGCTGTTTTTGGCTGCAGCCCTGTCCATGGCCACAACTTGGGTCAGCAAACCTCAGCAGGCAACTCGTGCAAGGTCCTAGCAGCCCGTTGATAAAGCCATCTGGGCTATGGCCGGCCCTTGCTCTGCGCCCTGATCTGTCTGCTGTGGGCTACGTCAACTGCCGGCCACGAAGAGATCCCACCTTATCTGACCGCCGACGCTCGTCTTGTGAGCGTCTGAATGTGACCTTCGTGGGGGGCATGCAAGTCGAGCCACCCTGGGACCCGGAGGCAGGTGGCTTCTTTACGACGGCCGATCTTTATATCTCCGGAGACTACGGTTACATGGGCCGCAACTCCGGTGTACTGTATGTCATCTCCATGCCGGAGCAGATGCCGGGACCCGCACTCGACGTGAAGGTCGCAGGCGAGTTGGCGGTGGTGGCCGTGCAGAATGGCCTGATCAACGAACTCGGCCTGGTCGTCGTCGATGTCAGCGATCCACCGCGAGCCCACATTCTGTCCATGATCCAGGACGAATTCTGGTCGGTGTGCACAACGTCTATCTGCAGGGCGATCGAGCCTATCTCGCCCACTCCGCCAGTCGTGGTCTCACCGTGGTCGATCTCTCCGACCCGGAACGCCCCGTCATCTCCTTGAGGGGTTGCACAACTGCTTGTCTACTGAATCAGGAACCGTCGACGACATCCCTTATCAGCGAGTGGCAAGTCGTCACCCAGGTCACCGCAAGCGATGTTCTGCCCGACGAGGTGGAGTTGCTGCAGAATTATCCGAATCCCTTCAACGCACAGACGTCCATTCCTTTTCGCCTGGATGAATCGGCGCGAGTGGAGTTGCGCGTGGTGGACCTGCTGGGCCAAACGGTGGAGATTCTCGTCAACGAAGTGTTTGCCGCCGTCACCATACCCTTCATTGGGATGCCATGAGCGCAAGCGGCCAACCCGTGGCGTCGGGTGTTCACTTCTATCAACTCCGGGTGGTTGACCAGGTAATAACCCGTCGTTTGCTGCTACTACGCTGACGTTGTGTGTGTGTGTTCATACTCCATCGAAAGAGGAGTTCTCCATTGCGTCTCCATACCCTACTGTGGCTTGCCGCCAGCCTCGCGATCGGCGCCCTTGCGGCCGGGGCGGAGTTCCGAGTGCTCCCTTATTTGCAGAATCCTGCCACCGACGCCATCACGGTCGTCTGGTTCTCCGCAGACAATACACCTGGGATATTGACAGTTGTCACCGACACGGGTGTAGCTGTCACGGAGCGGGTCTCAGAAGCCGAGGTGGCGACTGCCTTGACCTACCCCACCTGGGAGGCTCAGCGGTTTTTTGACGGTCAGCCACCAGCCCCACCTTTCGTCCACAGGGAACGCCTCACCGGATTGCAACCCCGCCAGTCCTATCGATATCAGGTGCAGCAGGGCGCGGTTATCGCCGATGGCAGATTCACCACGGCACCCCCGCCTGGTATGGGTCCCGTGCGACTGATTTTTTTCGCCGATTGCGAGACCGAACCGGAATCCACGGGCAAACACACGCCCTGGCCAGACCCCACACAAGTTGGCAGCACTCGAAAGTATCTGCTGGACCAGACGACCGGTTTTGCCAACAACCTGCGCGTCATCCTCGAACGAGAACCGGACCTGCTCGCTATCGCGGGTGACGTCGTCGAATCGGGTGGTGAGCAACGCGACTGGGACGAGTTCTGGAAACATCTGGGCAACGTGGATGGCACCAATCTGGCGGGCCGGATCCCGTTGCTGGCAGCACCGGGCAATCACGAGTACTACGAAGGGCCGTCCATGGGGAAGTACAACCAGCCCGGCTCCGAACGCGCCGTCGGTCGTTTCCGGGTGTATTTCGCTGGTCTCCCAGACAATGGCACCGACGCACGTGGCCGCTACTATCGGCTGGACTACGGCCCGGTGACCCTGATCGCTCTCGATGTCACGAATGGTTCTCCCAATCGCTCCGACAAGGACACAAATTTTTTCCTGTTGGGAGGCGACGATGCCGGCGGCGGGCGGTCACCCGGTTTCGCCCCTGGGTCCGAACAGTATCGCTGGCTCGAGTCACAGTTGGCCGATGCACGGGAACATAGCGCCTTCACCTTCGTCTTCTTCCACCACGTGCCATACTCGGTGGGCCCTCACGGTTGGCCACCAGGCACTGGGGATGGCCTGGACGAGCAGTCTGGCGTCCCCGTGCGCCAACTGACGCCACTGTTTATGCGGTATGGTGTGGATGCGCTCTTCGCAGGGCACGACGAGATCTGGGAGAGATCACAGATCGACGGGGTTGAGCGGCTGGCGGACGGGTCCGAACGCAGTCACACGCTACAGGTGTATGATGTCGGCATCGCCGGCGACGGTCTCCGCGGTCCGGAGCAGGGCCTGGAGAATCCCCACCAGCGGTTCACCGCGCACATCGATGCCCCAGAGATATGGGTGGATGGAATCCTGCAATCTGGAGGCAAGCACTACGGACATCTGGAGGTCGATGTGCTGGATACGAAGGATGGCCGCTGGCAGGCTGTGCTCAAACCGGTGTACGTGTTTCCCCTGCTCGATCAGAATGGTCAGCTGATCGCCTTCGAGCGCCGGCTGTACGACGACGTGGTCATCCTCACTTCAGAGGGACGTGCCACCGTTATTTCCAAGGCCTGGGACTTTCTGGGCTCCTTGTTCCACTTGCCCGGCAATGGGTTCGAAGAGGAACTGTCCGGATTCGAACCAGCCTTCCCAAATCCATTCAACAGTTCGGTTCTGGTTCGATTCAGAATAGAGGCTGAGGCGGCTGTGAGTATCGATGTCTACGATGTCACCGGTCAGCACGTGCGGCGCTTGCTCAATGAATCGTATAGCGCAGGAAACCATGCAATCGAGTGGGATGGGACCGCTGGCGACGGCGGCGACCCCGTCGCCAGCGGTGTCTACCTGCTCAGGCTCGAGTCAGGCACACTCCGCGACACCGTCGAGGTGACCCTGGTCCGCTGATCGAATTCTGGCAGAGATCGATCAGCGGCTGGCAGGTTCGTGGGTGACGAC
>Ga0310125_10000410_pt1 | contig 19889 bp, 17 predicted proteins | sample CB11b_Tmax_Bot8__FD_203508 | JGI IMG/M metagenome (GOLD analysis project Ga0310125, IMG submission 203508) | Marine microbial communities from Western Arctic Ocean, Canada - CB11b_Tmax_Bot8 | ecosystem: Environmental > Aquatic > Marine > Oceanic | place: Canada: Western Arctic Ocean | collected... | reverse complement strand
CGGGGAGACCGCAAGGCGTTCTTCCTGGCGGAAGAGCTGATGAACACGGTGCGCGGGCAGGTGTGGCGTGACTCAACAAGCGAGCCGCTGCCGTACGAGACTCGTTACCCGACACCCTCCAACGACGATCTGGCCGAGTACACCGGCAGCTACAAGTTCCGCGCAGGGACGGCTGAGGTGGAAACTGGCAACGGCGGCGTAGTGATCAAGACGCCGTCACGACTGGACGGCCCCCCGGTGTCGATAACCACGACTCAGGTAGGCCCGGACTCGTTCATGAGCAAGGACCAGGGAATGTCCATACCGTTCGTGCGAGACGCGTCAGGACGCGTGGTGCGCTTCCTGAACGGTGGCTATTCGTACGAGCGGGTTTAGGCGCTGAATTAGGCCGTCAAGCGCAACCCGGCCCGTCGAGAACCTCGGGTCTCGCCCCCTACTCCATCTTCGAACCTACGAAGCGTGAAATCGCTCGTGCTGTCGGGTCTACCCGCACGTTGATGACCGCCGGCTTGCCGCTGGCGAATGCTCGTTCGAGTGCCCCCGCTATCTGGTCTGGCTCCTCAACCAGCTCGCCGTGGCCGCCGAGCGCCTCAGCCAGCAGATCGAATCGGGTGAAGCCAAGTTCACGACCTGGCTTGCGGATGCCCTCCACTCGTGCCGTCCAGCCTTCGTTGTTGCTGACCACGACCACGATCGGCAGGTCGTGCCGTACTGCTGTGTCGAAGTCCATCATGTTCATGCCAAGCGAGCCGTCGCCGTGTAGCGACAAAACTTGCAGGTCCGGCCTCGCCACCTTTGCGCCGATGGCGTACGGCAGTCCCACGCCCATGCAGCCGCTCGGGCCGGAGTTGATGCGGTGTCCCGGGTAGTAGGTGTTGATCGACTGCCGGCCGTAGTGAAGGATTTCGTTGCCGTCCACCGTCACGATGGCGTCACGATCAAGGAACTTGTCGATCTCGTTGCATAGCCGCAGCGGATGGATCGGTACCTGGTCTGTATTCAGATTGGGCTGGGCCCGCAGGAGCCGAGTCTGATTCTGCTCGTCCAGGTAGTCGGCCCACTCCTTGCGGGCGTCTGCGCCGTCTGAGTCGATTCCCGAGTCGATCAACTGCTGAAGTACGACTTTGCAGTCCCCAACCAGTCCAATCTCGACCGACCGGTTGTGTCCGATCTCGGACGACTCGATGTCGATCTGGATGAGCTTAGCGTCCGGGCCGATGCGCCCGCCGAAGGTCATCATCCAGTTGAGTCGTGTACCGACAATTAAGACGACGTCCGCCTCGCGAAGAGCGGTGCTGCGTGCCGCCAGGAAAGACAGCTCGTGGTCGTCTTCAATCAGGCCACGGGAGATCGGTGAGGTGTAGAACGGGATGCCCACGCTCTCGACAAGCTGCCGTAACTCGTCCCACGCCCTACCAAAGAACACGCCGCCGCCTGCGAATATCAACGGCTTCTTGGCGCTGCGAAGCATGTCAGCAGCGGCCTTCACGGACACCGGGTCTGCGCCGGAGCGTGAAAGCGATTTCGGACGGGTGGCGGGAGCGACATCGGACTCCTCAACTTTCGCGTAGAGGACGTCTTCCGCACAGTCGACGTAAACCGGTCCCGGCCGGCCCGTGGTGGCAATTCGGAATGCTGTGGAGATCTGTTCCGGGTAACGCGCCGCTTCGGTCACCCGCATCGTCGCCTTCGAGACTTCTTCAAAGATCGCCGCCTGGTCCAACTCCTGGAAGCCGTCCCTACCCCAGTCCTCGTACGGGCCTGCGCCGCCGAGCGTGATCATCGGAGCGTTGTCTACGTACGCCGTGTACTGGCCGGTCAGCAGGTTAAGCGTGCCGGGTCCGGATGCCGCTGTCGTCACGCCGGGCTTGCCGGTAACGCGGGCATAGCCGTGCGCCGCCATCGCCGCCGCCTGCTCGTGCCGGAAGTCGATGGTACGAATCCCGAAATCTTCCGAGTGGTTGACGATCTCGTAGTTAGGACCGCCCATCAGGAAGAAGAGCGCTTCTACGCCCTCTTCTTTGAGCGTCCGTGCGATCAAATAGCTACCGGAGACTTCGGCCATGTGTCGGTCCTTCGTGATCCTGCAATGCGGGTTGTTCGGGAGTCTGACGGGGGCGAATTAACGAACCCGTCAACGGTTGCGAGGCGTCATTGTAAGGGGCAGGGCGGTCGATGCGATTTTTCTTGTTAACGCACCGACAGCACATCGCCTCAGCCTTACCCGACGGAGTCGAGCAACCGGCGCTCTTCATCCTCGGGTCGTTCCCTCATGCGAGCCCCGGCTGCAGAACTCGGGTTCGTGCCGGCAAGCGCGGCCGCGCCAGCTAGAAGCGCTATGCCCGTCGCAAAATCATCGTGATGAATGAACTCCGGCCTGATGGTGCTATCCGGGCCGTTGTTGTGCCATGCACCAAGCGGATAAGCCAGTCCGGTGGTCGGGTAGCCGTTTCGCGCGAACGCCGTTCCCTCGCAAGTCCCAGCCTGCATCAGCTGCCTCTGTATTGGAAAATCGCCAACTCCCGACACGGCCGCCGCCAGATATTCCTCGGCCTCGAACCCAAACGTCGTCATTCGATCGCCCGTGCGCACCACCGGCCCACGTCCGATCTCTGCGCCGGGCAAGATGCTGCTCGTCTCGACCGACACCACATTCGTCCCGACCGGTAACAGGCCATCAGCGGCCGCAAGCCGCGCGCCGACCAGGCCGACCTCTTCCGCCCGAGTGAACAACCCGTATACCGAGCCGGATGTCGGAGATTCCATCGATGAACGCATAACAGCCAGAATGCTCGCGCAACCTGCGAGATCGTCCGCCGCCCTCATGCGGATGAGTTTGGTCTGCTCGTCGTAGTCGAAATCCGGCAGGTCCAGGACGATGGCGCACGGTAGTGGCCCGAGCCGGTCCTGGGCGACCTCAAAAATAAGGTTGTTCCCTGAACGTGCACCTGCGCGGCCCATGATCAGCCCGGGTACGCGACTGCCGTCCGATCCAACGAACGTAACCGCGACGCCGGATTCGTAGGCCTGCGGCGGCAGCCCCCCGAGTCCGCGGCCGTGCACGCCGTCGTCCTCCGCCGAGAGTGCCTCATAACCCGGGTGATCCATATGTGCGACGAACGCGATTCCGTCCGCCGCCGCATCGTCGCCCTGCCTCGTAGCGAGGATGTTGCCGTACCGGTCCACCCGCGTCTCGACCCCTATATCGGCGCATTGAGCCAGTATGTAGTCCGCGACGGGTTGTTCGTAGTACGAGGTCGCTGGTATAGCGCCCATACCCGCCAGGTGGTTGAGGCCGATCGCCGTAAGTTGTTCACGATCCATGTGCTAGATGGTCCTTCAATCAGTCAGGTGCGTTTTTTATGTGTCGAGTCCCAAGCTTATTGTGGCCGACACGCAGCGGTATGATCCGTCCGGATAGTTAATAGACCACTACGAGAACCACTCTGGCCGCCATCGCTTGCTAGAATACTGCCGCTCCTGACCGTCGACTCGTTGCCGCGAATCGAAGTCTTCAATCGCCAACAATCGGAGAATTCCTCACACATGCCAAAGGTCGCCTACTTCATTCCGCCCGAAAGCCCGATGGCCACTATCTCTCGCGAATTCATCCCCGCCGGATGGGACGTGACGATGATGGACGCATCGGTGGCGACCGAGCAGGAACAGATAGACCTGATTTCCGATGCCGACGCGATGATCGTCTTCGGCGCTAAGCCAAAAGAGTCCGTGCTCCGGGCTGCGAAGAACGTCCGACTTTACCAGCTCGGCTCGGCCGGCTATGACGGCGTCGACATGCAGCTTACCGGCGAGCTAGGAATGCCCGTGGCGACCGCTAGCGGCACGAACGCAGAGGGTGTGGCCGAGCAGTTCATAGCCCTCACCCTGGCGTTGTATCGTCACCTGACATGGGTTGATGTATCGGTCCGTGAGGGCGGCTGGATCCCCGAACGCGCAAGGGGGATGGAGACCTTTGAGATCCTCGGCAAGACGGTCGGTATCGTCGGAGCCGGCTATATAGGTTCCACCGTGATGCGGCTGCTATCGGGTTTCAACTGCAACATCCTGTATCACGACGTTCTGGCTAAGCCGGAACTCGAACAGAAGTACGGCGCAAAACCTGTTTCACTGGACGAGCTTCTGTCGGAGTCCGACATTGTCACCGTCCACGTGCCGCTCCTGGATTCCACCCGCCACTTCATCAGCACTCGCGAACTCGCCTTAATGAAGGAGTCAGCGATCCTGATCAACACCAGCCGTGGCCCGACGGTCGACCAGGCGGCGCTTGTAGAGGCGTTGAAGGCACGCAAAATCTGGGGCGCTGGTATCGACGTGTTCGAGACTGAACCAGCCGCCGCAGACAACCCGCTTTTTGCGCTGGATAACATCGTGGTCAGTGGCCACGTTGCTGGACCCACCCGCGAGAGCTTCCCGCGCCGCGCTGAGTTCGCATTCGCAAACATCAAGCGTGTGCTTGAGGGCGAGGAAGCGATCAACATCGTCACAGCCACCTAAAACTCGTCCTTGAACCTTTGAGTTGGCGGGCGCAACATATCGCCCCTAACGCTACGCCCTCGATCAGACGACCAACCTCAAAAGAAAGCCTGAGTATTCATGGTCACGAACGACGCCAAACAAAAAGTAGTCTTCCTGGGTCCTGAAGATGACCCTCTTACTTACGAGCGCGCTGAGCTTGAGGGTCTGGATGTAGAAATCATCCAGATCAATCCGGACAGCGAAGGCGAGGCGATCGAGGCCGTCAAAGACGCCGATGTCGTTCTTGCGCGTGGGTACGCAATGCAGGATCCGGTGCTGCGCGAAATGGAACAGGGCGCAGGCGTCATCGTGTATTCGCACGGGTTCGACCACATGGACGTCGATTCTGCGACCGAACACGGAATCATGGTGGCAAACGGCGCCGGGATGTGTGCCGAAGAGGTCTCAGACCAGGCATGTGCTCTAATCTTGGATGTCGCCCGTCAGATTACGTTCTCGGACCGATATATGACCGAAGGTAACTGGACCGATGGCGCCATGCTCGCTCGCAGGACGCCGATAGACGAAGCGACGTTGGGGATCGTTGGTTTCGGCAACATCGGCAAGGCCGTTAACCGGAAGATGTCCGGCTGGCGCATGCGGACCGTTGTGTACGACCCCTGGGTATCGCCGTGGGTCGCCAAAGAACACAACGTAGAACAGGTCCACGACCTTCTGGAACTGGCACGTCAGGTGGACTACGTAACCGTCCACGTTCCGCACAACAAACAGACGGACAAGCTGTTTGGCGAAGCCGAGTTCAAGGCCATGAAGAGCACGGCCTTCTTCATCAATACCTGCCGCGGCAAGGTCCAGGACGAAGAAGCGTTGATCAAGGCGCTACAGAGCGGCGAGATCGCCGGCGCGGGCCTTGACGTGTTCGCCACCGAGCCAACCCCGGCGGACAATCCACTTCGAACTATGTCCAACGTGGTCACCACACCGCACGCAGCCGGCGGGTCAACACGATCCGCGACGCTGTCACGGATTCGTGCGGGGCAGAACGCCGCGAGCATGCTCCGAGGCGAGTGGTCGATGGCCGGCGTTAACGCGGGCGTGCGGGACATCATCTCTCCGCGCAGGGTCGCAACGTTCTCTGGATATAGCAGCTAGAAACAAACGACACGGGGACTCTACCCGGCCGCTCAAGCAGTTTCCGGGTGGCCCTCGTTCGAGATCGCTGCGTAGTACAAGTTCCAGAGATGGTCCGTAACCGCATCGAACACGTTCCTCGCTATGAGAGCGGTGGCCGTCAACCGGCGTTCAAGCACACCTTCTAACGTCGGCTCGGTCATGGCGAGATCAACATCCCGTTAGGCCAGTTTCAGCAGATCTGCGGTGTACACCGGAACATAGCGATCTGCGATGTCCTGTACGCACGCGACGGCCTGGGCCTGTGATGTGACGCAACGAGCGGCCTCCGCCCTCCACCAGGTGGACTCGGTCTCAGCGACAATGCTTCCCAGAGTTTCCAGCATTAGATTCTTCTATGTTGGTGGCCATAAGTCGACATATCCACGACCGGCGCCGACGGCCGCTATTCATTAATTTTCAATCATGTGAAACCGTAACGAATCGGGTCTGAGGCGGAAAATACGCCGGGGCGATCGGCGTGTGTCCAAGCAGTACCCACAGGCGATCGTTACTCTCCTGAAAGACTTTACTCAGTTATTTCACAATCCACCCAGTCCCCGAGTAATAACCAGGTATGACTCGGTAATGATTCAGGTCCCGCGTTGCCCCGTTCTCCCCGGTATTCTTGCGAACCATGAAACGTATTGCCGCCTTCGGAATTCACCACGAGACGAATTCGTTTTCATCTCGGCCCACCACGTTCGAGTCTTTCCAGTCGTCAGGACTCCAGCGTGAAGGGGTTCAGCGCGGCCCACGCATCGAAGAGATGCACAGGGGCGCCAAGACAGTCTTCTCAGGATTTTTTGAGGCGGCTGACCGATTGGACTTTGAACTTGTCCCGATCCTGTTCGCCGCAACTGACCCGGGCGGAACGATCACCGCCGATGCGTTCGATAAACTGGCCAATGAGGCGCTTGTCGGATTGCGCGATCAGGCTCCATGGGACGGCGTCCTTCTCAACCAGATGGGCGCCGCCGTCTCCGAGAGCTACCCGGACGTCGATGGAGAGATCGCCCGTCGGACCCGGGAGTTGGTTGGTCCCGATATTCCGGTCGTGATGACACTTGACCTTCATGCCAACGTGTCGCATCAGATGGCAGAGCAGACCGATGCGCTGGTCATTTATCACACGAATCCGCACCTCGATGCCATACCTAGGGCCAACGAGGCATGCAATCTGCTAATGCGCATGATTTCTGGTGAAATCAGCCCCCAACATGCCCTGGAAACACCGCCGATGGTGATCGGGATCATGCACCAGAATACGAACGTTCCACCCATGAAAGGCATCATCGAGGATCTTCTGGAGGTGCAGACACGGCCGGGGGTGCTGCACGCCAGCGTCGGACAAGGTTATCCGTGGTCTGACGTGGAGGAGATGGGGTTCGCCTGCTACGTGCTGCACGAGTCGTCGGAGTATGAAGCTAGCCGACTCGCCCGGTGGTTGACGCAACGCGCGTGGGACAGGAGAAAAGAGTTTGCGCAAAGGGTAGGCATGACTCCGGCCGACGCGGTTAGGCACAGTCTGGCGGCAGGCGAAAAGCCAGTCGTGCTTTTAGATGCTGGAGACAACATCGGCGCCGGTAGTGCAGGCGACTCGACGCTGATCCTGGCCGAAGCCATCTCGCAAGGAGCCGACAGCTACCTTCAGACGCTTCGCGATCCAGAAGCGGTTGTTGCATGTGACACAGCCGGCCTCGGGGGAAAGGTCAATCTCCAGGTGGGCGGTAAGACCGATGGTCTGCACGGAACGCCGGTTGCGATCACGGGTACCGTGACGAGGTTTTCCGATGGAGCGTTTGAGGACAACCGGGCGCTGCACGCGGGATGGACCTTCTACGACCAGGGCAGGAGCGCCGTCGTCGAGTGCGACTCCGGTCAGACGCTCCTTCTCGTGTCCACCAGTATCGGCAACGTCAGCCTTGAGCAGTACTACTCCATGGATCTGCATCCTGAGGAGTTCAAGATTGTGGTAGCAAAGGGTGTGATATCTCCACGCCCTGCTTATGAGCCGATAGCCGCGCAGATGATCCTCGTAAACTCGCCCGGAGCCACCTCTGCGGATCTTTCGACGTTCCACTATGCTCATCGCAGGAAGCCCCTGTATCCATTTGAGGAATGGGCAACTTACGAGTAACTCTGGGAGCCAATCTCGCCACCGCGTTCGCAAAGGCGCTTGTCACCTCACCTACATGACTTCACAACACCGCAAAATAGTCGTCATCGAGGATGACTCGACACTCCGTGAGGCCCTCCGCTACAACCTTGTGTCGGAGGGCTACGACGTTGTGACAGCCGAGGACGGCATTGACGGGCTGGAACTTGCTCGAGACGGTCGCCCGGACCTGGTGCTGCTGGATCTGATGTTGCCTGGTATGAGCGGTCTGGACGTATGCCGATCCCTGCGACAGAGCGGGTCCGTTGTGCCGATATTGATGCTCACCGCCAGGGACACGGAGCTTGACCGGGTAGTTGGCCTGGAATTGGGCGCGGACGACTACATCACTAAACCATTCAGTATGCGCGAGCTCCTCGCGCGTGCGGCATCGATGCTGCGCCGGATCGAGATGGACCGGTCCGTCGCGAGCCAGCAGGATGAACTGGAGATCATGGAGTTCGATGGCTTAACCATCGACGTTGGCAAGAGGCAAGTCACCGTAGATGGGGAGCAGGTAGAGCTGCGGTACAGGGAGTTTGACCTGCTCGTCTATCTGGCCTCCCATCCCGGTCGCCCGTACACCCGGGACGCACTGCTCTCAGACGTGTGGGGCTACGACTATCTTGGCGACTCCCGAACAGTGGACGTTCACATCCGGTGGCTGAGGATGAAGATCGAGCGAGAGCCGTCACACCCGAAACGACTTGTCACTTCCCGGGGCGTCGGATACAAGTTCGAGCCATGACCACCATCCACCCGACCGGGAAGACGCCGGATACGAGATGAAATCGATCAATCTCAGATTCCGTATCGCACTGGTATCTGCTGGGATGACCGTCGCAGCGGCGATCCTTGTCGGGTTGACCGCCGGTGGGGTCTCGGCAGACAACTCGCCGGTGATCATCGCCGTTCTGGTCGTGTCATTGCTCGGGTTCGGCGCGTCCTGGATTCTGTCGGCCCGGATGACCGGCGGTGTGACACGGCTTGCCGTGGTCGCTAAGCGCGCCGTTGGCGGAGACTACACGGCACGCGTGGGAATTGGCGGGCCATCAGAAGTCTCGGAAGCCTCCGAATCACTCAACCAACTGATAGACCGGCTTCGGTTGGCACTCGAAGCTGGCGGCTCTGAACACATCCGTCTGTCATCAATCCTGAACACGATGACGGACGGCGTACTTTTGGTGGGCGAGGACGGCATCGTTGAACTTGTGAATCCAGCGGCCATGGAGATGCTTGGCGCCCCGCCCGGATTCCGGGCAGGCGATCGGATGGTGACCCTCAACCGTGATCACGAGGTGCTTCGGGTCATTATGGACTGTGTCACAAGACGTACCACCGCTCAGGGAGAGGTTGAACTCCTAGGATCCCGGAGACTCCTCAACGTCGTCGCTGTTCCCCTCAGGAACGAAGCGTTGGTCGATGAACCGGCGCGTCCGATGAGTCGTGCGCTTGTCCTGTTGAATGATCTGACCGAATTACACCGGGTGAATGTGACCCGCACCGAGTTCGTATCAAACGCCTCGCACGAACTGCGCACACCTCTCGCTGCAATACGGGCCTCTACGGAAACACTCCAGCTCGGTGCCTTGAACGATCCAGACGCTGCAAACGATTTTCTTGAACGCATAAATGACAACGTTCTCCGCATGGAAGAGATGATTACGGAGATGCTTGAGTTATCCCGGCTGGAAACGGGGCAGGCGCCCATGCACCTCGCGCCGATCAGTCTTGAGGACGTGGTGATAGAGGAAATAGAGCGTTTGCGGCCGATCGCAGAGCGTTCCGGCATCGATCTCAAAACAGATTCGCCCGAAGACCTGCCTGCGATAACGGCTGATCGCAAAATGGTCAGTCAGGTCGTGAGCAACCTAGTTTCCAATGCACTGCACGCCTCTGACGAAGGTGACGTTGTAAGTGTGGATATCACGAGAACATCGAAGGGTGTAGACCTCTCGGTGACTGATACAGGTCGTGGCATCGAGGCCGAGTACGTTCCGCATGTGTTTGAGCGGTTCTACAAAGTTGACGCCTCGCGTAGCGGGAGCGGAACCGGGATTGGTCTGGCGATCGTTAAGCACATTGCTCAGGCTCACGATGGCAATGTGAGAGTGGAAAGCGCACCGGGGAGCGGGTCAATGTTCACTGTGTCTTTTCCGCTCAGACAAGGTTTTGAGGTCGACCCAGAATCGCTATCTTAAAGTCATATCGGCCGACCATAGCCGCGGTTTAACAATGGTTTAACAAATCCACAGCGAAACGCTAAACCTACTCTCGGATAGTGAGCGTAATTCGCACCCCTGAGTACAGGTGCCTGGGAATTGGAGGGTTAAATTTCTCTCTCCACGAGTACTCCCGTATACGAACCTCCATCTTGGAGACGGTAGAGTTTGCCGACACGGTACGTGGTACTTGCACTGGGGATCGCCCTCATAGCGGGGATCGTCGCGCTCGGAATGAATGAGCCCGATACGAGCCTGCTGGCGACCGATTCTTCCCTGTTTGGAACGATCGAGATCGACGGTTCCAGCACCGTGTTTCCTATCACTCAGGCAGTGGCCGAAGAGTTCCGCAAGGTCCACCCGAACGTGCAGGTACCGGTGGGTGTGTCTGGAACCGGCGGCGGCTTCAAACGTTTCGTGGTTGGTGAGACACACATTTCAAACGCCTCACGATCCATCAAACCCATCGAGATCGCTGCCGCCGCAGAGAACGGCGTTGAGTTCATCGAGATCGCCGTCGGGTTTGATGGCGTTTCCATCATCACCAATCCCGTAAACGACTTCCTAGAATGCCTGACTACGGACGAGTTGCGGGCGATATGGGAGCCCGGTAGCGAAGTGAATCGCTGGAGCGATGTGCGTGATGGCCTCCCGGATAGCGAGTTCCGACTGTACGGCCCTGACACCGACTCCGGCACGTTTGACTACTTCACCGAGTCGATAATCCATGTAGAGGACGCCAGCCGATCCGACTACTCCGCGAGCGCCGACGATAACGTCTTGATCCGCGGCGTCGGCGGCGATAAAAACGCCCTAGGGTACTTCGGTTATGCGTTTTACTTTTCAAGCCGAGAGAAGCTGAAATTGATCGCCGTCGATTCCGGCAGCGGGTGTATCTATCCATCGTCAGAAACGATTAACAACGGTACCTACTCGCCCCTGTCGCGCCCTATGTTCATCTACGTAAACACCGCTGCGCTGAAGCGAGTAGAAGTTATGGAATTCTTAAACTTCTACCTAGACAACGCCACCACACTGGTCCAAGAGGTTGGGTACGTTCCACTTCCCGAAGCGATGTACCAAGACGGCAGGGCGCTTGTATCAAGCTCCACAAGGCCGCTCAATTGAAGGACTGTTCGTGGCTTCTCTGAACCGGCAGAAAAATGAGCAGTCCGGCTTTGGGGCATCGGTGGAATCCCGTCGACATGCCCGTCGCTGGGTGCGCGCGGAACAACGAGTTGTGGTGGTGGTATTTCTCCTAGCCACACTCATATCGGTGCTGGCTACGGTTGGCATCATCTACACCCTTTTGAGGGAGAGCTACGGATTCTTCCAGGTCGTTTCCGCCTGGGAGTTCATAACCGGTACAAGATGGGCGCCACTATTCGAGCCCCAGGCGTTTGGCGTCCTGCCTCTCATCGCCGGCACTCTGCTCGCCGCCGGGATCGCTGGCATCGTCGCCCTCACACTCGGCCTTGGCGCTGCGATCTATCTATCTGAGTACGCCCCGGATCGAGTGCGGCGGATTATCAAACCTGTTCTGGAAGTCTTGGCCGGGATTCCAACCGTCGTATACGGCTTCTTCGCACTTTCCTTTGTCACCCCGTTGCTCCAGTCATTCCTTCCGATTCCGGTTATTTTCAACGTCCTCAGTGCCGGCATCGTGATGGGCCTGATGATCATGCCGATGGTGTCTACCTTGAGCGAAGACGCCATGGTGGCCGTGCCACGACCGCTGAGGGATGCCGCATACGCGCTGGGAGCGACCAGATTTGAGGTCGCCACGAAGGTCGTCGTTCCAGCTGCTCTTCCTGGGATCGTAGCCGCCTTTATACTGGCACTGTCCCGTGCAATCGGCGAAACGCTGATCGTGACCATCGCCGCCGGAGCGACGCCGAACCTTACGTTAAATCCGCTTGAGAGCATCCAGACGATGACTGCTTACATCGTCCAGGTTTCGCTCGGCGAGACTCCGCAGGGGAGCCTCGTATTCAAAACGATCTTCGCCGTCGGACTGTTGTTGTTCCTTATGACTCTGATCATGAACATCGTCGGGCGTTGGGTCGTACGCCGGTACACGGAGAGGTACTGATGGAACACGAACGGCCGCCCATCGGTTCCGCCCGGAGGACAAGCTCTATCGCCGCCAGCATCACACGTCCGCGCCACTCCAGTTCGACGACGACGCCTAACTCCACTTCAAATCGTTCAACATGGCGGCGATGGCGGGACCGTTTCTTCTTCGTTCTGTTCTTTGCATCGGTCGCAATCGGGATCCTCGGATTGGCCGCGCTTGTGATCGACGTGATGACCGACGGTCTTGGGGCGCTCGATTTCAGCTTCATCAACAGCTACCCGTCCCGCCACGCCGGGGAATCTGGCATCAGGGCTGCTCTATTCGGCACTATCTGGATAACTGTCGGCACCGCCGCCTTCGCCATCCCGATCGGTGTGGGCACGGCGATATTCCTTGAAGAGTTTGCCCCGGACCACTGGGCGGTCAGGCTCGTACAACTGAACATCTCAAACCTGGCCGGAGTGCCGTCAATTATCTACGGAATCCTCGGCCTGGCGCTCTTCGTCCAGGCCTTTGCTCTGGACCGATCGGTGCTGGCTGGCTCCCTGACCATGACGTTACTCGTGCTGCCTATCGTCATCATCGTGTCCCAGGAAGCGATAAAGGCGGTTCCGGGAGAGTTTCGTGATGCCGCGTTCGCGCTTGGCGCAAACCGCTGGCAGGTGGTCAAGACCGTCGTCTTTCCGCAGGCCATCCCAGGGATCATGAGTGGGATCATCCTGGCGCTCTCTCGCGCTGTGGGCGAAGCGGCTCCGATGTTGATGATCAGCTCACTGGTCTTCCTCACCTTCATACCTTCGTCCCCGGGCGATCGATTCACCGTGCTCCCGGTTCAAATCTTCAACTGGGTATCTTTGCCACAGCCCGGGTTCCAGGCAGTCGCTTCCGCCGGGATCATCATCCTGCTGGCTGTTCTACTGTCACTGAACTCCATCGCAATCTGGATCCGTAACCGCTACCAGACGAGGTACTAGCCTGTGTCTTATCAACGCACTGCGGCTGCACGAATAACCAAAAAGGGGTCGCCGTCATAGCAGAAACATTTGAGCCTCCCCGGACTCCAGATTCTTCGGGGGCGAGTACTGAAGAACTCACGACCAATCTCGGTGATCGGTACGTAGAGCAGTTCGACGCGTCTGAAATCGCGCTTGAGACACAGGGATTGCGCGTCCATTACGGCGATACGCTCGCGCTTTACGATTCCGACCTCCAGTTCCCGCGCAATAAAGTCACGGCGATCATCGGCCCGTCCGGTTGCGGCAAGAGCACCCTGCTCCGGTCGCTAAACCGCATGAATGAGCTAATCCCCGGTGCCCGTGTCGACGGCAAGGTAATGTTTGACGGGCAGGATCTGTACGCACCCGAGGTAGACCCGACCGAGGTCCGATTCCGTATCGGCATGGTGTTCCAGAGGCCAAATCCGTTTCCAAAGTCGATCTATGAGAATGTGGTCTTTGGCGTCCGAATCAACGGGCTTAAACGGGACTTCGATGAGGTCGTCGAAAATGCCCTGAGCCAGGCGGCGCTCTGGGACGAAGTCAAGGACCGGCTGGACGACAACGCATTCGGACTGTCGGGCGGACAGCAACAACGCCTGTGCATCGCCCGGGCACTGGCGGTGGAGCCCGAGATCCTCTTGATGGACGAGCCGGCGTCGGCGCTCGACCCGATCTCGACGTTGTCCATCGAAGACCTCATCAGAGAGCTTCGAGAGCAGTACACGATCGTGGTCGTCACCCACAACATGCAACAAGCAGGACGGCTGTCCGATTACACGGCGCAGATGTGGACCGATGAACGACGCCAGGGCACGCTCATTGAATACGCATCGACCCGAGACCTTTTCAGCACACCGCACGATAGTCGAACGGAGGGTTACATCACAGGCCGGTTCGGTTAACGCTACACTCTCGCCTCACGACGACGTATAACAGGCTGTATGCCTAAAATACGGGTGACCGAGGAGATAGCGTTGACCGTGATCCGGAACTGGAAGGATGTCGTCCCGTATATCGGGCACGATTTCGCAATTATCTGGCCCATCTTCCGAAGCGTCGGATGGCCGGACAAGACCGCCGACGAAGCTCCGCTGCGGGGCATGGACGGATTCACCCTCCATCGCATGCAGGGTGGACAAGCTGGCGATTATCACGATCACCCAGACAAAGAGCAGGTCTACTACATCATCCACGGCAGCGGTCAGATGAAACTGGATGGCGAGATTTTTGACGTGACGGAGGGCGACGCCATTCACATCCCGGCAAAGGTGATGCACCAGTTCATCAACAACTCAGACGACTGGTGCGAACATCTGCTTATCACGGCAGATGTGCCGGATTCAGAGTCTTAACTGGCGCCTTTCTCGGCGCGAGAACTAGCCCCATTAGAGTTATGCGCGAAGTCATCTGAACTTATCGTGGTTTCGCGTTTAGAATCATTTGGCGCGTTGCGTTGATCATCAAGCGGTTTTATCCGATCGCAGATTTCTGCTAAGCATCGCCCATCACGACGAAGAGAAGGGACCTCTGAACGAATGGTGATATCCGAGTCATCTCCATCAGCCTATCGAGTAGTTGGCACGCGGCCAATCCGGCCAGACGGCCTGGATAAGGTAACGGGGCGGGCGCTTTACGGGGCTGACCTCAAACTTGACGGTCTCGTGCATGGCGTTGTGCTGCGGAGTCCGCACGTTCACGCCCGTATCAAGTCGATCGACACCTCGGCCGCCGAGAAAGCGCCGGGAGTGCTTGCCGTGATGACTGGCGCTGACATGCCTGTCGCCGCAGCCAGCGGAGCAGGCGCATGGTCCTCCAACCGCGTGATGGCGCATGACAAGGTCCTTTTCAAAGGCCACCCGGTAGCGGCCATCGCAGCGACCGATCGCAATGCCGGATACGAGGCCCTCAAGCTAATAAAAGTGGAATACGAACCACTTGAGCCCGTCCTCTCTATAAAAGACGCTCTTGCGCCGGGCGCAGTCCTCGTTCATGACGACATGGTCGGCAACCACCTCGGCGAGTCGGTCAAAAACACCAACATCGCCGCCGTCATCCGGCACGAACTCGGAGACCCGACAGGTGCTATGGGACGGGCGTCGCTGGTCGTCGAGCGCGAGGTCGAGATGGCTACCGTTCACCAGGGCTACATCGAGCCCCAGACCGGTGCCGCGCACTGGGACGAAGACGATCGCGTAACCGTCTGGACGAGCACGCAGGGAATGTTCGGCGTGCGTGCCCAGATGTCCAGCATCCTGCAACTTACTGAGACAGACGTACACGTCATTCCGATGGAGATCGGCGGCGGATTCGGCGGCAAGCTGAACGTGTATTTGGAGCCCATCGCCGCGATACTGTCGAAAAAGTGCGGACGGCCGGTCAAGGCTTACATGAACAGGGTCGACGTATTCGAGGCGACCGGCCCTGCCGCGGCGGCCACCATCAAGATCAAGCTTGGTGTGGATGACGACGGCATAATCATCGCCGCAGAGGCCGATCTCAAGTATGAGGCCGGTGCATACCCGGGCTCGCCGGTCGCGGCTGGAGCTGTTTGCTGCTTCGCGTCTTACGATCTGGACAATGTGAGAATCACCGGCTACGACATCCTAGTCACCAAGCCAAAGACGTCTGCGTATCGCGCACCGGGCTCGACGCACGTTGCATACGGCGTGGAGTCTGTGATCGACGAGATCTGCGAGAAGCGCGGCTATGACCCGGTGGAGTTCCGACTCAAGAATGCATCGCGAGAGGGCAAGCGTCGTGCTGACGGACCCATCTGGGGACCTATCGGCATAACGCAGGTGCTTGAGCAGTCTCGTGACTCAGCTCACTGGACCTCCCCTATTGGAGAGGCCGATTCACCCGGCAAGAAGCGTGGCCGAGGCATCGCTGTCGGCTTCTGGCGCAACGGTGGCCGTCGGTCAGTAGTGACACTCAACCTGAATGCCGACGGCATCGTGTCGCTGATCGAGGGATCGGTAGACATTGGCGGTTCACGAGCTTCCATCGCCATGCAAGCGGCGGAGGTGCTCTGCATCCCGATGGAGGACATCCGTCCATCCATTGCATCGACCAACAGCGTCGGTTACACCGACAACACAGGCGGCAGCCGAACGACCTACGCCACCGGAATGGCTTCCTATCGAGCCGCCGAGTTGATGATCGAAGAACTCAAGGTTCGGGTGTCCAAGATCTGGGACATCAATTCGTCTGAAGTCGTTTTCGACAACGGAACATTCCAGGCCATGCAGGACGCCGAGCTTCAGTCGATGAGCATGACGTTCAAGGAGCTGGCGGGCCGTATCGACGGCACCGGCGGTCCGGTCTCGGTGACCAGCACCGTAGACATACCGGAAGCTGGTGGAGCGTTTGGCGCTCACCTGGTTGACCTGGAAGTAGATCTTGAGACTGGCAAGACGGACGTTCTCCGTTACACCGTTGTCCAGGACGTCGGCGGCGCAATTCATCCGTCGTACGCCGAAGGTCAGCTGCAGGGCGGCGCCGTGCAGGGCATTGGCTGGGCGTTGAACGAGGAGTACTTCCTGACCGACGAAGGCCGTATGGCTAACTCATCGTTCCTGGACTACAGGATGCCGACGACGCTGGACCTGCCGGAGATTGAGACGATTCTCGTGGAGGTCCCGAACCCGATCCACCCGTTCGGCGTTCGCGGAGCGGGTGAGGTTTCGATCGCGCCGCCGCTTGGCGCTATTGCCAACGCACTTCACGACGCCCTCGGGATTCGATTCCCGCAGGCGCCCATGAAACCGGGCCGCATCCTGGAGTCCCTCGGAGTGCTCAAGGACGGCGTGCAGTAAGCAGCACCGGATAGCTAGATCAATAAGAAGGCCCGCTCTCACGAGCGGGCCTTCTTGATTTTGTCCTTGTACTACCCGGTAGTGTGCTGAGGCTCTCGAAGCACCAGGTTGCCGGATCACGCAGCCGGGTGAACGAAGATCGGGGTGTTTGACCTGGCCTCATTCTTGAGGATTTCGATCTCATCTTCGGTGATCGGCGTGAAGGCCTCTCCGACCTCGGCCATCATGCGCCAGAGGTCCGAATCTCCGGGCGGTACGGCAGCAGTGATCGGCTGCGAGAGCGTAAAGCGGACTGCCAGCGACATCAGATCGCGATCAACAATCGGCTCGTACCAGCACTTCTCGTGCGTCCTGACGTTACGGTCCGGGAGTTGCGCCTTCGCCGCGGCCTTGAGCGCCAGCCGTGCAGTACCCTTCTGCTCAGCCAGATCAACGACCTGTGGCCCGAAGTCGCCCTCGAAGTAGTTCACCCAGTTCAGTGGGAACAGGACGGAGTTGAACTCGAACGCCTCCAGTAGCCTGGATGCAGCCTCTACCGAGTGCGCCGAGAAGCCAAGAAAGCGCACGAGCCCCCGCTCACGAGCCTTCACGAAGGTCTCGAGCGCACCGCCGGGACCGAGCACTTCGTCTACGTCCGCGTCGGTCGTCATGCCGTGCATCTGATAGAGATCGAAGTGGTCCGTACGTAGCTTCTTAAGCGAGTCGTGCAGCTCACGTTCAGCGTTAACCGCATCCCGCTCGCGGGTCTTGCAGGCCAGGAACACATCGTTGCGATATGGCTCCAACGCCGGGCCGAGTTTCTCCTGCGCGTTGCCGTAGCGCGGCGCAACGTCGAAGTAGTTGATCCCGCGATCAATAGCTTCGCTGACCAGCCGTGATGACTCGTCCGTATCAGCATCTTTCACCACGATGCCACCGAAACCAATAATCGAGAGCATCTCGCCGGTGTTGCCGTAGGGTCGTTTCTGCATCTGGTATTACTCCGGAGTCTGTTCAGGCCGGCTGAATGCGGCCATGATTTCTCAATTTCCATCTTTACTTCGCAGGCAAGAACGATGCGTATTCAAGGCCGAGCACAACCCATCCGTCAAGATCGGAGTCTTCCGGCGCGACGTACAACAGCCCCTTCATCGGGCGTCCGGTGAAATCCATGAGGCGCGCATGTTCACGTTCAAGGGCGTCATCGTACGCGTCCGGGCCGACCCGAACGACCAGTTCATCGCCGAGAATCATGTTCCCGTTCAGCAAGAACGCCAGCCCGCCGAACATACGACATTCCGAAACCCACGCGTGGCCGTCGAGCAGCTCCGGACCCTCTCGACTATACCTTCGTCGTAGGCCATCGCTTACCTCGCAAGGCCCGTGTACACATCGAGACCCTGCCCGAACAGGTCCACCACCTCGGCCCTCTGGGAGTCGGTGTAGAACCGGCCTTTTGTCTTGACCCAGACCATCGAATCCTCGATGTCCCGCACAAACAGCGCGGCCGATGCGGCTTGAGCGTCAGACTTCTTACCGCCAGCGTCGATGTAGACGGCCGACGTGTGCGCCCACAACGCCTGCGCGAACGAGTCTCGTTGAGTTGAGCCAAGCCGGGCGGCGATCCAGCCGTCTGCCCCAACCTGGATATCGGCCTCCAGCGAGCCTGCGGTCGCATTAGAAGCGTCAGTTGAAACGCGCTTGAGCACAGAGCCGTCCTGAACGATCTCGATCGTGTCCACGGCGTAGTGCGACGACCAGTCCACCTTCACGTGCGTCGTACCGCCCGCGCTCACCTGCACGGTGGACCCGGGAGGCGAGCCGTCTACCGATATCGAGATGGCCGGGCCATTCGTAATGAAGGTCTCGCCACGCTTGATGCCGGCGAGCCAGTCGTCGTACAAGAATGCTCCGCCCGTCTGCGAGTAGATCCGGTTGGCGGAGCACACGAACCAGTCAGACCCGGTTGACGCCGGCATCTTGATCCCGCAGTTCAGCATTCGATACCAGATGTCGTACTCGACGTCGTTCCAGTAGGGGTCGAACAGGTTGATCGCATCGACTTTGCCAAGGGCGGCAGCAATGGGCGCCTCCATGCCCTGCCCGTTGTGGCACCAGATCACCAGGCCGTCCTGATCCCGCGCATCGTCGCAGGCCCATGAGAGCGGTGGGTAGTCCGGGTCAAACGTGTCGATAAGCGCGCCGCGTGAAATAGGATCCACGATGTTGCGGATGTTCAGGAACATCACATGGCCGTAGCCGCGTGACCAGCCGTCCTTGTCGTTGTGACGGTTTTCTTCGCCCACCTGAACGTGGTGGTGGGTGTCCGTGTAGTCGTTCAGGACACCGAGCGGGTACTTGTTGGTTGCGTAGTTGAGATCCCAGCGTCGGAGGATGGAGATCGCCGTCATCCGCAGGTCCTCCACCCGGGAGTCGTACTTAAGCCGCTCGTCCGGCTTCTCCTCTTTCTCGTCGTAGTGGATGTGCGTGTTCCCGGGATGCCAGCCACGATCCGGCAGATCCGCCCAACGCTCAAGCTCGATGTCGAGCGCCACGGTCCCGCCGGCGTTATCGACGCTGACGGTCCCCGTCCATGGCCGATACTCGGTGCCCCGTTCGACCGTTATACGTGACTGGCCGCGCGGCACATCCACTGAGAAATCACCGTCCGAGTAAAAGAAGGGTTCCCCGGTGCCAACTTTCCACATGGCGTCTGCCGGGGCGAGCTGGAGTCCGTTTGGCGAGAGGACCTGGACTCGGGCCTGGGCCGTTGCGCCGGTGGTTGAATCGATGATCTTTCCGGTAAGTTTCGCCACGTACGTAGATCCTTGTGATTCTTCTGGCCTTATCTGGCTTCTGGGTGCGACTCACGGCAGGCTAATGGGCCAATTGGTTCGATGGACAACCCTTTCGAGGTTATGGCCGCAGTTTCACGCCGGTCGCTTCGTGGCGCAAGATGTAGGCAACTCACGC
>Ga0310125_10000409_pt1 | contig 19902 bp, 14 predicted proteins | sample CB11b_Tmax_Bot8__FD_203508 | JGI IMG/M metagenome (GOLD analysis project Ga0310125, IMG submission 203508) | Marine microbial communities from Western Arctic Ocean, Canada - CB11b_Tmax_Bot8 | ecosystem: Environmental > Aquatic > Marine > Oceanic | place: Canada: Western Arctic Ocean | collected... | reverse complement strand
TCTTCGACGTCGTCGACTCCGGCCGACCAGGCCAGCAGTTCGCCGTCGTGGTCGTAGAGTTCCAGGTCCAGGTCGCCCTCCTCGTGGTCGAACTCGATCGCGACGAAGTGACCCGGTTCGCCCTCGCCGGCCAATTCGAAGGCATACCAGTCCTCGTCGCCGGACTCGTGGATCGAGAGTCCCATGTCGTCGACGTCGCCGTGACCGGTGACGACTCCCAGTTGGGTGGCTGCCTCGAACGAGTCGTTCGGCTCGAACAGGTCCAGGGCACTGAGCAGCGTGCGGTCCTCGAGCTGTTCGACCGCCGGTGGGGTGTCACGGCGGTGGGACCGACGGCGGCTCGGGAGACCACCTCGGCGGAGGCCTCGGGTTCGGCCCAGAGTGGTTCGGATCGCGCGACGCCAAAAGACCTGAGAATCAAGCAACATCGCCATCAACTCCTCGAATGTCAGACCGTGTGTGAGACTGCTGTGGTGCCGTGTGCTTTGAGACACGGGGTCGGGACGCAGCGGGATTGAGACTTCCGGGGGCGTCGTAGCGTGGCACGCCCGGATGCACCTCCGGCGACCCAGCGACCCGGACGGGTCGCTGCGGGGAAAAAGAGCAATCGGCCATCGAAGCCTCCCGTCCTGGAGGACTCTCTGGGAGCGTCAGTCGTGTACTCGTCGATCGTTGGTGACCCCGAGCCTGTGACTCCCAGTCCCAAGTGGCCCGCCTGTTCCCTGCAGCAGCAACCTGAGCGTACCCGGAACAATTGGAGTTGAGGAGTCCAGTTCCGGAAATTTCTTGTGAACCGGACATGTCGCGGCCGGGGTCGAGACGGGTCGGGGTGCCACGATCGGAAAAGATCGGAAAAACCGTCACGGCTTGCCCCGGGGCGGTGCAGAAAAGTCTCTGGAGTTGTCATTCGGCTGGTAGGACCGCCCGAGGGGGACGGCTATACTGAACCGGTCCCAGCCACGACGGTTTCTTTATTGAGGGTGTCTGTTTCAGGACGCCCGGGTTGAGTGTCTCGCTGATGTCCCGATGCCCTCGCATCCTCGTCCTGCTCGTCGCTGCAGGGATCCTCGGTGCAGCGAACCAACCGGCCTCGGCCCAACCTGCTGCGACTAAAAAGGCTGCGACCAAGAAGCCCGCGGTGAAGAAAGCTGCGACCAAGAAAGCTGCAGCGAAGAACGCGGCGACCAAGAAAGCTGCAGCGAAGAACGCGGCGATCAAGAAGCAGGAGGCGGCCAAGCTTGAGGCGTCGCGAGCGGTTGAGCGGTTGTTACGTGGGATTTTTGGCGGCGGTCCGAGGATCAAGCCGGTTCCGGTTGGTCCTGGTGTGGCTCCGGCCAAGGGAAAGAAGCCCGTTGGCAACGGTGATCCGAATGCCCGGGACCGGATCGACCTGCTGGCCCCCCAGGATCCTCGCCAGGCGAAGTTGTTGCGGCAGGCCCACGGCTGGTTGAAGGCGGGCCAGCACGCGAAGGTGCTCGAAGCGGTCTCGGTGCTGCTGAATCCGCCCGAGGCGGCTCGGTTCGAGTCGGATTCGTTGTTCCGCAGCGAGGGGGGTCGTTGGATCACGGTCCGGGACGAGGCGAACCGGTTGCTGGGGAGATTGCCCGAGCCGTTCCGCGAGACATTTCGGACACGATTTGGTGCCGAGGCGACTCGGCGGTTGTCCGAGGCTCAGTCCAGTGGTGGCGAGTCAGCGATCGTGGAGGTAGCTGACCGCTTCTTTCACACTTTGGCGGGTCGCCAGGCGGCCAACCGCCTGGCCTCGCGTCACATCGACCGGGGTCGGCTCGGCCTGGCCGCGTTCTGGCTGAGCCGGTTGCTGGAGGCGGGTGACCCGGTGGCGGGTACGGCGGCATGGCGTTTGAAGGCGGCTTGGGTCTTCCACCGCGTGGGTCAGCCCCAGCGGGTCAAGACCCTGCTGGCTGATCTCTCGGATGCGGGCCGACTGCGGATCCCGGGAGTGGGCGAGGTGGATCGGGACCAGTGGCTGGGTGCGTCGCGACCGGCGATTCTGCCCGAGCCGGTCCTGGTCGACTGGCCGGTCTTTTATGGCAGTCCTGCGCGGCGTGGTCGAGCCCAGGGGGGGGCTCCGCTGTTGCTCTTGCGCTGGCACCGCCGGTTGACTCATCGTCACGCCGTGGCCGCGGTGGTCCGGGAACTGGTCGAAGATCTCGATGACCTGGGCCGGCCGATGATCCCGGCCTTCGTGCCGCTGGTGGTTGGCAACAAGGCGATCTTCCGCACGCTGCGTGGGATCGAGGTGGTCGATATCGACAGCGGGCGGGTGCTGTGGGAGACGCGACCGGAGGTGGCGGTGGAGAGCCTGATGGGTGGCCGGGGGAGTCGCACGTCTTCGAGTGTCTCACGCCTGGGCGGGATCCAGCGGGTCCAGATGGGCGGCATGCCTGGAGCCAACGTGATGAGTTTCGGAGCGGTGAACGGGGCTGCTCTGAGTCATCCTCTGACCGGTCTGCTCTTCCAGCACGCACTCCACGGAGTCCCTTCCAGCGATGGTTCGCAGGTCTTCCTGGTCCAGGCGCGGTCGCTGTTGCGAGGCGTCTTGCCGCCGTCGCGGTTTGGAGGCTTCAACCCCTTCGGCGGCTCCAACACCAAGCAGGCCGGCCAGTGGAACACCCTGGCGGCGTTCGATCTCGCCAGCGGTCGGCCGACGTGGGAGGTGGGTGGAGCGAAGATGGACGAGCCGTTTGACCTGCCCTTGGCCGGGACACGGTTCCTGGGCGCTCCGGCTCCTCAGGACGGACGCCTGTACGTGGTGGGCGAACAGAACAACGAGATCAGGCTACACGTACTGGAGGGGGCCACCGGCCAACCGGCCTGGTCTCAGCGGATCGCCTACGTGGATGCCCCGGCGTTGGCCAACCCGGCCCGCCGCTTTGCCTCATCGCACGTCGCCGTGGCCGACGGGGTGGCGGTCTGTCCGACGACGGTGGGCTGGCTGGTGGGCGTGGAATGTTCCAGCCGCCGGATTCTCTGGGCTCACCGCTACGCCCGACCTCAACCTCAAGACCCCTCGCGGCGGGGCATGCCGGTGGGATTCCCCGGGGGATCCTCACCCGGGGGACCGATGGCTTCGGCCTGGGCCGCCGCACCGCCGGTGATCTGTGGCGACCGCGTCGTGTTTACTCCTCACGCGGAGCCGATCCTGCACTGCCTGGACCTTTATACAGGTCGGCTGCTGTGGAAGAAGAAGAAGGACTCGTTCCTTTATGTCGCCGGGGGATTCGGGGACCGGCTGCTGCTGGTCGGGTCCGACTCGGTCGCGGCACTGGAACTCTCGGACGGAACAGCCGCCTGGGTGCATCGGCTGAGTCCGGCCGACGGTCGTCCGGCCGGCCGTGGCGTCGGCACACAGGGCCGCTACCACCTGCCACTCTCCTCGGGACAAATCTGCACTCTGGGCCTGGCCGACGGCAAGGTGACCGGGCGGACCTACCTGCCCGAGACGTCCGGCGGCGCAGCGGTGCTGGGTAACCTGGTGATGTCCCGCGGCCTGGTGCTGGCATTGGGTCCGGAGGGCTTGACCGGCTACGAGCAGCGTGAAGCGCTCGAGGCACGGATCAAGACGGCCCTGGACAATGACCCCGCCGACAGTTGGGCTCTGCTCAAGCAGTCGGAACTGGCGTTGTTGGGTCGCGACCATGCGCAGGCGATGCAACACCTGGGGCGGATCGAGGTTTCGAAGCTTGAACCGGGTCACGTCTCGCGTTTCCACGACGCGAGCAGAACGGCGTTGACCGGTCTGGTGCGGTCGGGCCTGGCTGAAGACGGGGCCGGGGTGGACGGTTGGATCGAACAGCTCTCGGGACTGGCCGATTCGCCGGACCGGAAGCGGGAAGTCGGACGATTGAGAGTCGAGCGGGCGGTGGCCCGGAAGCAGTGGGCCTCTGCGGTGGAGGGCTTCCGCCAGCTGGCTCGTGAATTCGGCACGCACCGCGTGTCGTTTGTCCAGGACCGGTCGACCCGGGTTCGCCTGGACCGTTGGGTCAGCGGCCGGTTGGGCGACCTGTGGCCGAAGTTGCCTGCGACCCTGCGAGCGGGATGGGACAAGCAACTGGCACTCGAAGCGACGCAGGTGCTCTCCGGAGACGGCAAACCGCAGCGTGAGTTTGTCGAGGTCTTTGGTTTCCACCGGGCGACGTGGCCGGTTCGGTTCCAGCTGGCCGAGCGAGCTGCGCGAGCGGGGCGGGTGGGAGCGGCGGAGGTGATCTGGTTGCGATTGGCCGAGGAGGCCGAGCCGGCGGTTGCGTCGCGGGCGGTTCGGGCGCTGGCCGATTTCCGCAAGAAGCGTGGCCTGGCAGGCCCCGCCCGGCGAGCGAAGTGGCCAGAGAATGTCGAGATCGTCCGGGCCGCGGGGTCGTCCCGCACCGTCCGACGGCAGGACCTGGAACTCAATCGCCAGAAACTCCCCTGGTTCGAATCTCACCGTACCGTCTTTGACAGCAGCCAGCAGCGACTGATCGTCGAGCGGGTCGAGGATGGTGGCGTGACCTGGTCGGTGCCGTTGCCGCGTTCCGGAGGAGGCAGCAGTGGGAACTACCTGCCGGCGCGGGCGGTGGGCCATCAGCTGATCCTCTACCACCGCGGCATCGTGCAGGCAGTGTCTCCGACCACTCGACAGTTGATCTGGTCTCACTCCGTCGACGTGGCGGCCAACGTTTCGGTGTCGTCGCGGCCGCGTCAGCCGATCATGGTTCGAGGCGAGCAGGCGGGTCCGCAATTGAGCCTGATGATGCAGAACGCTCGTCGTGGCCCGTTGCGAGTGGTCAATCGTCGTGTCGTCTGCGTCTCGGGTCGCCGCAGGCTGACGGCACTCGATACCGCGACCGGCGAAGTGCTCTGGCAACGCGACCGCGTCGCGGCGGGGACCCCGGTGATGGGTAGCGACGAGATCGTCTACCTGGCAGGTGGAGGCCCGATGATGGGTCGACCGCCGGGAATTGCCATGGGATTCCCCGGCGGCATGAGGCCTCCGGGCATGAGGCCTCCGACCGGTACCGCCGCCGTCCGACCCCCGCTGGCCCTCAGGGTTCGGGACGGCAAGCGGCTGAAGATCGAAGGCCTGGCCGACAAGCTGCAGGGGGCGCTCAGGCTACAGGGAACCACGATCACCTGGATCCGCAACGGTGGCTCGGTGAAGCTGTTGGGGTTGAGCTGGACGCAGCTGTTCGTGCAGCGGGACGACGTGATCACCGGCAAGACATTGTGGCAGCACAAGCTCGAGTCCGGTTCGCGACTGACGACTCTCGGCGACGACCACCTGGTGCTGCTCGACGGCAGCGGCCGACTCGGTCGCCTGGACCTCTCGACCGGAACACTCGCGCCGGTGGGCCAGGTCGCCGCGTCGGACCTGAAGGGGTCCAGCAACGTCTTTGCGTTCCAGGACGCGGAGAACCTGTACGTGGCGGTCAACAAGCCGCTGCAGGGCAGTTACTACTCGGTCAACATGCACTCGATCCGGGTCAACGGTCCGTTGCTGGCCTTTGCGCGGACGGCCCAGGGGGGGGCTCCGCGATGGCGTCAGCAAGTCGACGGCCTGAACCTGGTGCTGGAAAAACTCGAGCATTCCCCTCTGCTGCTGCTGGCGTCGCGTCAGTACATGCGTGAGGGCAACCTGCGGTACTACCTGTTGAAGTTGCGTGCGTTGGACAAGGTGACTGGCCAGGCCCGCGCGAAGCTGGAGACTCCGTCGAACTACTGGAGTTTCAACGGGCTGAGGTTGAACCTGGCCGAGCGGTACCTGGAGTTGGGTTCGTACAACCAGCGGATCCGGCTGGTGGTGGGTGGTCAGCAGCGGGCCTCGGCGAAGCCCTAGCCTGCGACGCGGAGTTTGCGGGGCCGCCTGCGGTCACCCGTCCGGTGCGGTTGCTTGAAGCGCCCCGATCCCGCCGCTAACCTGTGGACGCTCTGAGGCCCGCGGCCCGAGTGGTTTCAGTTGGCGCTCTGCACCTTCCGACGGGACACCCGACGCGATGCGTGATTTTGAATACGAGGCTCCGACGACGTTGGACGACGCGGTGGCGATGTTGTCGGAGAACCCCTCCGCGGCACGCCCCCTGGCCGGCGGGACCGACCTGATCGACCACATCCGCACCAGGCGACTCGAACCCGACCTGGTCGTCGACGTCAAGAAGATCCCCGATCTCAACGTGCTGGAACTGTCCGAATCGGGGCTGCGGCTGGGTGCGGCCGTGCCGTGCTACCGGATCTATGGCGACGCAGGAATCGTCTCGGGCTATGCCGCCCTGGCCGACAGCTGCCAGATCATTGGCGGGACCCAGATCCAGAGCCGGGCCAGTGTCGGCGGAAATCTCTGCAACAGCGGCCCCGCCGCCGATTCGACCCCCTCGCTGATCGCCCTGGGTGCGCGGATCGTGATCGCCGGACCCGGCGGTCGACGTGAGGTTGCGGCGGAGGACTTCTGCACCGGGCCGGGGCAGAACGTGCTCGAGCACGGTGAGCTGGTTGTCGAGATCGCGTTTCCGGCCCAGCCGGCGGTCGGAGGATCGCACTACCGCCGCTTCATTCCTCGCAACGAAATGGACATCGCGGTGGTCGGAGTCGGTGCGGCCGTGGAACTCGATGCGTCGGCCGAGACCTGTGTTTCGGCCCGCATCGCCCTGGCGGCGGTCGCCGCCACGCCGCTTTACGTCGAGGCGGCCGGAGCGGCTCTGGCCGGGCAGCCGATCTCTGACGAATCGATCTCCGCCGCGGCAGCCGCGGCCCGCGAAGCGGCCACTCCGATTGATGACATGAGAGGCACGATCGAATTCCGCAAGCACCTGTGCGGTGTGCTGACCGAGCGGGTGATCCGCGAGGCGGTGGCGCGGGCACGAGGAGAAGAGACGGGATACCGGATCGGGCAGTGAACCCGTAGGAAACCAGGCGGAGACCGGACCTGCCGATCGAGGCCACCGACGAGACAGCGACGAGACAGCGACGAGACAGCGACGACACAGACACCGGACGCCAAAACGGACCAGAAGCGATGGCAACAACCCGCATCATTTCCACCTCGATCAACGGCAATCCGGTCGAGTTCCTGGCCGCACCGCGGCAGACTCTGCTCGAGGTGCTCCGAGAGAATCTCGATCTGATCGGCACCAAGGAGGGGTGTTCCAACGGCAACTGTGGGGCCTGCACGGTGATTCTCGATGGCCGCCCGGTCGACAGTTGCCTGGTCCTGGCGGTGGAGGTTGAGGGGAGCGAGGTCGAGACGATCGAGGGCTTGGCTCCGACCGACGGGTTGCACGTGATCCAGGACGCCTTCCTGGGCCAGGCGGCGCTTCAGTGCGGCGTCTGCACGCCCGGCTTCATCATGTCGACCAAGGCGTTGCTCGCGGAGAACTCGTCGCCGAGCGAAGAGGAGATTCGTTTTCACCTGGCCGGAAACCTCTGTCGGTGCACCGGTTATGACAAGATCGTGCGTGCCGTCGAGCAGGCGGCCTCACTGGAGAAGAGCTGATGGCGAGTGTCGAAGAACGCCAGTTCCATATCGAGCCGTTTCCGGGTGGGACGCCGGGAAATCTGCGTTTGGTCGAGGAGGGTCGCTTGCCCGAGTACGACGTGGTGGGCACCCGGCCGATCCGCCATGACGGCACCGACAAGGTGACCGGTCGCGCCCGTTACGGCGCCGACATCAAGCTCTCGGGGCTTCTGCAGGGCTACGTCCTGCGGAGTCCTCACGCACACGCCCGGATTGTCTCGATCGATACGTCCAAGGCGGCAGAGGTGCCCGGCGTGCACGCGGTGTGCACCAACGCCGACATGCCTTCGGCCTCGCACCGTGCCGGGGACCTGGGCGAGGGGATGGTCGACTGGTACCACCTGAACCAGAACGTGCTGGCCAGCGACAAGGTGCTTTATACCGGCCACGCGGTCGCCGCGGTGGCGGCCGATTCGGTTCACATCGCCGAGGAGGCGGCGATGCTGATCGAGGTCGAGTACGAGGTCTTGCCTCCGGTGCTGGATGTCCGAGAAGCCCGGACCGCCGAGGCTCCGGTGCTCAACGACGACGTCCGCACCGATCGTCAGCCGGTCGGAGAGCCGGGAGACACTCCGACCAACGTGGCCAAGCATTTCCATTACGAGAAGGGTGACATCGAGGCGGGGCTGGCGGCCGCGGAGTTGGTGATCGAGCGTGAGTTCACCACCGAGACGGTTCACCAGGGCTACATCGAGCCTCACACGGCCACCGCGTTGTGGTCCGAGGACGGTAAGATCACTGTCTGGACCAGCACCCAGGGCTCGTTCATGATCCGCATGCAGGTGGCCGAGCTGCTGGCGGTGCCGATCTCGAAGGTCAAGGTCGTGCCGATGGAAATCGGCGGCGGTTTTGGCGGCAAGATTGCGGTGTACCTGCAGCCGGTCGCCGCGGTGCTCTCGAGGCTCTCGGGTCGCCCGGTGAAACTGAACATGGATCGGTCCAACGTCTTCGACGCGACCGGGCCGACTCCCGGTTCGTACATGAAGGTCAAGCTCGGGGTGGACGCCGAGGGGATGATCACCGCCGGTGAGGCGGAGTTGCTGTTCGAGGCGGGTGCCTTTCCCGGATCGCCGATCAACCCCGGCTGCATGTGCGTCTTTGCCTGTTACAACGTGCCCAATGGCCGGATCGACGGCTACGACATCTGTGTCAACAAGCCGCGTTCCAACGCCTACCGCGCTCCGGGATCGACTCACGTGGCACTGGCCACCGAGACGATTGTCGACGAGATCTGCGAGACGCTGGGGATCTGTCCGGTCGAGTTCCGCATGAAGAACGCGGTCCACGAGGGTGACGAGCGGGTGGACGGGGTGACCTATCCGCCGATCGGGATGTGGGAGACGATGAAGGCGGTCGAGTTGAGTGACCACTGGCAGTCACCGCTCGAGGGTCCACACCGCGGCCGCGGGATCGCCTCGGGGTTCTGGTTCAACTTCGGCGGCAACTCGGTGGTGGCAGCGACGGTCAACGAGGACGGCACGGTGTCGTTGATCGAGGGTTCGACCGACATCGGCGGGACGCGGGCCTCGGTGTCGATGCAGTTGGCCGAGATCCTGGGGATCGCCGCCGAGGATGTGACTCCGACGGTCGTCGATACCGACAGCATCGGCTACACCGACGTCACCGGCGGCAGCCGCACCACCCACGCCACCGGTCTGGCGGCGATCAAGGCGGCCGAGGACATCCAGGCTCAGCTGTGCCAGCGTGCGGCGATCCTGTGGGACGTCGAGGCTGAGGGGGTCGAATATTCCGACGGGCAGCTCACTGAGGTGAACGGGTCCGAGCCCAGGACGATCAGTTTCACTGAGATTTCGGGCAAGCTGAACCAGACCGGCGGGCCGGTGGTTGGCCGCGGATCGGTCAACGCTGACAAGCACGGAGGGGCCTTCGGGACGCACATTGCCGATGTCGAAGTCGACCCGGATACCGGCAAGGTCCAGGTCCTGCGGTATACGGCGATCCAGGATGTCGGCACCGCGATCCACCCCAGCTATGTCGAAGGTCAGATGCAGGGCGGGGCGGCCCAGGGCATCGGCTGGGCACTCAACGAGGGGTACCACTACGGCGAGGATGGCCGCTTGCACAACGCCAGCTTCCTGGATTATCGGATTCCCACTTGCTACGACCTGCCGGACATCGAGACGATCATCGTCGAGGTGCCCAACCCGGGTCACCCGTTTGGTGTGCGTGGAGTGGGCGAGGTGCCGATCGTGCCTCCCCCGGCGGCGATCGCCAACGCGATCTACCATGCCACGGGCGTGAGGCTCCGCAGCCTGCCGATGTCGCCTCCGAAGCTGATGCACGAGTTGTTGTCCCGCGACGCTTAGAACCCGGGCCCGGCCCGATGCCAGTTGTCCACATCCCCGCCCCCGCGCGTGACCTGACCGGGGGCGAGGTGGACCTGGAGATCGAGGCGACGAGCGTGCGGCGATTGATCGGGGCTCTTGATCAGAGGTTCCCGGGATTCGCCGAGCGCGTGCTCGAGGAGGGTGAGTTGAAGCCGGGTTTGCGGGTGGCTGTTGACGGTCACGTCAGCCCGATGGGCGTGCTGGCCCGGCTCGAGCCGGACAGCCAGGTGCACTTCCTGCCGGCAATCGGAGGCGGCTAGGGGGCGGCTGCCAGCAGGGCCGCGGCCGTTTCGAGCAGGTCCTCGACATCGAAGGGCTTGCGGAAGAAGGCGTCGGCGCCGCGGTCGTGAGCAAACTGCTCGTGACGGGGATCGGTGTTGGCGGTGACGACGATGATCACCGGGGAGGTGGCGTGTCGTTGCCTGAGTCGATCGAGGACGGCGAACCCGCTGCGTCGGGGCATGACCAGGTCGAGCACGACCAAATCGGGTGCGTCGCGTTCGGCTCGGATCAACGCCTCGGACCCGTCGCGGGCTGTCAGGGTCAGGTAGCCTTCGAGCGAGAAGGCCGTGGAGATGACCTCGAGGATCGACTCGTCGTCGTCGACCAGCAGCACGCGGTGTTGACCGGGTTCCTTCACGCGGCTCGCCTCGCTCCCCAACCGGGTGGCATTCGAGTACACTAGGCCAGCCCGATCGAGTCGACAAGATCAGAATCGGGCAGCCGAGGACGTACACTGCCGGCCACTGGCCACCTGACGCCCTCTGACACACAGCGACCTTGTGCGAAGTTGCGCCGGGACGCTCGACCCTGACGGACTCGAATCGACGGGATCTCAACGCGGTGACTGCCACTTCGGTGATCGGTTTGCAGTGGGGCGACGAAGCCAAGGGGAAGATCGTCGACCTGTTGACAGAAGACCACGACATCGTGGTCCGCTACCAGGGCGGCAACAATGCCGGTCACACCGTCCAGTTTGACGGCCAGACCTACAAGCTCTCGCTGCTGCCGGCCGGGATTCTGCGACCCGGAGTCCACTCGGTTGTCACCGGCGGCGTGGTGATCGACCCGCGAGCCTTCCTCGAGGAACTCGACGGGATCACCAGTCGGAACGGAGGCCTCGACGGAGACCTGTTGATCAGCAACCGCGCCCACGTGGTCTTTCCGTGGCACAGGGCCGAGGAAGCGGTTCTCGAAAAGGGTCGAGGCTCGGACGCGATCGGGACCACGATGCGGGGGATCGGCACCTGCTACCGCGACAAGGCCGGCCGGACTCACGCGATCCGCATGGGGGACCTGGTAGGCGGCGAGTCGTTGCGAGAGCGGATTGCCACGGTGGTCGAGCACAAGAACCGGGTCCTGCTGGCCCTGGATCCCGAATTGACCCCGCTGGATGCGGCGGCGATTTTCGAGGAGTACAGCGAGTACGCGACGCGGCTGGCCGGGTATGTCACCGACACCACCTCGCACCTCCACAAGGCTCTTGCCGCCGGGGCGCGGGTGCTGTTTGAAGGCGCCCAGGGCTCGTTGCTGGATCTCGACCATGGCACCTTCCCGTTTGTGACCTCCTCGAACAGCTCCGGAGCCGGCATCCACTCGGGCAGCGGCGTTCCCGAGCGTGCGATCCAGCGGATGATCGGAGTGGTCAAGGCCTACACGACCCGTGTCGGGGGAGGACCGTTCCCGACGGAACTCGACAACGAGATCGGGCAGCACATCCGGGACGAGGGGAATGAGTACGGCACGGTGACCGGTCGCCCTCGACGCTGCGGCTGGTTCGATGCGGTGGCCACCGGGTACGGAGCACGACTCTCGGGAGTCGACTGCCTGGCGGTGATGCTGCTGGATGTGCTGAGCAAGCTGGAGGAGATCCAGGTGTGTGAGGCGTACGAGATCGACGGTGAGCGGACGACCGACTTTCCGGCCCAGCTCGACGAACTCGCCAGGGCCCGCCCCGTGCTCAGGACCCTGCCGGGTTGGCAGAGTGACATCACCGGAATCAGGGAACTGGAGGACCTGCCCGCCGAGGCACGGGCTTACATCGATGTGGTCTCGGAACTGGTCGATTCGCCCGTCGATATCGTCTCGGTCGGACCCGATCGGGAACAGACGATCCTGGTCCATCACGAGTGATCTCCATCGCACGAGGCTGCCTCGCAACTCGCAGTACAACTCCCTCTTGAGCCTCACCCAGACCGATTCACCCAGACCGATTCGACGTCAGGACCAGCGATGAAGATCCACGAATACCAGGGCAAGGACCTGTTGCGAGCTGCGGGAGTCGCGGTGCCGCGTGGGATTGTGGTTCGGACTCCCGAGGAGGCGGAGGCGGCGTTCGGGGAGCTGGGCGGCGAGTTGGTCGTCGTCAAGTCTCAGATCCACGCCGGAGGCCGTGGGAAGGGTCGATTTGTCGAGGAGCCCGAGCAATCCGGGGTGGTGCTGGTCCGCTCGGCCCAGGAAGCTCGCGAACATGCCGCGCGGATGCTGGGCAACACGCTGGTGACGATCCAGACCGGGCCCGAGGGAAAGACGGTCCAGACGTTGTTTGTCGAGGAGGGTTTGGACATCGCCCGGGAGCTCTATCTGGGCATCGTGATCGATCGCGAGACGAGCAGCCCGGTGCTGATCACTTCGACCGAGGGTGGGATGGCGATCGAGGAGGTTGCTGCCGAGACGCCCGAGAAGATTTTCAACGAGCCGTTTGATGTTGTCGACGGGTTGAGTGCCGAGCGGGCCGGTGCGGTGGGCGAGTCTTTGGGCCTGGAGGGCGAGACGCTGCAGAACGCCGTCGAGTTGCTGCCGGCGTTGTGCCGTTTCTTTGTCGAGAGCGACTGCAGCCTGACGGAGATCAACCCCCTGGTGGTGACCGGCGGTGGGCAGCTGCTGTGCCTGGATTCGAAGATGAGCTTCGACGACAACGCGATGTTCCGCCACGAGTCGTTCGAGGAGTTGCGGGACTTGAACGAGGAGGACCCTTCGGAGGTTCGTGCCGGGGAGGCGGGCCTGAGCTACGTGAATCTCGACGGGAACATCGGCTGCCTGGTCAACGGGGCGGGGTTGGCCATGAGCACAATGGACCTGATCAAGTTGCACGGGGGCGAGCCGGCCAACTTCCTGGACGTGGGTGGCGGAGCGGATGTCGACGCGGTGACCGAGGCGTTTCGGATCATCTTGGACGATTCGAACGTCCAGGCCATCCTGGTCAACATCTTCGGTGGGATCATGCAGTGCGACACGATCGTCGAGGCGTTGCTGGGTGCGTATGAGAATGTCGGGATCACCGTGCCGCTGGTGGTGCGGTTGGAGGGGACCAACGTCGAGTTGGCTCGAGAGATGCTCGAGGGATCTGATCGCGACATCATCACGGCCATCGACCTGACCGATGCGGCCCAGAAGGTGGTCGCGACGCTGGGTGCCTGAGTCGCAGGCGGGGCGGGGTGGGCGGATTCAGCGGACACACAACACGTAACGGCGAAATGGCGAATCGATGAGCATACTTGTCAACGAAGAGACGAAGGTCATCTGCCAGGGCATCACCGGTCGGGCCGGGTTGTTCCACAGCCAGAAGTGTCGCGACTACGGGACGCCGATGGTGGGTGGGGTGACTCCGGGCAAGGGCGGGACCGAGATCGACGGGTTCGCGGTGTATGACACGGTGGTCGAGGCGATTGAGGCGACCGGTGCCAATACGTCGATGGTGTTTGTGCCTCCCAGGTTCTGTGCCGCGGCGATCGTCGAGGCGGCTGAGGCGGGGATCGAGTTGATTATCGCGATCACCGAGGGTGTCCCGGTGCTGGACATGGTGCGAGTCCGCAAGCAGATCGACGCGATGGACAGCTGTCGCCTGGTGGGTCCCAACTGCCCGGGGGTGATCACTCCGGGAGTGGCCAAGATCGGGATCATGCCCGGTTACATTCATTCGACCGGTTCGGTGGGCCTGGTCTCTCGCAGCGGGACGCTGACGTACGAGGCGGCGTGGCAGCTGGGCAATGTCGGCCTGGGCCAATCGACGTGCGTGGGGATTGGCGGCGACCCGGTCAACGGGACGAATTTCATCGACGTGCTGGAGTTGTTCCAGGCCGACCTTCAGACCGAGGCGATCCTGATGATCGGCGAGATCGGTGGGAACGCGGAGGAAGAGGCGGCGGCCTACATCGAGGCTGAGGTGACCAAACCGGTGGCGGCGTTCATTGCCGGAGCCACGGCACCTCCGGGCAAGCGGATGGGACATGCCGGGGCGATCATTTCCGGCGGCAGCGGCACCGCTGCGGACAAGATCGCGGCGCTGCGAGCCGCGGGGGTCGAGGTGGCCGAGAGTCCCGCCGACATGGGCGAGGCACTGAAGCGGGCGATCGAACGGGCCGGCGATTAGAGTGCGGGGGTCACCGTGAGCCCTTCCTCACGGGCACCACCAATCGCAAGAAGGGGTCAGGCCCGGATGTTTGGCGCCTGGCGGCTTCAAACATCCGCGTCTGACCCCGGCGCTATTTCTCGTCGTCGGCGCAGACCCAGCCTGCGAGTGTGGGGGTGTCGTCGCACAGCTCGGTGGAATCGAAGTAGATCCCGATTTCGCGAGCGGCCGCCTCGGGACTGTCGCTGCCGTGGATCAGGTTCATCTGGCGGCTGGCTCCGAAGTCGCCCCGGATCGTGCCCGGTGCCGCGTCGCGTCCGTTGGTCGGCCCCATCAGGCTCCGCATCACACCGATCGCCTCAGGACCCTCGACCACCAGGGCGATCACAGGCCCCGCCGTGATGAACTCCTCGAGCAACGGATAAAACGGTTTCTCGAGATGCTCGGCGTAGTGCTCGGCAGCCAACTCGACGGTGACATTGAGCATCTTCATGCCGACGATCTGCATGCCCTTGTTTTCGATCCGGGCGAGCAGCTGACCGGCGAGGCGGCGCTGGATGCAGTCGGGCTTGAACAGAATCAGAGAACGCTCGGTCGCCATCGTGGTGGTCCCTTGGGGATGAAAAGGGGCGTCGGATGTCCCGGCAGGCCTCGAGCCGATCTCGAGGGGCGGGTACTCTAGCGACCCGCCCCTAGCCGAGCAACATCTTCCGGAAGTCACCAAAGAGGTAGTGACTGTCGTGGGGCCCGGCGGAGGCCTCGGGATGATACTGCACCCCAAACGCCGCTTGCTGTCGACTGCGAATTCCCTCGACGGTCTGATCGTTGAGGTTCACATGAGTCACCTCGATCTCCTCGCCAAGGCTCTCGGGATCGAGTGCAAAGCCGTGGTTCTGCGTGGTGATCTCGACCTGGCCGGTCGCATGGTTCAATACCGGCTGGTTGGCTCCGCGGTGACCAAACTTCAGCTTGAAGATCTCCGCCCCCAGGGCCAGCCCCAGCAGCTGGTGACCCAGGCAGATGCCAAAGATCGGTTGGTGACCCAGCAGGCCGCGGATCGTCTCGATGGCATATCCCAGCGGCCGAGGATCACCGGGTCCATTCGAGAGGAACACGCCGTCGGGTTCGTAGGCCAATACCTCCTCGGCCGTCGCCGTGCCGGGTACCACCGTGACCCGGCAACCCAACTGCCTCAGGTGGCGGGGAATATTCCATTTCATGCCGTAATCGATGGCGACCACGTGAGGCCCTTGGGCGGGGTCGGCGGCCGCTTCGTTCAGACCCTCGTATCCGGGAGTCACCGCCGCCTGGACCAGTTCGTCCAGCGACTCGGACCACTCGGCCGATTCTCGAGGAATCACCTCCCTCACCAGGTCCTGCCCCACCAACTCGGGACTCGCCTGGGCCTTCTTGACCAGGGACGCGTCGTCGGAGTCGGTGGTCGAGAGGACTCCGGTCATGGCACCGTGGATGCGGATCCGCCTCACCAGGGCCCGCGTGTCGATGCCCTCGATCCCGATCACACCGTGTTGCTCGAGGTAGTCCTCCAGCGGCCAGTCCAGTCTCTGGTTGCTCGGAAACCGACACAACTCGCGGACCACGAAGCCTCTCAGGGCCACCCCACCACTCTCGACGTCGACCGAGTTGGCGCCGTAGTTGCCGATCAACGGGTAGGTCATCGTCACGATCTGGCCGCAGTAGGACGGGTCGGTCAGGATCTCCTGGTACCCGGTCATGCTGGTGTTGAACACCACCTCGCCGTAGACCTCGCCGCTGGCCGCGAACGCGTTTCCGGTATAGACCGTTCCATCGGCCAGCGCCAGCTTGGCGATTCGTTCGTCCATGGGATGTCCTGCTGCAATGGCCCACCGGCGAAGAACCGCGGCCGGCCGGCTGCTCGATTCGCACTCACCCAAGTGCGACCGGGACAACATGTACCAGATCGAGACGGCAAATTGAAGAGACCGCCGGGGCGGTTGCCCCGGCGGTCCTTTGCATTGCTGGTATGCCGACCCGGTCCACTCGACCTCAGATTCCCTCGATCCCGTCCTCGCGGCCGTGCAGCAGCACGAATTCGTCGAAGCGAATCTCGGCCCGCTGGGGGTCGGCGATCGACTCGAAGAGCCGCTCGATCACCGAGTGGAAGTGTCCGCGCTTGAGTGAATAGAAGTTGTGCTTTCCGTCACGCCGGGCCTCGATCAGGTCGGCCTCACGCAACAACGCCAGGTGATGACTCACCGCCGGCTGACTCTGGTCCAGCCGCGTGCACAGGGCCGTCACGTGCAGTTCCCGCTCACGACCCAGGTACAACAGGATCCGCAGCCGTGTCTCGTCGGAGAGCAGCTTGAAGATACCCAGCAACTCGTGCTCCAGCTCGTCGGAAAGAAACAGTCCCTGGGCAGGAGCATCCATCACGTTCGTGCTCATCGTTTCGCCTGTCTTTTCTGTGGTATCCGTTGAGGAGGACTCGGTACCAGTTCCATCTGGCTGCCGAGCCTCCTCGTGAAGTTCAGTGGGGGTGGGTTCACCTCGATTGCTGTCGTCGCTCACCAGTGTCGGTCCTTCACTCTCTCGCACTCGATCGATTGATCGATGAGCGCCCCATCGGTCGGCTCATCTCCATTCGGTGGAATCCCATTCCTGGAATGGACTGCCCGCTATCGACCAGGCGATTGGCTGGTCCGACGAGACCGGAGGCGAGTTTCGAAACTCGAAATGCCGACGGAACCACCAGATTGAGCACCATTGGCCGATAATCGGATCGGACCCATGATGCTGCCTGCCAGTTGCCTGGTTCAAACAGCCTAAATTGTCTGTGGTTGTGGTGTTGTGTCAGAAATGACGCTTCAAACTGCGGTAACAGCACCGTGCCCGAATGGGCCGCACGAAATGAAACTGAGGGGAATGCGTAGGACAGGAAGTCTAACAGCTGTTACCAATTTCGGTCGGGGGACCCGGAACCGGGTCGAATCGACCGAACGCCGTCATTATGGAGGTGGCGTGAGAGGTCGTCAATGAGTTGAATGGAAGATTCCGGGCGAATTGCAGTCGGGTTGAGACGCGGGAATTCGTCCGGTTTTCGGTGCAGGTGTTGGAGCGATTGGTGATGACCGAGAGCGAGCACGATCGGGGGGGTGAGTTTTGCTGCCTGGACGGAATCCGTGCAGTGGTCACCGGATCCTCGAGCGGAATGGGTCGTGCGATCGCGTGGGAACTCTCACGAGCCGGGGCACGCGTTGTGGTTCATTGCCGCGAGTCGGTCGAATTGGGCGAGGCGTTGGTCGAGTCGATCCGTGGTGAGGGTGGTGAGGCCGAGCTGCTTGTGGCCGATCTCTCGGATCCCCAGCAGGTGGATGCGATGCTGGATCGGAGCTGGCAGTTGTTCGGCGGCGTCGACGCCTGGGTCAACAATGCCGGTGTCGACCTGTTGACGGGTTCGGCGGCGGGCTGGAGTTTTGATGAGAAGTTGGCGGCGTTGTGGGAGGTGGACATCCGGGCAACGATTCGGTTGGCCCGTGAGGCGGGAAATCGGATGCGAGAGTCTGGTGGCGGCTCGGTCTTGAACATTGGCTGGGACCAGGCCGAGCGGGGGATGGAAGGAGACAGTGGCGAGTTATTTGCTGCGGCCAAGGGGGCGGTGATGTCCTTCACTCGCTCGCTGGCTCTGAGCCTGGCACCCACCGTGCGGGTCAATTGCATTGCTGCCGGCTGGATCCGCACCGGATGGGGTGAGACGGCCGGTGAGGCCTGGCATCAGCGGGTCCTGGCCGAAACGCCTCTGGGCCGCTGGGGCGAGCCGGCCGACGTGGCTCACCTGGCCCGCTACCTGCTGAGCGAAGAATCGAATTACCTGACCGGCCAGGTGATCTATGCCAATGGTGGAGCCGAGCGGTAGTAGCAGTTGTTGCATCAATCTGACACGAGACTACATCGAGGAGAGAAACGATGGGCGAGGACGTGGTTTTGAGCGAAGAGGAGATCCAGGCGGCACTCGAGTCATTGCCGGGCTGGGAATCGCAGGACGGCTGGTTGCAGCGGAGCTACCAGACCCCCGGCTGGCCTCACACCCTGGCCCTGGCCGCGGCGGTGGGATATGCGGCCGAGGCGGCCTGGCATCACCCCGATCTCGAGCTGGGCTACGCCCGGGTCAAGGTCAAGCTGCAGACTCATCGAGTCCGTGGCATCACGACTCACGACACGGCCCTGGCGTCGCGGATCGAGGAGATTGCGATGTGGGTTCCGGGTGACGATTCGCCACTGGACGGATTCCCCAAGACCTGGGTGAAGTGAGTGGAGCGTCCCGAGCGGATCCTGTTCGTGACCGGCCGTTTGGCCGAGTCGCCTCTGCGCGACGTGCTCTCGACCGCCTCGGTTACCTCGGCGGAGGCATCGGGTGCGGGTGCGGGTGCGGGTGCGGACTGGTCGTTTGACGTGGCGGTGCTTGGTGTCAGCGTGGCGGCCTTGCTGCACACCGACCTGGTCGCCAGGCGGCTCGACCCTCCCCAGGGCTTCGACCGGGTCGTCTTGCCCGGCTGGTGCCAGGGCGATCTGCAGGAGTTGGGGGATTCGCTGGGTCTGCCGGTGTCCCGGGGTCCCAAGGACCTCTACGACCTGCCCGAGTACCTTGGTCAATCGCCCCGGAGCCCGGTTGTGCTCGAGGAGCATTCGATCGAGATCCTGGCCGAGATCAACCACGCTTCGCATTGGGACGAGGCCGAATTGCTGGCCGAGGCACGTCGGTTGGCCGAATCGGGTGCCGACCTGATCGACCTGGGGATGGTTCCCGGGGAGAGTTGGCCGGGTATCGAAGCGGCGGTGCGTATGCTGGTCGAATCGGGGCTCAGGGTCTCGATCGACAGTTTTGATCGGGCCGAGGTTGAGGGGTCGGTGGCCGCCGGTGCGAGGTTGGTACTGAGTTGCGATCAATCCAATGTCGAGTGGCTTTCGCCTCTGGCTGCGAACTCGGGCGCCGAGGTGGTCGCCATTCCCACTCTGCCCCAGGGTCTCGATTCATTGGAGCCGGTCCTCGAGCGATTGACCGACGACGGGGCCGACTTCCGCATCGACCCGATCCTGGAACCGATCGGGATGGGGTTTGCGGCGTCACTGGAGCGGTTCTTCGCGGCGCGTCGGCGTTGGCCGTCGGCGGAGATGATGATGGGGACGGGGAACGTGACGGAGTTGACCGAGGTCGACAGTGCGGGGGTCAACGTGTTGCTGGCCGCGATTTGCCAGGAACTGCGAATCGGCAGCGTGTTGACGACCGAGGTGATCAACTGGTGTCGCAGTTCGGTCGCGGAACTCGATCTGGCCCGCCGCCTGCTGCATCACAGTTTCGAGGAGGGCGTGCTGCCCAAGCACATTGACTCGGGCCTGGTCATGCTCCGCGACGCGTCGTTGCGGGGCGAGGGGTCCCTGGGGCTGGACCGGTTGGCGGGTGAGCTGACCGACGGCAACTTCCGGATCTTCGTCGAGCACATCGACCGCCGAGGGGGCGTGCTGCACGTGATGAACCGCGAGGGTCACTGGCGGCACACCGATCCCTACGAGCTGTTTGACACGGTGTTGCGCGAGACCGGCACCGAGTTGTCCTCCGAGCACGCTTTCTACCTGGGCTACGAGTTGGCGAAGGCCCGCACGGCGTTGACGCTGGGCAAGCGTTATGCCCAGGACCAGGCGTTGAACTGGGGCCGGTTGAC
>Ga0310125_10000408_pt1 | contig 19903 bp, 15 predicted proteins | sample CB11b_Tmax_Bot8__FD_203508 | JGI IMG/M metagenome (GOLD analysis project Ga0310125, IMG submission 203508) | Marine microbial communities from Western Arctic Ocean, Canada - CB11b_Tmax_Bot8 | ecosystem: Environmental > Aquatic > Marine > Oceanic | place: Canada: Western Arctic Ocean | collected... | reverse complement strand
CTCTTCAAAGAGAACCCCCGGACTGCCGGCAGTGCCCGGATCAGAGCCTCCAGCGGTCGGGGCGTCCCCCTCGCCGTCGCAACCCGACACCGCCAGTACGACGGCGCAGCACAGGCAGCAGGCGATACGATCGACGGGTCTCATCCCCGCAGTCTAGCACCCTCTACGTGGTGCGAACCAATTCTTACGAATTCGGCGAGGCCTCTGCCTCCAGGTCGTCGAAGTGGCTGCCGCATTCCTGCAGGTGGTCCATGATCGCACCGAAGTCTCCGCCATGAGCCAGCAGCCGTGCTCCCTGGTCGAACAGGGGACCCATCAACTCGGTCGCCGCCGGACGACCCCAGGCCTTGCCCGCCGCCGCCGCCGCCGCCGCCACACGCTCGGTTGCACTCTCGACGGTCATCTCCGTCGTCTCGTCCAACGCCAATCGCATCCCCAGGTCACCGGGACCGATGAACAAACCGTCCACACCCTCCAACGCCGCAATCTCCTCGACGTTCTCAACCGCCTCACGCGTCTCGATCTGGACCACCAGCACCGTCTGCTCATTCGCCTCCTGGACGTACTCGAGATGCTCGGGCAACGAAAAATCGCAGTCGAGCCCGGCCGCGTCGATGCCCCGGTTGCCGATCGGAGGAAACTTCACCGACTCGACCAACTCGCGAGCCTTCTCGACGGTCGAGACATGAGGCACCATCAAGCCGGTGGCTCCATCTTCCAGAAACCGGTACAGCCGGGTCTTCTCGGTCGTGGGAACCCTCAGCAGGCAGTCGATGTCGTAGAGCCGAAACAGGGGCAGGATCGCCTGGATTTCGCGGTCGCTCCAGCAACGGTGCTCGAAGTCGAGCCAGATGCAATCGAAGCCGAATTCGGCGGCGTGGCGGACGAAGGCGGGCACGAAATGGCCCAGGCAACAGATCCTCACCGCTTCGTCGTTGGCCAGTCGAGCCAGTGTGCGGCTGCGTCGCATGTGTGTCCTCGTGGGGAACCAGGGGAGGCGTAGGATGATCGGTCGCCAGACGCTAGCGGCTGACCTCCGCACATGCAAACCCGCCCGGCGACCTTCGGCCGGAGAACCCGTTGCATGAGTGCGGTTTTTGTGTCATCGTGGAGGCAGAAGAGGTTGTGAGTGGATTGAGACGGGCCGAATGTCTTGCATTTCGGAACCGCCGACCAGGGGATCGATGAGATGAGTTTCAAGCGAAGACGCTCCTCGTCGCTGATGTTCTCGGTCATCGTTCACGCGGTCGTGGTGCTGGTCCTGGCCGTGCTGACCCGGCCACAGGTGCTGGGCGAAACGCAGGCGATCCTCGAGACCTTCATGGAGCCCGAGGAGCGGGATCGCGAGGAATTCGAGAAAGAGCTCGACGATTCCCAGGAGATCGCCGAGACGATGAACTTCACCGCCGGCAGTATCCAGTCGACGGTCGTCGGAGGCTCGAACGCACCGCTGGCTCAACAGACCAAGGTCGAACTCGAACAGGTCCTCAAAAAACCCGATATCGAGATCAAGCTGGCCGACACCAACCTGCCCGGCCTGGAACGACTGGGCACCGACCTGGGCGAGGCCGAAGTCACCGGCGAAGTCGGGGCACTGGTCGAGGGCTATGGAGCGGCACTGGATCGGCTGACCCAGGAACTGCTGAGGTTGATGCGGACCGAGCGGGTGCTGGCGGTCTGGATGTTTGATGAATCCGGCAGCATGAAGGATGACCAGGAAGAGCTGAAGGGCCGGCTGCACCGAGTCTACGAAGAACTGAAGCTGGTCAAGGAGGACGCCGCCAAGCTCAACGGACGCAAGACCACCCGGTCCAAGAAGGGTGACGACGTACTGCTGACGGCCGTGACCAGCTTCGGGGCCGCCTTCCACGTCCACACCCCCAAACCGACCTCCGATACCCGCCTGATCATGCAGGCGATCGACCGCATCCCGATTGATCGTTCCGGCAAAGAGAACATGTGCACGGCGATCCAGGCCGCGATGAAGAAGTACGGCAAGATGGCCCGCGGCCGCAAAGTGTGCGTCATCGTCGTCAGCGACGAGTCGGGCGACGACGGAGACCCCTACCTCCCGCCCGGAGCCGACCAGATCGAAAACGCCCTCACCGTGCTCAAGAACCACCGCAGCCCGATCTACATCCTCGGACGCGAATCGGTCTTCGGCAACTTCTATGCCTACGTCAAGTGGCGACATCCGCAGACCGGTTACGTTCACAAGCTGCCGATCCGACGGGGCCCCGAAGCACCCTCGGCCGAACAACTGCTGTATGACGGCTTCCGACGACGGTTTGATTCGCACATGAGCGGGTTTGGACCCTACGAACAGGTGCGGCTCGCTCGAGATTCCGGAGGCATCTTCTTCCAGTTGCCGCACGAAGAAGAAAACCTCAACGACTTCAAGAAGAAACAATTCGCCGCGTTGACGATGCGCGAGTACCTGCCAAATCTCGGGTCGCGGCGGGTCTATATCTCGAACGTCTCCAAGAGCAAGTTCCGGGTGGCGATTCGTACAGCCATCGCATTGCTCAATCCGCTCAACCCACAAAACCAGGGTCTCGAGATCCCCGAGATCGAACACTTCCCGGTCGACCCGCTGCAGTCGACCACCCAGGTACTCACCCGACTGCAACAGATCTCCAAGGTCCTGCAGGTGATGGCCATCGCCCACCAGAGACTCGCCGCCGTCCAGTCACTCCGCGACTCCGAATCGTCGTTGAGGTGGCGGGCCAACTACGACCTGATGAGTGCGCAGTTGATGGCCTACCGTGTGCGGCTGTTCGAGTACGGCATCGCCCTGGGCCAGTTCGGCAAGAACATGCCCCGCCTGATCCCACCCAAGAGTCCGCCACACAACCGCTGGGAAATCCGCCACGGGTCCGACAAGCTGCTGATGCCCGACTCGCAGCAGGAAAAAGCACTCGGGGTCACCGCCGAGCAGTTGCGGAGCTACCACCGCGAGGCGCTGCAGCAGTTGGCCTCGGTCCGCGAGGCCCACGAGGGTACCCCGTGGGCGATGAAGGCCGAGTGGGAAGAGGGACGGAGATTCGGAGCGACGTTCAAAAGCTGGCGGTACGACCCGCCCAAGCCTCGGCCGAACAACAAGCCCCAACCCAAGCCGATTCCCCCGCCCAAACTCTGACCCCGGCCCCCGCGGTCACGCTCACGCCACCACCGGCAACACGTAGGGTCCCTTGGGAATTACCGCGATCCGAGCATCGGGTCCGTAGTCCTCAAGCGCCCCGGCCACCGCGTCTTCGACCGACTCGGCCGCCTCGACGAACAGCTCGCCGAGCCGCTTGGCCGACAGACCGTCGCTGACAAACGTCACCTTCGCCTTCCGCAACACCTTGGCCAGCTCTTCGAGCTGCCACTGGTCCATCACGAAGTAGTCCTTGCCCAGGATCCGTTCCATGAAGACGTCCAGGCTCGAGTTCTCCTCGAAGAGACTCTCGAACTCCGGGCTGCCCACCCCTTCGGACAGTCCCGCCGCGATGATAATCCGGCCACCCTGCTTGACGATTGGCAGTGCACCGGTCAGGCCCTTGACGGCCTGGTAGAAGGTCGTATCGAGCGGATAGCCGGCCGAGCTGGTCACCACCACGTCGCAGGCCTCCTCGACCTCGGCGGTGACCACCCCGCGGATCAATTCCACCCCCTCCTGGAACGCTCCGATCATGTCCCCGGCCACCACGCCGGTCACCCGTCGCTGTTCGTCGAGCGTCACGTTGACGATGAAGTCGCAGCCGGACATCAGCCCGATCTCGGTGTTCTCCTCGTGCACCGGGTTCCCCTCCAGGATCCCGCAATCGGCCTTGGGGTGCTCGATGAAATCCGGCCCGTGCCAGACCTTGACCGTCTCCAACGCCGCCAGTCCCGGGCAGATCAACTTGCGGCCGCCCGAGAAACCGGCCATCAAGTGCGGCTCGATCAGACCGGTGGTGATCTTCAGGTCGGCCTCGATATATCGACTGTCGATCCAGACGGGGACCCCTCGAGTCGACTCGCCCAGGTAGGTGTGCTCGTCGCGAATCGTCCCGTGGTGGTTCTCGACCCGGTAGTTCCCAGCAATCTGCTCGCCCACCAACTCGACCAGCTCCTGGCCCTCGTTGGGTCGATGCATCCCGGTGGCGATCAGGATCAGGATCTCCTCACGTGCAATCCCCGCCGCCTCGAGGGTCGGCAACAGGCATTCGAGGATCACCTGGTTGGGGACCGGGCGGGTGATGTCGCAGATGGCGATGCAGGCGGAGGTCCGACCCTGTGCCAATTCGGACAACGCAGAGCAGCCGGTGGGCCGGGCGACCTTTTCGGCCACCGCGGCCACCGGGTCGGCCAGCGGAGCCAGCGGCTTTATCGACAACGGACCGACGATGTTCGCATCGGGCAATTCGACTTCCAGGCCAGTTTTTCCGTAATCGAGAGTGACTCGCATGCTCGGGTGTCTCGGCGTGATTGAGATTCGCTGGAGGTTCTAGGATAGCGGAATGAAACGAGAGAATTCACTGCCGGGGTCAGACGCCGGTCACTAGCGATCCAACGTCAGCACCAGGCGTCGGCCGCTGGCTCGATCGCGGTGCTCGACCAGGTAGATCCCCTGCCAGGTGCCCAGGGCCAACCGTCCCTGGGAGACGGGGATCGACAGCGAGCAGCCCAACAGCGAGTTCTTGACATGAGCCGGCATGTCATCGGGACCCTCCAGCGTGTGCCGGTACGGGAAGTCCTCAGGGGCGATCGCGTTGAGTGACGCCTCGAGATCAGCGGGCACGTCGGGGTCGGCGTTTTCGTTGATCGAGAGTGATGCGGAGGTGTGCTGGATGAAGACGTGCAATACGCCGCAGTCGGTCTCGGCCAATTCGGGCATCGCCCCCACCACCTCGCCGGTCACCAGGTGCCAGCCTCGCGACATCGGTGCCAGTTCCAGGCTGCGTTGCGAGAAGCTCATCGGTCGAGTGTCCCGGTCTGCCCGCGCCATCGCAGGTAGTGATCGGCCAGCACGATGGCCACCATCGCCTCGGCCATCGGCACGAACCTCGGCAACAAGCACGGATCGTGTCGGCCTCGAGTCTGGATGGTCGTCTGCTGGCCGTCGGAGGTGACGGTTTGCTGTTCCCTGGGCAGGCTGCTGGTCGGCTTGACCGCCGCTCTGAGCACAATCGGCTGACCGGTGGTGATACCACCCAGCATCCCGCCGTGGCGGTTGCTGCTGGTGGTGATCGCCCCGGTCGTCGGATCGGTCGTGAACAGGTCGTTGTGCTCACTGCCGCGCATCGTGGCACATCCGAAGCCGACGCCGTACTCGACCCCCAGCACCGCCGGCAGGCTCAGCAACGCCTTGCCCAGGTCCGCCTTGATCTTGTCGAAGACCGGCTCACCCAGTCCCGCCGGCACACCCGTCGCGACCACCTCGGCCACCCCCCCCACCGAATCGCCCTGCTTGCGGACCGATTCGATCAGCGAGACCATCCGCCCGGCCGCCTCGTGGTCCGGACACCGCACCAGGTTCGGCTCGCCGTCGGCAAGAGTCTCGACCGAGTCCGGATCGACCGCCGCCGGATCAGAAATCTCGGCGTGAATCTCTCCGACCTGAACCACGTACCCGCACACTGCACCGCCGAAGGCTTCTCTGAGAAGTGTCTTGGCCACCACGCCGGCGGCGACCCGGACCGAGGTCTCCCGGGCACTCGATCGCCCGCCGCCCCGGTAGTCGCGGACTCCGTACTTGGCGTCGAAACTGTAGTCGGCGTGGCCGGGCCGGTACTTGTCCTTGATGTCGCTGTAGTCGCGGCTGCGCTGATCGGTGCTGCGGATCAGGATCGCCAGGCTGGTGCCGGTGGTGCGGCCTTCGAAGACGCCCGAGAGAATCTCGGGTTCGTCGGCTTCGCTGCGCTGCGACACGATGTGACTCTGCCCCGGTCGCCGCCGTGCCAGGTCGGCGCGCAGGTCGGCCACCTCAAGCGGCAACCCCGGCGGGACCCCGTCGATGATCACGACGTTGCCCGGCCCGTGGCTCTCGCCCGCGGTCGTTACGCGGAATGCCTGCCCAAACGAGTTTCCGGCCATGGGCCGATTGTAATCAACGCCCCCACGCACCGGGCAACAGACGGTGGCCTACGTCCCGGCACGCCCCGATCCGGGCAACCGAAGCTGCAACAACCGGTACAACCCGTCCAGCCGCCTCAGCTCCTGGGCCTGCTCCTTGCGATCCAGCCCGCCGCGGTAGGCCTCCAGAGGCGACCAACTCTTCTTCGCCGCACTCGATCGCAATACCGCCAGCAACGGATCGTCATCGGCCTCGATCAAGCCAACCAGCCTCAACACCACCTTGCGGCGATCGACCGGCTTCAGACCACTCAATAACGCCGCGGCTCCTTCGCGAGTCTCCAGGCTGCGACACGACATCGGGTACCCCGTCGGAAACGCCTCGCCGGAATCGAACCGCCACACCACCTCGCCACCGCCCCGGATCGTGCCGTTGGTCTCAACCACCTCGCCGGGCAACTTCAGCGATACGTCGAAATGCCGGATGGTGCCGAAGATCGCCACCGGATACGGGATGCGGTAGACGCCCCAGATCCGAGTGGTCAGGCGGTCACGGTGAGCCTGGTACGCTTCCTCGGACTTGAACCGCCGCTTGATCACCCCCTGCCACGCCTCTTCCAGAGGTGTCTTCTTCGCCACCTCATCCCCTTCATCGAGATCCTCATCGGCCGGCTGCTGCGGAGTAACAATCTCCAGCCAGACCAGGATCTCCTCGATCGCCTCCTCCGACAACGGCTTGTCCGCATGGTCCCGGACATGCTGCTTCAACAGCTTGCGAGCGAACGGGATCACGAACTGCTCGTCAGAGTTCTTGGGAAACTTCTTCAGCAACCCTCCACGTGCATCGGCGAACTTCAGGCCGTAACGATCCAACAGCACGATCACTCGAATCTGGATCTCCTCTTCGCTGGGCCGGCGTCTCGCGATCGACAGCTGCAGGTCGTAGTCGAGCAGATCGGCGACGAATGCCGTTGCGGTGGTACGAGCCCACTTCTCGAGCGGTCCGAACCGGTACCTCTTCTTGAAGCGACGTTCGAGAGTGGCGATGGCCAGGTCGATACTCAGCTTGACCAGTTCATCGCGAGCGTGTCGGCGGTCGTCGAGCTGGACGACGTCGGTCAGAGTCTCGAGCCAGACGTGCTCGACGACCAGTCCCAGGTCGCGGCGGCGGTATTTGCGAACGAGCCGCCCCTGCCGATCGAGCCCCTCGGCGGGCAGTACGAAGTGGTCGGGGATCTCAGCGACGTTGGCAAACCGGCCCCAGCCGGCGAAGTGCTCCTCGAGCGGCCCGTTGGCCTCTTTGGGCTTGCCGTCGTCAACGACCAGCGGCTTCATCTGCCGAATTGCCGTCTCGTGAGTCGGCTTGCCGACCGCGCGGGTCTGCTTCCAGCCGGCGTGTTTCGAGATGGCATCGGGGAGACCCGAGGCGGGTTGGCAGATGGCTCGACCGATCGCCCCGTCGCTGCCGATTCGCGTCTCGATCTTGTACGACTCGGACGTGCACCCGGCGGTGACGGTGACGGCCACGAGCAAGGCGGTGATGTTTCGGCGGGCCGAGATCATGACCTGATCGTGGACGACTTGGGTGATGCAAGCAACGGGAATCGGTGCTTGAGGCGTCTGACCCCCGGCAGTCCTTGACGAACACAGACCTCGCCAGAACAATCACTCACCGTCGCTCAACTCCGAATCCCAGGACCTCCCGATGTTCCAGCAACTCCAGGCCGCACCGCCCGATGCCATTCTGGGTCTCAACGAGGCCTTCGCCCGCGACACGACCGACGGCAAGATCAACCTCACCACCGGTGTCTACAAGGACGCCGGCGGAACCACCCCGGTGCTCGAATGCGTCAAGGAGGCCGAGCGTCGGTTGGTCGAGACCGAGACCTCCAAGGGGTACCTGGGCATCGACGGGATGAAGGAGTTCGGCGACGCGACTCGCGGGCTGCTGTTCGGAGCCGACCACGAGATCACCACATCGGGCCGCACCGCGACCATCCAGGCACCCGGGGGAACCGGGGCGTTGAGGGTGGCGGCAGAGTTCCTGGCCGCGGCGTTTCCCGAGGCGAAGATCTGGTGCAGCCGACCCACGTGGCCCAACCACCCCGGCATCTTCTCGGCCGCGGGGCTTGAAGTGGCCGAGTACGACTACTTCGACGCGGCCTCCGGGACACTCGATGCCCAAGCCCTGCTCGACTCGCTGGCCCAGATCCCCGCCGGCGACATCGTCTGCCTGCACGCCTGCTGCCACAACCCGACCGGTGTGGATCCGACGCCCGAGCAATGGCAGGAGGTGAGCCGGGTGATCGCCGATGGAGGACTGCTGCCGCTGGTGGACTTTGCCTACCAGGGCTTCGGCGATGGACTCGAACCCGACTCGGCCGGTCTGCGAGCCCTGGCAGGCCCCGACTGCAAGCTGCTGGTCGCCAGCAGCTTCTCGAAGAACTTCGGACTCTATCGCGAACGGGTCGGAGCACTCTCGGTTGTGACCGGCGACCCCGACACCGCCGCGGTCGTCCTCAGCCGCCTGAAGCAGACCATCCGGGCCAACTACTCGAACCCACCCTCTCACGGGGCCGCCATCGTGACGACGATCCTCGGCGATGACCAGCTGCGAGCCGGTTGGAAAACCGAACTCGCGACCATGCGAGCCCGGATCAACGACACGCGGCAGGCACTGGCCGACGGGCTGGCCGAGGCCGCTGCCGGGCACGACTTCAGCTCGATCACCCGCCAACGCGGCATGTTCAGCTTCTCGGGCCTCGCGCCCGAACAGGTCGATCGGCTCAAGAACGAATTCGGCGTCTACATGGTCCGCAACGGCCGGATCAACGTCGCTGGAGTCACCCCCGACAATGTCGGCCGGCTTTGCGAGTCGATTGCTGCGGTGCTGTAGCAGACCCCCGTTGATTCAGCCCGCCAAAACCCCGACAATGGGAATCTGAGTTTCGGCCCATCCCCTTGCCGTCGATCCGCATGCTTCGCAGCACCCGCAGCCCATCGATCCCACCGACCCCACCGACCCCACCGATCATGTCGGTCCCAGCGGTCCGCCCGGCGGTGATGCTGGTCTGCGCCCTGGCGATGGGGACGGTTGTCGGGGGAGCTCCGAAACGGCCACTGGAGTCGGGCCGGGCCATCGGTCAGCCGGTGCCTTCGTTTTACGTGCGAGCGGTGACCGGTCCCCTCAGAAACAAGTCGGTCTGCTATGTCTGCCGCAACGGATCGCGACCGTGCGTGATGGTGCTGTTCCGCGAGACTCCGCAGACGCTGGGCAAGCTGCTCAAGGCCATCGACAAGGTGGTTGATCAGAACCGTGCCGAGGGTCTCAAGGGGTTCGGCGTGCTGATTTCGCCCGAGCCGGGTCGAGCGATCTCGAGGCTGCAGACGATGGCGTTCAACCAGAAGGTCAGCATTCCGCTGTCGGTGGCCACCGACGTGGTTGGCTCACCCAGTTGCCAGAACTTGCATCCCCGGGCTGAGGTCACAGTGGTGCTGTACCGTCGGCAGAAGGTGGTCGGCCGCTTCGCGTTCCGCACCAGGGAACTCGATGCCGCCGGCACCGGCCGCGTGCTGGCCGGCATCAAGCGGTTGCTGGACGGGTCGTGACCCTGACATGCCAGAAATGACTGACTCGTCCACCACATCGGCTGACCTGGCCCCCGCACCCCGTCGCGCGTCGATGGGAGTGCTGTTCCTGACCGTCTTCGTCGACCTGGTCGGGTTCTCGATCATCTTCCCGCTGTTCCCCGAGATGCTCGATCACTACGTCCAGAGTGACGGAGCCGAGAGCCTGATCGGGAGCCTGGCCGCCTGGCTGGGAGAATTCACCAGCCACCCCGACCCGGACCGCCAGAGGCTCTACACCACAGCGCTCTTCGGCGGGATCCTTGGCTCGATCTACTCGGCCCTGCAGTTCGTCTTCGCCCCGTTCTGGGGCCGGCTCTCGGACCGCACCGGTCGCCGTCCGATCCTGTTGATTTCGATCAGCGGTCTGGCTCTGGCCTACCTGGTGTGGGTCTTCGCCGGCAGCTTCGAATTGTTGCTGCTCTCGCGGGTGGTCGCCGGGATCATGGGCGGCAACATCTCGGTGGCGACCGCGGCGGTGGCCGACATCACCGGTGAGAAGGACCGGGCCAAGGGGATGGGCATGATCGGAGCCGCCTTCGGCCTGGGCTTCATCCTGGGTCCGGCCATCGGCGGCATGCTCTCGGGCATCGATCTCACCGACACCGGCCTCCCCGGCCTCAACCGCTTCTCGGCTCCCGCCCTGGCCGCACTGGGTCTCTCGGTCTGGAACCTGGTCTGGGTCAAGATGCGACTGCCCGAGACGCTGCCGGCCGAGCGACGCGGCACCGGCATCTCTCACGTCCGCTCGTTCAACCCCCTCCGGTTGCTCTCCGGTCACAACCTGCCCGAGGGCGTCTCGGCCACCAACCTGGTGTTCTTCCTGTACCAGACGGCGTTCGCCGGCATGGAATTCACGCTGGTGTTCCTGGCCAAGGAACGGCTCGGCTACCAGCCTCACCAGATGATGTGGATCTTCATCTTCGTCGGCCTGCTGATCGCGTTGGTGCAGGGCGGAGTCGTGCGTCGGCTGGCTCCGAGACTGGGCGAGCGTCGGCTGATCCGCATCGGGTTGGCGATGCTGATTCCTGGCCTGCTGATCGTCGGCTGGGCCCCAACCGAAATTCCGTTCTATGGCGGCCTGGCCTTGTTGGCGATTGGCAGCGCGTTGGTCTCCCCCTGTCTCTCGGCACTGGTCTCGCTCTACACCCCCGCCGACCGGCAGGGCGAGGTGCTGGGCGTGTTCCGCTCGGTGGGCGCGCTCTCGCGAGCCATCGCCCCGGTGATCGCCGGGCTGGTCTTCTGGAAGCTCGGCTCGCAGTGGCCCTACTATGGCAGCGGCCTGGTGATGCTGGCCCCGCTGCTGCTCTCGGGACGCCTGTCGGCACCGCCTGAAGTCTGACCTGCCGCCAGCCTAGCGGTTCACGTACCACCAGCAGATCCAGCACAACGCCGGCAGCAGCACGAACATCAGCACGATGGTCGTCCAGGTACTTCGGCGAGAATCGGGCCAGCGACCCATCGTGTGCTCGATTCCCTAGCCGGTGACGTCGGGGTCGGTCTCGGGAGTCAGCGGATTGGCCGGATCGAACCACTCGTCCTTGAAGGTGATCCGCTTGCGGTGCTTCATGGCCAGGTTGGCCGTCAGGGCCATGATCGCATCGGCCATCGCCACCACGCCTCCACATCGCAGCGTGTTGTCGTTGGGCTGCTCGTTGCGAATGCAGTGACAGAAGTGCTCCATTTCCTCGGTGTACCCCCGGCTGATCTCCGTGCCCAGGGCACTCGAGGCGACCGCCGCGGCCGAACTGGGAGCCAGGCTGGCACTGGCGTCCATCACCGGGCCGCCCTTGCCACCGATCACGTGCAATCGCTGCTCGGGGCCACCGGCTCCCGTCGACGGGCTCCCCTCCTTGTACAGCAACGCCTCCTGCTCCTGCTTGACCACCATCGTCCCCCGACTGCCCAGAAGCGTCTCACCGAAACTCTCGAGACGATTCGTGTTCAGTGACGAGTAGGTCACGATCACCACGTCGTCGGGGTTGTCCTTGGCATGGTAGTCCTTGCCCGGAAACTCGAACGTCACGTACACGTGGTCGTCGATCTCGCGGTCGTCGGACTGCTTGTCGGTGGATCCGACGTTTTTCACTCCGTAGAAGTTCTTGCCGCCGTACCCCTGCACGGCCAGGGGATGCACCTTGCCCAGGAAGATGCTGCAGGCGTCCATCTGGTGACTGCCCAATTCGGCCATCAGGCCGCCGCCGGTCCGGTTGTACAGCCGCCAGTTGACCAGTTCGTTCATCGACTTGTAGTCGTAGCCGGCGATCGTGCCGTCCAGGGCCGCCTGGTCCTCCTTCGGGATCGACTTCCTCCAACTGTCACGGCCGGGGAAGCTGTTGTTGCGATGCCACTGGGCGCGGATGTGACGGATGTCACCCAACAGGCCCTGCTTGACCAGGAAGTTGGCGTTGTCGTACAGCACGCTGTAGTGCCGCTGGTGACCGACTGCCAGGAAGCGGTCGGTCTGGCCTGCCACCTCGATCATCTCCTTGCACTCGCTGATCGAGTGAGCCATCAGCTTTTCGGTCAGCACGTGCTTGCCCGCCTTCATGGCTTCGATCGCGATCGGAGCATGGTGCGAGAGCGGCACGGCGATCACCACGGCTTCGATGCTAGGATCGGCGATCAGCTGCTTGTGATCCTCGTAGACCGTGATCTTGCTGGCCTTGCTGCGGCCGAGTTTCTTGTTGAGACCGGTGCGTCGCGCGTTGCCGTCACCGGTGAAGGCCCGCTGACGGTTGGTCGGACGCAGGTCGGCGATCGCCACGATGTCCATGTAGCCCGCAGGATGCTCGGTCAGCAGCACGCTGCCCTCGTCACCAGTGCCGATGAACCCCACGCGAACCGGGTCGCCCTTCAGAGCCTCGTAGCCGAAATAGATCGACCCCAGCCCGGCCGTCGCACCCGCGGCCCCCTTGATGAAGCTCCGCCGCGAAAGCGCCACGGCGTCCTCAAATGCCGAGTCCCCTCCCCGGGACGACGCCAACGCCTCGTTAAAATTGTCCTTGCCCAGCTGAACCTCTTCAGGTGTCAGTTGCATCTCACGTCCCTCACTCTGGTTCCGACTCGGTGTCGTTGTCCGACTCACCCTCGCTGACTGTTTCCTCGACCCCCTCGCCCTGCTCCGGGTCGCCTCCAGTATCGGTCTCTTCGTGATCCGACTCAATTGCCATCGCAGTTGCCGTCACTGGGTCTGGTTCGGAGGTCCCGGTTTCGCTCTCTCCAGGCAGTTCGTCCTCTTTGGATTTCCTCCGTTTCAGAGGCATCCGCCCGGCCAGCGCATCGAGTCCGAACCATCGTCCGCTGGGCACCGAGGCCAGAGCCAGCAACGCGATCACCTCGATCAGGTTCTTGTTCACCCACAGGCTGTGCTCGGGTCCCGGAGCCGGCGGCACACCCGGCCAGGGTGGCATGGCCAGGTAGAACGAGAACAGCAAGGCCGCCCCGGACACCGCCGCCAAGCGGCTGCACAACCCGGCGATCAGCAACACGCCGATCACCGCCAGGGCCCACATCGTCAACGCGTCGATCTGGTTGATTCGAGTCGCGGGCATCCGCACCGGTCCATGGGCCCGCTGCTGAGGCCTGAGCAGTTTTTCGGCCGCATCGACCAGGTCGCGTTCCAGGGCCTTGATCGGCCCGACCAGGGATGCCCGAAGCTCGGCCGTACTGCCGTGACCGGGCAGGCCCGACTGCACGGCATGCTGCTTCTGAAAATCGGTTTCCGCCTCCGCCAGGCTCGTCTCGTACCGCTTCAACTGTCGGCCATACAGCTCGATCTGCCCCAACCGCGTCTCGAGTCTCTGCTTGGTCTGCCGATCCTTGATCTCCAGGCCCGCCCGTTCGGGGTCACCCAGGAGCGAGGCCCGTATGCGTTCCTTGAAACTCAATCGCGAGTTGCGGGCAAAGACGATCCGGATCGCCTGCTGGTACGTCCGTGCCGCCTCGTTCGCCTCTCGACGATCCTCCGGCGGGTTCTCCTCAACCGTCACCAGTTTCAATGCCGCATCCCGCTCGCGCGGAGTCAGATGCACCGTCCCATCGACGATCAACCGCTTCGTCTTGGCGTTGAAGGTCAGCCGCTTGGCCAATGTGCCACGAAACTCAAGACCCTCGGGCAACGCCGCCAGCTCGGCCCGGAAGTCGCCGGGTCCGTTGATCAACCGGTCGAGTCGAGTGGTCTGGCTCTTGTCGAGCCGGTGCACGGCGACGAATTTTTCGTGCCAGGTGTCCCATCGCCGGCCGACCCATTCGGCGTTCAGCCAGTTCAATTCGTCCGGGTCACCGGTCAGACGGCGGAAGACTCCGCGGAAGGGACCCTGCGAGTTCCTCAGGTAACCGGCCGAGGTCCATGGCCGGGCCGTCTGGCGGCTCTGGAACTTCCAGAGACCCTCGTAGAGGAACTGCCAGCCGATGGCGATCCTCAGCAGCACCAGCAGTGTGACGGTGACCAGGAATGTCGACTTCCGCTTGTACAACGTCTCTCCTCGCCGCGTGTCACCGGGCCGGGGACTGTTCTTCAAAGAACAACACCCCATCGGGAATCCCGCAGACGATCGGTTGAAGCGTCTGGCCCCGGCGAGGTGCTGGGATCAGCAGTGCGCCGACCCCGGGGCGATTATCGCAACAGGCCCTGGCAAATTCGACCCCGCCCGCGAAAAACGCGGTCGAGAGCGCATCGGCTTCGGCGGCCGTTGGGGCCAATACCGTCACGCTCAACATCCCCTCGGCCGGCCACCCCGTCCGCGGGTCCAGGATGTCGCTGAACCGACGTCCTCCGATCCGGTACGACTCGATTCCCGAACCGCTGGTCGACATCGCCTGCTGGCACAACAGCAGCGTCGCCAGGCGTCTTGCCGGAAACAGCGGATTGCGGATCCCCACCGGCCAGCCGGCGTGTTCGGCGTGACCTCCCCGGGCCAACAGGCTGCTGTGGCCACCGTGTAGCAGGAACTGCTCGACACCCGCACCCAGCAATTCCGCACCGATCCGGTCCAGGGCAAACCCCTTGCCGATCCCGCCCAGATTCAACTTCACCCCCGGCCGTCGGTAGCGGATCGATCTCGCTCGGGCATCGATCGCCACGTCCTCAAGCCCGCCCAGCCCACGGACCCGCTGCACTTGCTGGTCGTCGGGTACCTGGCCCGATTCTCGAGCCTCCCGCCACAACTCCACCAGCGGACCGGTGGTCGGATCAAACGCCCCGCCGGTCTCCTCGGCAATCCGACACGCCAGCGACACCACCTCGAAGAGAGTCTCCTCGAGAACCACGTCGTGCTGTGCGGCGGCCGTATTGGCCCGCGACATCGGGCTCTCGGAGCGGTACACGCTCATCACGGCCTCGAGGTCATGGACTCGCTCGAGCACCTCCGAGGCGGCATCAAGCTGCCCGCGTCGTTTTGCGTCCAGGAACACCGCGAAGAAACAGGCCATCGCCCGGGTCTGGATCCGCAGCGTGTCAGCGGCTCGAGGAATCTCGACCTCAGAGGCTCGCTCCTCGGCCTCCCCCGCACTCGCCTCCATCCCGGCCCGGGTCAGAAATTCCCTCCGACTCGGTCCGGGCTCCTCGAGGCCACTCATTCGTTTCCGAATCCGTTGATATAGGGAATCGCCGCGGCGGTCTCGCTGATCGCGTCCCCGTTGGCCAGCAACTGGCTCAGGAAATCCCACTCCCCGGAAACCAGGGCCGTCCGAGCACTCTCGGGCAACTCGGCCGCCGCAACCTGGTCGCCCCAGGCGAGAGTCTGGGCCTCGAGATCGGCGGTGACCTCGATCGTCGGATCGGCCTGGACGTCCGCCACCAGGCTCTCGAGTCGATCTCGCTTTAGCGTCACGGCCGGAATCCCCAGTGCCGTGCAGTTGCCGAAGAAGATCTCGGCGAACGACTCGGCCACGATCGCCTTCAGTCCCCAGCGGATGAGCGCCTGGGGCGCGTGTTCTCGAGACGACCCGCAGCCGAAGTTGCGTCCCCCGACCAGCACTCCTGCCCCGGCGAACCGCTCGTCGTTGAACGGGTGACCGGGGTCCTGCTGCCGATCGTCCTCGAACGCGTGCTCCCCCAGCCCGTCGAAGGTGACACATCTCAGGAAGCGGGCCGGGATGATACGGTCGGTGTCGATATCGTCCATCAGCAGCGGGATCGCGGTGCCGCTGATGCGAGTGACCTGGCTGTTGGACATGGGATCTGTTGTTCCGGGTGCGAGGCTTGAGATCGATTGCTGGTGGTCAGGCTGCGGGCGTTGCCGGAGGGATTCTCGAGTCAGGTGGCCTGTGCGGCCAGGTCTCTTACGTCTGTGACCTGTCCGGTGACCGCCGCCGCGGCGACCATCGCGGGGCTCATCAGCAGGGTTCGCCCGGTCGGGCTGCCCTGTCGTCCCTTGAAGTTGCGGTTACTCGAGGAGGCACACATCTCGCGGCCCTGCAACTTATCGGGGTTCATGGCCAGGCACATCGAGCACCCCGCCGCCCTCCACTGAAACCCGGCTTCGCTGAAGACCCGATCCAGACCCAGGGCCTCGGCCTCCTTGGCGACCTGCTGACTCCCCGGCACCACCAGGGCTCTCACCCCCTCGGCCACGCGTCGTCCGCTGGCGATCGCGGCCGCTTCGCGCAGATCCGACAGCCTCGAATTGGTGCACGAGCCAATGAAGGCCACGTCGATCGCCTGGCCGCGGATCGGCTGGCCCGCCTCCAGGCCCATGAACTGCAACGCCTCCTCGACACCCGCCTGCTCCTCGGCCGAACACTCTGCGGGGGCCGGTAGAGTCTCACCCACGCCGACACTCTGGCCGGGGTTGATCCCCCAGGTCACCGTCGGCTCGATCGCCGCACCGTCGATGCGGACATGATCATCGAACGACGCATCCGGCCCCGACGCCAGGCTCAACCACCACGTCGCCGCACGCTCGAAGTCCGCACCCGAGGGCACAGCCGGGCGGCCGCGGAGGTACTCCAGGGTCGTCGCATCCGGGTTCACGTACCCGCACCGAGCACCCCCCTCGATGCTCATGTTGCACACCGTCATCCGCTCTTCCATGTTCATCGCGTCGAAGACATCACCGGCGTATTCGTAGGCAAAGCCCACACCGCCCTGGACTCCCAATTCGCGGATGATCGCCAGGATCACGTCCTTGGCAAAGACCCCCTCGGACAACGCACCGCTGACCTCGATCCGCCGAACCGACGGACGGTTCATCGCCAGGGTGCCGGTGGCCAGGACCTGGGCGACCTGGCTGGTGCCGATGCCCAGCGCGATCGCCCCGAACGCACCGTGAGTGCTGGTGTGTGAATCTCCGCAAACAAGCGTGATGCCCGGCTGAGTCAGGCCCAGTTCCGGGCCGACCACGTGTACGATCCCCTGGCGGCTGTCGTCCAGGCCGAGCAGCTCGATCCCGAATTCCCGGCAGTTCCGCTCGATCGCCGACATCATCTCCTCGGCCAAACCATCGGCAAAGGGCCGGGCCTGGTCGTCGGTGGGGATGATGTGATCGACTGTTGCCAGCGTCCGCTCGGGGTACTTCACTCCCAGGCCGCGGTCCCGTAGCATCTCGAAGGCCTGGGGACTGGTCACCTCGTGGATCAGGTGCTGGCCGATGAACAGCTGGGTCTGCCCCGAGTGCAACTGGCCCACCGAGTGCTGATCCCAGACGACGTCAAAGAGGTTCTGGGACCCCGAGGGCGATGTGGTAGCTTGATCCATCGGAACCGGTACCCGTTGCTGGAGTTCGGTGTCAATTCCACGGTGCAGAACGCGTGATTGTAGCAGACGTCTGTAGAGCGTGTGAGCCGTCCGAGGCGTTGTCATGATCCGGGGTGTGCCTTAGAATTCCCGGTTCGGCACCTTAGGTGGGGCCCGGTCGAGCCGGTGGTGGTTCGCCGATGCTCTTGCCGGTGATAACCGCTGTCGTCCTATCGAGTTGAGTGCGACGGCGACCCGGTTGGTTTTCTTTCACTCAGTCAGCCCGACGTCCATGTTCGAAGGCATCACAGACGGCCTGAAGGGCGCGCTGTCGTTCATCGAACGATCGCGGTTGACCGAGGCGAACATCCGCGAGGGCCTGGGGCAGGTCCGGCAATCGCTGCTCGAGGCCGACGTCAACTTCGACGTGGCCAACGCGTTCGTCGAACGGGTCACCGAGCAGGCCCTCGGCGAACGGGTGCTGAAATCGATCCGGCCCAGCGAGCAGATCGTGGGGATCGTGCACCAGGAGCTGGTCGACTTGATGGGTCCGGTCGACCCGTCGCTGCCGATCCGCCGCGATGGCATCGCCGTGGTCATGCTCTGCGGGCTGCAAGGCAGCGGCAAGACCACCACCTGCGGCAAGCTGGCCAAGCTGCTCAAGGAGCAGGGCCACGAGCCGATGCTGGTGGCCGCCGACCTGCAACGACCCGCCGCGATCGAACAGCTGCAGGTGATCGCAGACCAGATCGATGTTGCCTGCTACACCGAGAGTGCAGACAGCAGCCCGCTGGCAGTTTGCCGCAACGGCCTGAAACAGGCCAAAACCAACCCCGAAATCCGCGTCGTGATCCTCGATACCGCCGGCCGACTGCACGTCGACGACGAGTTGATGAAGGAACTCGAGCAGATCGACCGCACGATTCAACCGCACCAGGTGCTGCTGGTCTGCGATGCGATGACCGGCCAGGACGCCGTCAACAGCGCCAAGGCGTTCAACGACGCACTGGAAGTCGACGGAGTGATCCTGACCAAGCTCGACGGCGACACCCGAGGCGGAGCCGCGCTGTCGGTCAAGGCCGTCACCGGAGTCCCGATCAAGTACATCGGCGTCGGCGAAGGACTCGATCGACTCGAGGAGTTCCGGCCCGAAGGGATGGCCGACCGGATCCTGGGGATGGGAGACGTCGTCGGACTGGTCAAGCGGGCCCAGGAACAGATCAACGAAGAGGAGGCTCTGGAACAACAGCAGAAGATGCTCGAGGGAAAATTCACCCTCGACGACTTCAGCAAGCAGATGAAGATGATGAAGAAGATGGGGCCGATGAGGGAAATCATGAAAATGATTCCCGGAGTGGGCGGCATGATCGCCGACAACCCCGAGATGGAAGACCCCGAGGCGGACCTGACCCGGATCCAGGGCATGATCAACGCGATGACACCCGACGAACGCTCGAACCCCGACCGGATCGATCGATCGCGACGAAATCGCATCGCCAAGGGCAGCGGCAACGATGCCTCGGATGTCAATAACCTGATCAAGCAGTTCGACGCCATGTCCGGCATGATGCAGCAGATGGCCGGAATGGGGATGAGGGACCGGATGAAGGCCGTCAAGGACATGTCCGACGGGGGTATGCTCGAGGCCGGATCTCAGCTCAAAAGAGAGAAACTCCGCAGCAAACGAGGTCCACTGGACTCCGCTGCCGCCAGGGACCAGAAACGACAGAAACGAAAAAAAGCTCGGAAAGCTCGTCGGAGGAATCGCCGCTAGGGCCTTGGCCTGTCACACTAGACGATCCCCACCGCCGACTCGTACCGGCTCCAGGGACATTCAGGGACAACTGAAGACCACTCAGCCGGGTGCACCCTCAGACAAACGCGTCGCCAGACGCAAACCGACATACCCAGGTACGAATCCCAATACGCCGCCGGGTCCACTCGACCCGGTAGAAGCATCAAACAGGAGAGAGACGCGTGGCCGTTCGAATTCGACTCAAAAGGCTGGGCCGCCGACACCGCCCCTTCTACCGGATCGCCGTGATGGACAGCCGCTCGCCTCGCGACGGCAAGTCGATCGAGGAAGTCGGGCACTACGATCCGATGATCCCCGACAAGTCGCAGCGAGTGACGCTGAACATGGAACGGATCGACTACTGGATGTCGGTCGGAGCCCTGCCCAGCGACAAAGTCGCCGTGCTGATCGACAAGGTGAAAAACAACCGCTTCGGGACCGGCAATGAGCCGCCGCCGCTGACGGCACCCAAGGAACCGCCGCCGCCGCCAGAACCCGTCGCAGAAGAAGCCGCGCCGGTCGACGACGACGCTGAGACCGACCAGAACGCTGCCGCCGACGAAGGGGCCGCCGAAGAAACACCCGCCGAAGATGGTGCCCCGGCTGAAGAAGAAGCCCCAGCTGAAGAAGAAGCCCCGGCTGAAGAAGAAGCTCCGGCTGAAGAAGAAGCTCCGGCTGAAGAAGAAGCTCCGGCTGAAGAAGAAGCTCCGGCTGAAGAAGAAGCTCCGGCTGAAGAAGAAGCTCCGGCTGAAGAAGAAGCTCCG
>Ga0310125_10000407_pt1 | contig 19947 bp, 17 predicted proteins | sample CB11b_Tmax_Bot8__FD_203508 | JGI IMG/M metagenome (GOLD analysis project Ga0310125, IMG submission 203508) | Marine microbial communities from Western Arctic Ocean, Canada - CB11b_Tmax_Bot8 | ecosystem: Environmental > Aquatic > Marine > Oceanic | place: Canada: Western Arctic Ocean | collected... | reverse complement strand
GCCCCCGTGGCGAAGCCCGCCCCGCAAGCTGCCCCGCCGGCTCCCGGCTGGGTGCCTCGCGGCGGTACCACTCCAGCCTCCACCGTGAGGCTGTACGGTTGCGTGAAGTACAAGGGCACCGACGAGATTCCCCAGGACGCGATCCCGCTGGTGATCCAGGTCCCCGATCCTCGCGAGATTCCCTCACTGATCGACTCGCTGACTCCTCAGTCGATCTTCGGCTGTGCGTATCCGCGTGGCAGTGCGTATCCGCGTGGTTGTCCGTATCCCCGTGGCTACTCGTTGCCAGGTGGCTGTGCCCATCCTCGAGGATGTGCTCGACCGCAGGGGCCTCGGATGGTCAACATCAAGATCTGTGTTCCCCGTTGTGGTCTCGAGTGTTTGAGGGTGGGTCGTCACCGCTTGAGCAGCCGCCGGATCCGCTACACCAGCGGCGACTTCAAGGTCGACATCCGCCTGGGCAAAGACGGCTGGATCAAGGTGAAATACGACAGCTGAGTCTGGGCTTACTCTGCTGAGTGCACAGCACCCTTGAGAACCCTGGCTCTCAGGTCGGCCCAGTCGGCTGAGCCGTCGTTGGGGATGTGTTCGAGATTCACGCCTCGTGGGAAGAACGGAAGTCGGCCGCGGTGCCAGTCTTCCCAGTACTGCTGGCAGTGAGCGTAGTAGGTGGTGGTTCCCGACGGCCATCGTAGCGCGATCACGAGGTCCGGGTGCGGGTAGGGTTTCTCCTTCGGCTCGCAGCGGTACAACTCGATCGCCTCGCGATCCAGTTCGATCCCCAGCCCCGGCCCCTCGGGGACCTGGCAGAGTCCGTTGGAGACTTCCAGCGGAGTCGCCACGCAGTCTCGTTCGAATAACTGGAAGCAGTTGACCGCCGGCCAGCGTGCGTGTTCGAGCACGGCACCGAGGTGCAAGCCGAAGGCGGCGGCGATCTTCGAGCCGACCACCTGCAGAAAAAACGACTTGTTGAACTCGCGGCAGACAGTCGCGTCCTGCCCGATCTTGGTCGCGCCTCCGGTCACCACGAACCCGTCCACCATCTCCTCGCGGATCGCCGTCTCCAGCGATGGCTCCTCGGGGTGGTTCTGAGTGTGCATGGAGATTGGTACGTGAGTGTGTTGCCGGAGGAAGGTGTAGCCGGCCACGTCGTTGTGAGGGATGGGACTCTCGAACATCACCACGTTGTGGAAGGCCTCGAGTTCCTTCAGCAGGCGGGTGCAGTGTGCGGTATCGATGCCGAATCCGTTGAAGTCCATGTCGACTTCGAAGTGTTCCGGCAGGCTGGCACACAGTTCCCGCGTGTTGGCGATCAGGTCCCACCAGGGCCGGCCCTTGGTCTTGAAGGCGGTGTAGCCGCTCTCGGCGGCCAGGCGGGCCTCGCTGATCCAGTCGTCGACCGAGAGATCTATGTCCCACCAGCTGATGTGACAGCGGTCTCGGACCTGCTGACCCAGCAACTGCCACAGCGGGCAGTCGGCAGCCTTGGCGGCGGCGTCCATCAGGGCAATCTGCAGCCCCGCACCCAGCTCGTCGTCCCACATGTTCTCGGCCGGGTGCTTGCCGATGACCTGGGCCCTGGACGAATCGCTGGTCGTCTCGTCGCCCCAGGTGTAGTAGACCATCGTCTCACCGAAGCCGACGACCCCCGAGTCGAGCGTGACCTGGACGATTTCGAAGAGGTTCCAGTGAGGAATCTCGCGAACCATGTGCCGGGCAGGCACCTCGCGGATCGGCAACTCGACCCAGAATGTCTCGATGTCAGTGACGTTGTGTGACATGGGTGTCTCCCCGACTCGTTTCCTGCTCGGTCGTTGCTTGGTTTGCGCTTGGGACAGGCACCTCCGCCCCTGGCGGGGCTCCGGAGCCAGTCCCTGGGCCTGGGGGGTCAGCTTCCGAGCGAGGCCATCCAGAAGGCGACGCCGATGATTCCGAAGCAGACGGCCACCGAGATCACGAAGCCGACAATGTCCTCGGTGGTGGGTTTCTGAAATTCCAGTGAGCTGCCCGGCAGCAGCTTGACTCTCTCGCACGTCGACGGATCGGCGTAGGCGGCCTCGAGCTTCCTGGTGTCCGCTTCGGGGTCGGGATCGACCGGGGTCTTCATCTTGGCGTAGTAGCGATCGAGTGCTTCGTCGGAGTTCCTGGTGGTGAACAGGCTGGCGATGATCATGACCAGGAACGGCATCACGATCTTGGGGATCAGTTCCAGGGCGTTCAGCGACGAGGTCGACTGTTTTGCGAGGTCGATGCCCAGCGGCTTGTAGAACAGCAGGTTCAGCTTCAGGCTGCCCTCGCCCAGGAACTCGGTCCCGGCCGGATACTCTAGAGTCTCGCGGACGGTGAACTCGTCGACCTGTTCACTGGCGACGACCTTCGGCACGGCGAGCTCGTCGCGGGCGACCATCTTGTCCCAGAAGATGCTGCTGGACTTGGACTCGCTGGTCTTGGGCAGCCGGGTCACCCCCGCCTCGATTTCCTGCATCCCGTCGGGCGTCTCGAGCAGGATCGTCGCGGCCGAGATCCTGCGAGGTTTCCACTGGTTGTGATCGTCCAGTTCGCTGCCGGTCAGCCCCGCCGCCGTCGAGTTCCACTCGGCAGTTGCCTCTGCCAGGTTCCGCCTGAGTATCGACTTGGAGACGACTTCTCGACTGATGGTCCGGGTATGAACGGTCTGGGTCATCAGGACCTGGCTGCTGCGCCAGTTGTTGAAGACACGAGGCCCGAAGAAGGGGATCACGAAGAAGAAGATCAGGCAGTAGACGACTGTGATCCAGGCGGCTTTCCCGGTCGCCTTCCTCCAGTACATGCCGATCCAGAACGGAGCGGCGAAGACCAGGGGGAACCAGAATGTGAGCTTGAGTTGTCCGAGCATGTCGTAGATGGTCAGCGAGAAGATGACCGATCCGGCGACGACGATCATTCCGGTCAATCGACCCGCCCACAGGCATTCGCGTTCACTGGCGTTCGGCCGGATGAAGGGCACATAGAGATTGCGGACGATCAGCCCGGCTCCGACAACCATCTGGGCATCGACGCTGCTCATCAATGCCGCCAGCAGGCAGGCCAGCATCAGGCCGCGGAAGCCCGGTCCCAGCAATTGCATCGAGGCATAGCCCCAGGTCAGGTCCGGATCCTTGACCAGCTCGGGCACGTCGGCATAGAGCGTCGCGGCGATCAGGGCCGTCAGGACCCAGCCCAGCGTGCAGAACCGTTTCAGGAAGTTGCCGACCACCAGCCCCACCCGGGCGTTGTACTCGGTCTTGGCCGAGCCGCCTCCGGTGGCGATGAAGTGAGGCTGGACGACGACACCGATCAGGTTGGCCAGCACGATCGCGATCACGTAGTACAGCGAGAACTCGGCGGTGCTCGACCCGATGATCTCGAAGAACGAGTCGGGCAACTGGTCGTGCATCACCTCGAATCCGCTCTTGTCTCCACCGGGATTCAGATCGGGACTCTCGGTGAGCGCACCCAGCCCGATCGGGATCAGCATCACCGAGAGTCCGATGATGCACAGGCCCTGGATCAGGTCGGTGAAGTAGGCCGCGGCCAGCCCGCCGGCGATGCCGTAGACCACCACCACCACGGCGATCAGCGGGATCAGCACGAACTGCAGTTTCAGCTTCTTGCCAAAGACGGTCACTTTCTGAGCGTCCTCGACGGCCACCTCGGCCTCCTCGGGCGTGGCCTCCTCGTGTGCGACCGCCGCCGCGGTCGTCGGAGGCAGGATCATCGGCTCGGCCGTCTTGGCGATGGCCGAGAAGAACATCGAGCCGTAGATCATGAAGAAGAAGACGCCGAAGATGCTGTAGGCCGCCCCCAGCCATCGCGATTCGTATCGCTCGACATACCAGTCCCCCAGGGTCAGGTGCCGCATCCTCCGGTACCAGACCCCGGCGATCCAGTAAAACGGCGTCACGAACAGCCAGAACATGACGCTCCACATGCCGCTCATTCCGCCGGTGAACGTCGTGCGGCCGGTGTTGACCGGATCGCTGGAACCGGTGCCGGCCCCGAATGCGGCAAATGTCTGCAGCAGCTTCCCAAACGACCTCCCGCCCAGGAAGTAGTCCTCCTGCTTGTTGATCCGCGTCGCGCAGTACGCGCCGATGCCGATCATCATCACGAAGTAGCCGCCCAGAACGAGGTAGTCGGCGAGTGTCATTGTGGGGAGTTCCTAGGGGAGGCCGCGGGCGGGGGGGCGAATCGGGAGGGGGCGCTGCCGGGCGTGATGGCAGCAAGGTAACCTCGGCACCGCCGGGTTGCAATCGGGCCGCCGTCACCATTTCCTCTTCCTCGCCGACCCCGAAACGGGTATCTCAGTCGTCGTGAACACCAGCAGCCCCCCCGAAGACCTGCGCGGACTCCCCGTCACCGTGATGGGACTGGGCACCTTCGGAGGGGCCGTCGGGGCCGTCGAGTTCCTCTGCCGACGCGGGGCACAGGTCACCGTCACTGACAGAAGAGACGCCCGGGAGCTGGCCGATTCGATCGGTGAGCTCAAACATCTGGCCGGGCCGCCGATTACCTGGCGGCTGGGTGAGCATCGGGCCGAGGACTTCAGCGGGGCCGGGCTGGTCGTGGCCAATCCGGCGGTGCCGCTGTCGAGTCAGTGGTTGCAGTTGGCCGAGGCAAAGGGGGCACGGGTCACGACCGAGATTGGCCTGTTCTGGGAGCTGTGCCCGGCTCGCACGATCGCCGTCACCGGCAGCAACGGCAAGTCGACCACCACCGCCATGATCCACTCGATCCTGGAAGCCTCGGGACAAACGGCCTGGCTGGGCGGGAACATCGGCGGCAGCCTGCTGGGCTCACTCGAGACGATCGGCTCTGACGACTGGGTCGTGCTCGAACTCAGCAGCTTCCAACTCGAACACCTCGACCGCCAGCAGGCCGCCCCCGACATCGCCGTCGTCACCAATCTCACCCCCAATCACCTCGATCGGCACGGCACTCTCGACGCCTACCGCCATGCCAAGCAGGCGATACTCCGTTGGCAGCCCTCCCATGCGGCCTGCGTGCTCAACGAACTGGATCCCGACGTCTCGGCCTGGCCGGTCGCGGCACGCAGGCTGGGATTCGGAGTCGACCGCGGGGCCGGTGCGGGAGTGTTCCTGCGAGAGGAGGATCATGAGACGGCGGTTGTGCGGATCGGGGAAAACGAGATCGAGGTCCCGCTGGGTCATTGGATCGAAGGCCCCGGTGACCACAACCGGCTCAACGCCGCCGCCGCCACCGCCGCGGCGATCGTGGCCGGTGCCCAGATCGCCGATGTCCGCAGAGGACTGCAGCAGTTCAGAGGGTTGCCGCATCGGCTGCAACTGGTCGCTCGGCGCGGCGGTTTGAGTTTCTACAACGACTCGCTGGCGACGACTCCCGAATCGGTCGAGATGGCACTGGCTTCGTTCGCTTCTCCGGTGGTGCTGTTGGCCGGAGGGTACGACAAGCAGGTGCCGCTGGAGGGTTTGGCCGAGACGATTGCCGGGGGGACTCGTGCGGTCGCCTTGATGGGCCAGACGGCCGAGGAGGTGAACCGCTTGCTGGATGAATTGAGCTTCGGGGGGTTGCGTCGGGTGTGTGGGTCGCTGGAGGAAGCCTTCACCTGGGCGGTTGAGCAGTCCGAGTCCGGCGACAACATCGTGCTCTCACCCGGCTGTGCCAGCTACGACTGGTTCACCAGTTTCCGCGAGCGGGGCGAAGAGTTCACCCGCCTGGCCTCGAACCCGGGACTGGGACTGGCTCCGTAGCCCGTGGCGCAGGTGCCTGTCCCTGAGGTCACAGCGGCACCTTGCCGGTCGCTCCGGGGACCTCGCGCACGTATCGCGGTACCGCGTAGCCGGGCAGCCTCGCAGACAACTCGGCCACCAACCGCCTGCCCACCGCCTCGGGCACTTCGAAGTGCCCCGTGCCGGCCACTCGATCGAGCTGGTGCAGGTAGTAGGGCACCACTCCCAGGTTGGCCAGCCGGGTGCACAGGGCCTGCAGCGTATCGGCGTCGTCATTGATGCCCGCCAGCAACACGGCCTGGTTGAGCACCGTCAGCCCGCTCTGGACCAGTTGCTGCAGGGCGATGGCACAGTCGTCGATGACCTCGGAGGGGTGGTTGGCGTGGACGACCACCACCGGCGTCAGTCGTGTGTCTCGGAGCGACTGGCACAGTGATTGTGTCACCCGTGAGGGCAGCACCACCGGCAGGCGGGTGTGGAGCCTGAGTCTTACGAGGTGCGGGATCGCCTCGAGTCGTGTGATCAGTTGATCGAGTCTCGTGTCGGTGAGCATCAGCGGGTCGCCTCCGCTGAGAATCACTTCCTCGATCGAGTCGTCCCCGGCGAGCACCTCGATCGCCTCGTCCCATTCGTCGAGCCGGCGCGGCTCCTGGGAATAGGGGTAATGCCGCCGAAAGCAGTACCGGCAGTGGATGGCACAACTGCCGGTGGCGATCAGCAGTGCCCGGCCGCTGTACTTCTGGATCAGGCCCGGGGCGCGGCGGGCGTCGAGGTCACCGACGGCGTCGATCGTGTCGTTTGTCGTTTGATACTCGGCGGCAAGCGGCAGCACCTGCTTCAGCAGCGGGTCGTCGATGTCGCCGTGCCGCATCCTCGCCAGAAAACTCTCGGGGACCATCACCGGAAACAAGCTCTCGGCCTGCCGAGCCGAATCCAGGTCCTCGAGATCGAGCCCCAGCCGCCTGAGTAGTGTCTCGGGGTCGCGGATGGCCCGGGCCAGGTCGCTGTGCCAGTCGGGACCGGTGGGGGCATCCGGTGTCGTCTGTAGAACGCGTGCAGGGGGCACGTGGACCTCGGTTCCGTCGTTAATCCGGATGTGCTAGTGTGGATCCTGTTGGCCCGCAGGCGGGCTGGGACAGGAAAAATAGCGGCCGCGGTCGGCTGATTCTTCGCCACCGGACGGCTCAGCATAGCCACTGCAAACGGAATCGACCAATGCCTCAAGTCAGCACCGGTGACTTCCGCAAGGGCATCAAGGTGACGCTCGACGACGAGCCGTACGAGATGATCGAGTGCAACTTCGTGAAACCGGGCAAGGGACAGGCTCTCTACAAGACCAAGCTCCGCAACCTGCTCAAGGGCACGATTCTCGATCGGACCTACAAGAGCGGCGACAGTCTTGAAGGAGCCGATGTTCACCGGGGCGACGGGCAGTACCTCTACCGCGATTCCAGTGGCTACGTGTTCATGGACAACGAGAGTTTCGAGCAGTACACGCTCGAGGCGGCTGTCTGCGGCGACCAGGTGGCCTTCCTGCTCGAAGGAGCCCCCGTCGGGATGCTCTACTGGAACGGACAACTGATCTCGATGACCCCGCCCCAGCACGTGGTGCTCGAGGTGACTCAAACCGAGCCGGCTGCCAAGGGGAACACGGCGACGAATGTTACGAAGCCGGCGACGGTTGAGACCGGTGCCGAGGTGCAGGTGCCGGCGTTCATCAAGGAAGGTGATAAGCTGAAGATCGATGCCGAGGCGGGTACCTACATCGAACGGTTCCGCGACTAGACCAGGGACTGGCTCTCCCGCCCGTGGCGGAGTGCCTGTCCCGATTGGAAACAGCACTGCCCGTCCCCGGAGACTCCCTGATGACGGACAGCCACAACCAACTGCTGTTCATCGAAACAGTCGGCTGCCAGATGAACGTGCTCGACAGCGAACTGGTCGTGGCGGCGCTACGGGACGTGGGGTACGAGCTGACCGATCGGGTCGGTGAGGCGGACACGGTGCTGTTCAACACCTGCAGCGTCCGCGAACATGCCGAGCACAAGATCTACAGCCAGCTGGGACGGCTCAAGTACAGCAAGCGGAACCGACCCGACCAGGTGATCGGCGTCTTCGGCTGCATGGCTCAGAAGGACCAGGAGCTGATCTTCCAGAGAGCTCCTCATGTCGACATCGTGGTCGGCACCGGTCAGTTGGCCGAGATTCCTCGATTGGTTTCCGAGGCACGGCGGGACCGGACCAGGGCCCTGGCCGTCAGCCTCGACCGCCGCGGCGGCAGTCGCCTGGAGGTGGCTTCGAGCTTCGAGAGCTACGACCCGCTGCGGGACCCGACGATGAGGCCCAGCCCCTACCAGGCCTTCGTCAGGATCATGATCGGCTGCGACAAGTTCTGTACCTACTGCGTGGTGCCGACCACGCGAGGTCCCGAGCAAAGCCGCCCGCCGTCGCAGATTGCCAGCGAGGTGCGGATGCTGGCCGGGCAGGGGGTCCAGGAAGTCACCCTGATCGGACAGACCGTCAACAGCTACTCGCACGTCGAGGACGGACGTACCGTGAGACTGGCGGAATTGCTGGAGCTGATTCACGACACCGAGGGGATCAAGCGGATCAAGTTCGTCACCAACTTTCCTCGAGACATGCACACACCGCTGCTCGAAGCCGTCAACGACCTGCCCAAGGTCAGCCGCTACCTGCACGTCCCGGCCCAGTCGGGATCAGACGCGGTGCTCGAGAGGATGAAGCGAGGCTACACGGTTGATGAGTACCGCGAGATGATGGGGCGGATCAACGAGATCGTGCCCGGGTGTGCGGTCTCCAGCGATTTCATCGTCGGGTTCTGCGGCGAGACCGAACAGGAATTCGAGGCGAGCGTGCGGCTGGTCGAGGAGTGCCGATTCAAGAACAGCTTCATCTTCAAGTACAGCCCACGCTCGGGGACCAAGGCCGACGACCGGTTCGACGACGACGTGCCCGAGGCGCAAAAGCGGGAACGCAATGCACGGCTGCTGGAGGTGCAGACGGCGATCTGCGAAGAGGACAACGCGGAATTCATTGGCCGGTCGGTCGAGGTGCTGGTCGAAGGGCCCAGCAAGATGGCACTCAAACAGCTGAAGCAGAAACACCTCACCGCCCCGCACCCGGTGCCCGGTGTCGAACTCTCCGAGACAGAGGATGTCGACATGGTGTCGCTGGAGACGCCACAGAGCGGTGACGCATCCGACCCGGTCGGCGGTCCGATCCAGCTGGTCGGCCGGACCGACTGCGACCGAATCGTGGTCTTTGAAGGTAACCCGCGACTAGCCGGGTCACTGGCATCGATCTCGGTCCAGGACTGCACCTCGACCACCCTGATCGGTCACATTGTCACTCGAGAAATTCAGCACCCCCCAGTCATCGAGCTCCCTGTGGTCTGAACCGCCCAGGAATTGGGGTCAGAGCTTGAATAGTGAATAGTGGCTTGCCCAGTCACCGTGGATTATCTCGATGCGCGGCGATATGGGCTACTTACGCTCTGATCATGGAGAGTGGCAAGGAGGTGGGATGAAATACGGACTGTTCACCGACAACCTGTCGGACATGAAGATCGAGCAGGTGTGCTCGGAAGTGAAGAAGCGGGGGTTTGACGGCCTGGACCTGACTCTGCGGCCCGGTGGTCACGTGTTGCCGAAAGACGCCGAGGTGGGGTTGGCTCATGCGCACCAGGTGGCGATGAAGGAGAAGATCGAGATCCTGATGGCCTCGACTGCGATCACCGGGACCGGCAGCCCCTTCGCCAGGGACATCATCGCCTCGTGTGCTCATTACGGCATCCGTCAAATCAAGCTGGGTTACTGGCGTTACGAGCCATTCGGTTCGCTGCTCAAGCAGATCGACACTGCCCGGCGGAAGCTCGAGGGGCTGATCAAGCTCACCCGGGAGTTCGGCATCCAGCCCTGCGTGCATGTCCACTCGGGACAGATCCTGGCCAACGGAGGCTCGATCCTGTACCTGATCCTCAAGGACTTCGATCCCAGGACCGTCGGAGCCTACGCAGATCCGATGCACATGACCGTCGAAGGTGGGCTGTCGGGATGGGAGATGGGCCTGGACTTGATCGCACCGTGGGTGAGCCTCGTGGGGGTGAAGAACTTTGTCTGGAAGCCGAACGGTCGCGACGAGCACGGCCAGGCCCGCTTTCGCACGGTCTACGTCCCGTTGGCCGACGGCCAGGCGGCTTTGCCGAGATTCGTATCTCGGTTGAAGGAACTGAAGTACGACGGGACGGTGTCATTGCACAGCGAGTACAAGGGCGGCTCGAGTTTCCGGAGCCTCAGCAGCCCCGAGTTGCTCGACCTGTCGGCCGTCGACCTGAAGTACTTCAAGGGCCTTGTGAAGTAGCGCACCCTCAATCGGGGTGACATCTCAGGTGGGCAATGCGTCCGCCAGCATTTCGAGCCGGGCGACATCGAGACCGGCGGCTTCGATCTCGCTGATTGCCGAGCGGATTGCCTTTTCCAGCGATTCGGCTTCGCGATGAAAGTCAATTTGTGAGACTCCGGCAATGGTCGAGATCGTTCCGTCGTCGAACGACTCGTATAGCCGGTCGGCGTCTGCCTCGCCCGGCTCGGATGTCAACACCAGCGTGAATTCGTGCCAACTCATTCCATTCTATGCTTGTTGGAGTGGGCAACCACGACGAACAGTCCGTAGCTTGTCGCCTCCCCGGAGGTGATCAAACCGGTGAGGACACCGATGGTAACGCCTCGTTTCCGGTGATTGAATGCGTGATCCCGTGATCGAGAGTAACTTGTCATTAGGGTCTTGAGTTGGGGAGTTAGGATGTTTGAGTGGTGGCTTGGGTCATGGGGTACTTCTGGCCGTGGCAACCCTCGATGCTGAAGAGAAAGACGTGGCCAAGCGGCTGATCAGTGGCCCGCAGGTGGGTGAGAAGGTCGGCAGCTACCTGGACTTTACCGGTGAGAAATGCGGCGGAGGGGCCGATCGGTACAAGCTGGGCACCAAGCTCAGGTACTACTGAGCCTATCGTGGACTCGTTGTCTTCGTCTTTGCTCGGACGTTCGACGACGACCTGACCGGTCTGGTCAAGGCAATCGACGCGAAAGTGGCTCATCACAACACGGGCTTGAAGACGAACAAGCTCGGAGCCTATTTCAACTTCCTGCAACCATGCCTTCGGCCCCCGCGAGATCAATGCGAAGGCGGTCGAGGCGGTGGCCAGGGACATCGACCGGCTGATGGTGCAGCGGCGGAAAGATATCGAGGCTCGGAAACTGCGTTTCAAGAAGTAGAGCCAACTACCTCAAGATACGCTCAAGAGCCCCGTCCAGTTCCGGGTCGGACCACTCGAACCCGGTCTGCTCGAGCACCGAGGCTCGGACTCGCACACCGCCCAACAGCAGCTCGTCGGCCATCTGCCCGAGCATCAGCCTCGCGACAAACGCCGGCAGCGGGAAAAACGTCGGGCGACGCAACGCTCGGCCCAGTGACCTGGTGAATTCAAGGTTGGTCGACGGGGCCGGGGCCACGGCATTGACCGGCCCGGCAATCGTCTCGGTGTTGATCACATGCCGGATCGAAGCCACCAGGTCCCGCAACGTGATCCAACTCCAGTACTGCCCACCAGACCCCACGCGGCCACCCAGCCCGAGCTTGAAGGGCAACAGCATCTTGGCCAGCGCACCGCCCTGCTTGTCGAGAACCACTCCGACACGGTGATTGACCACGCGGATCCCGGCCTCAACCGCCGCCTCGGCCGCCGCTTCCCACTCGCGGCAAACCTCGCTCAGGAATATCTCACCCGGCTCATCAGATTCCGAAACCCACTCGGATCCCCGATCTCCGTACCAGCCGATCGCCGACGCACTGACCAGGACCCCGGGCCGCTGGGGCAACCCGGCCAACGCTTCGGCGAGTGTGCGTGTGCCGTCGACGCGGCTGTTGAGGATCCGGGCCTTCTGGGCCTCGGTCCAGCGACCTGCCGCAATGCCCTCACCAGCCAGATGCACCACCGCGTCGATATGACCGTGGCCGATCAGTGCCTCGGTGTCGATGGTGCCCTCGGTTGGCGACCAGAGGACCGAGTCGGACTCCGATGCCTGGGACTCGCTGCGGACCAGCCGGATCACCTGGTGGGCGTCGGCTTCGAGTGACTCGGTCAGAGCCGAACCGACCAGACCGGAGGCTCCGCTGATGAGGACTTTCATGAGGAGTGGCCTGAAATGCGTGTGGTGCCAATTTGGGGCAAGAAAGGGGCGTCAGGGAGGTAACCGCAGGTGGAGGTGAGATGCAACTGGTTGGGGGGGGAATTGTGTGTGTGGGGTGGTCCGTGGTTCTTGGCTGGTGAGGTTGATAGCCTGATACGCCGCGGTGGACCTGCTGCACCAATTCAGAGGACGCTCATCATGATTCGATTGACACCTTGGGCCCTGACCGTTGCGCTGGGGGCGGCGCTGCTGGTTCCTTCGGCCGAATCGGCGGAATGGAAGAAGCACGTCGTGCACACCGGCGAGCAGACTCTCAACGCCGTGGCGGCCGATTTCACCGGCGACAAGAAGGTCGACATCATCGCCAACAGCGGTGGCAAGACCCGCCTGTTTGTCGGTCCCGACTGGTCCGAGACGATCATCGAGAGTGACCCGGCCCACGGCTGCATCCATTCGGAGTTCATGGATGTTGACCGAGACGGGGATCTCGACTGGATCGGCGCCCGCTACACACCCGGGCTGGTGTATTGGCTCGAACGACCCAACCATCCGTTGAAGCAGAAGTGGGCGTTCCACCTGGTTGATGACCAGGTCAACGGCATCCACGGCTTGCTCAAGGGCGACATCGACAAGGACGGTCATCCCGACCTGTTGGCCAACAGCGCCCAGCCGGTCGGCCGCTTTCCCAACTCGCTCGCCTGGCTCAAGGTGCCTCGTCATCCGAGGAAGGCCGATCGCTGGCATCGCCACATCTTCGCCTCCGGCGACGCCCCGGGTCTCTCGCATTACCTGGGCTTCGGCGATGTGAACGGCGACGGCCGTCCCGACGCGGCCAGTGCCGCCAAGGGAGGCCCGACGGACAAGACGAAGATGGGCAACTGGTTTGCCTGGTGGGAGGCTCCTGCGGATCCGACACGGGTCTGGACCAAGCACCTGCTGGCCGACAACCAGCCGGGTGCGACCAACATCCAGCCGGCCGACGTCAACGGCGACGGCAAGACCGACTTCATCGCCAGCCGCGGCCACGGCGTGGGGGTGCTGTGGTTCGAGGCCCCCTCGTTCCGGATCCACGAGATCCACAAGACGCTGCGGGAGCCTCATTGCCTGGTCGTCGTCGACATGGACGGCGACGGCGACATCGACGCGGCCACCTGCGGGTTTGGCAGCAAGGAGGTGTGGTGGTTCGAGAACGACGGGAAGGGCCACTTCAAGAATCACCTGGTCGGCAGTAACCAGGAATCCTACGACATCCGCGCGGTCGACATCGACGGCGACGGGGACCTGGATATCCTGATCGCAGGACGTGGCAGCAAGAACGTGGTGTGGTACGAGAGTCCTCGAAAACGATGAGCGATCCTCAAGGCCGGTATGTCGGCATCACCGTGCTGGGTGACTTCATCCTCAGCGAAGGTGTCGAGGGGGTACTGGAGAACGTGACCGCCGCCGGGGCCACGGCGGTGGCATTGAATCCCACGGTGACGGCCGAGGCGGCCGAGGGCGAGGGGAGCTTCCAGCCACCCGACGACGCGGGAACCAGCCCGCGGCTGTTTGACCGGCCGCTGTTTGGCAAGAGGTCGCTGTGGGTGCAGAGTGAGGTGAGTTTCGAGCCCGATGCGAGCCTCTACACCGCTTCCTCTTATACACCTCGTGCCGCCGGCCGGTTGACCGAAGCCCACGGATCGCTGATCGGCGAGTTCATCGACGCGGCGCGGGGACGTGGATTGGACGTTTTTCTCCAGGTTCCCGCGGCACGTCCGTCGGGTTTGCAAGACGAGGACCGGCCACGATTGCCCGGTGGGGAACTCTACCAGGGCCGGATGGCCGATACGGCGAGCCTGGCCAGCCCGGCGGTTCGGGAATGGAACCGCTGCTATACGGCCGACCTGCTGAGGCAGTACCCCGATGTGAGCGGTTTCCGGATCGATTGGCCCGAGTACCCCTGCTACACGTGGGGAGAAGTGTTCCAGGACTTCGGGATCCATGTCGAGAACTGGGCGGCCGAGCACGGGTTCGGGTTCCCGCAGATCGAGGCGGATGTGCTGGCCCTGAAGGAGTGGCTCGAGACGTCGCTGGCCGATGAGGACCTTGCCGAGTTGGCCGATCGAGACCGGGGCCGGTTCCGGCTGGGCCGCGAAGCGTTGGCGCGGCCGGGGGTTGTCGAGTGGTTGAGACTCAAGGCGGCACTCTCGGTCGACCTCGTCCGCGACTGGCGAGAAGTGATCGATGCGGTCAATCCCGCCAAGCAATTGATGTCTCACGCTTTCATGCCCCCCTGGACGCTGGTCACCGGCCTGGACTTCGCCGGAGTGGCCGAGTACTCCGAGGCGGTCTCGCCCAAGCTCTACACCATGCACTGGGCCCAGATGGTCACCTTCTGGGGCAACGAACTGATGGCTCGCCGACCGGGCCTGGATGAGAGGCTGCTGGTGCGTGCTCTGATCAGCCTGCTCGACATGTTCGATGGGACTCCCGAGGATCCCGGTGGTGAATCGTTGGCCGATTACCGCTACCCCGAACCCGATGAGCCTCACCCGGTGTCCGATTCGGCCCAGAGGCGAAAAATTGCCCAGGCGACCGCCGCGGTCGGCGGTCGCGCGGAGGTCTATCCCCTGGTCCACGGCTACGGTCCCGATGACGACTTCCACCGCCGGTTGAAGATCGTCGCCGACAGCCCGGCTGCGGGTGTCTGGATCAACCGCTACGGGTACCTGGGTGACCCGAAGCTGGCGAGTATTGGACAGTTGTTTGGCTCAGGAGCGGTTGAGGAGGAGGCACCATGAACCCCGAACAGGTTCGCAAGATGCTCGAGCAGACGCTCGACGACCGGCGGCTGACCCGCGGCGAGCGGAAGGCGATGGACCGGATTTTTGATCACATCGACCCCGACACTCACACGCTGGCGCTCTATCGCAGCGTGGCATTTGACCTGGCGCGGAAGTCGATTGTCGATCCGACCGCGATCGAGACCATCGAGTGGCTCGAGGAGGTGGTCAAGCTGCTGCAGTCGGCCGACTCCAGCGGGGGGCCTCCGGCAACCGCCGACACGTACTTCGCGCCCAGGGACGATTGCCCGGCCAAGATCCGCGGCCTGCTGGCCCGGGCCCGCAACAGTGTCGACATCTGCGTCTTCACGATCACCGACGACCGGGTCTCGGATGCCATCATCGACGCGCACGAGCGTCGCCTGAAAGTTCGCGTGATCAGTGACGACGACAAGTCGGGCGATCGAGGCTCGGACGTGCGGCGGCTGGAAGCGGCCGGAGTCGAGGTGCGGATCGACCGCAGCGACGATCACATGCATCACAAGTTCGCCATCTTCGATCACCGCGTACTGCTCAATGGCAGCTACAACTGGACCCGCTCGGCGGCCAACCGCAACCAGGAAAACTTTCTGGTGACCGGAGAACCTCGGTTTGTCGAGGACTTCGCACGGCAGTTTGAACGGTTGTGGGAGGCGTTTGCATGAACGACTTGAACGGCTTAAGCGACTTCAGTCGGCGGAGTTTTCTGAAGTGGACGACCGCTTGTGCCCTGCCGGTCGTGGCGGGGACTGCGATGGCCGATGCCGGTGTCGAGCGCTCACGCCGCGATGGAGGATCGGCGATCCCGGTCGGCGTGGATCTCGAGAGCCTGCGACAGGAGATCGAGGACACCCCCGCGACCCTGGTGGCCCGGGCCGTGGAGGCTGGATGGAGGGTGGTTCGGGACGAGACGGTGTTGAAGCGAACCCAGTTGTGGCAACAGCAACTGGCCGCGGCGCTGGCGTTTCACCGGGTCGAGTTGGCGGCGATCGAGGCGGTGGTCGACCTGGGCCGGGTGACGTTTGCGTCGAGTTCGCCGATCGTCCGTCGCGGAGTGATCGTTCGATTGGACAGGGCGATCCGCCAGGCGGGGCGCTTGCGGTGCCGTCACCTGCTGGTGGTGCCGGGATTGTGGCCGGCCGGGGAACGCACCGAAGGGGCCCGGGCCAGGGCGGCACAGTTGCTGGGAGAGTGTCAGGACCGGGCCAAGTTGGCCGGGATGCGGATTGTCGTGGATCGGATCCCTCGGCGGAGCGATCAGGCGAGGTTGGTGCAGGAGGAGGTCTGAGCCGATGCGACGAGTGACCTGTGGGCTGTCGTTTTTCCTGATGGCGGTGGTGGCGGCGGATGCGTGCGCCGAGGACCTGGCGGTGCGTCCCAACGTGCTGCTGATCCTGGTTGATGACCTGGGCTACGGTGACCTGGGTTACATGGGAGCCGACGACATGCGGACTCCTCACATCGACCGCCTGGCTGCCTCGGGGATGACCTTCACCAACTTCTATGCCAACTGCCCGGTCTGCTCGCCGACTCGTGCGGCGTTGTTGACCGGCCGGTACCAGGACCTGGTCGGGGTGCCCGGAGTGATCCGGACTCATCCCAACAACAGCTGGGGGTACCTGCGTCCCGACGCGGTGCTGTTGCCGGTCCCGATGGCCAGGGCGGGTTACCACACGGCGATGGTGGGCAAGTGGCACCTGGGCCTTGAGGCTCCGAACCTGCCCGGGGCGAGGGGCTTTGCGCACTTCCACGGCTTCCTGGGCGACATGATGGACGATTACTACAACCACCGCCGCCACGGCATCAACTACATGCGGAAGAACGCCGAGACGATCGACCCGGTGGGGCATGCGACCGAGTTGTTTTCCGAGTGGGCGGTGGACTACCTGAAATCGGCCGGGAAGCGGAAGGACGGTCGCCCCTTCTTCCTGTACCTGGCCTACAACGCGCCGCACACTCCGATCCAGCCACCCCAGGAGTGGGTTGCTCGGGTGCTGAAGCGTGAGCCGAAGATTGACCGGCGACGGGCGAAGCTGGTGGCGTTGATCGAGCACATGGACGACGGGATCGGCAGGGTGCTGGCGGCATTGCGGGCGACCGGCCAGGCCAGGAATACGCTGGTCATCTTCTCGTCGGACAACGGGGGTCAGGTGAATGTGGGGGCCAACAACGGCGGATTGCGGGACGGCAAGCAGAGTGTCTACGAGGGGGGATTGAAGGTGCCGACGTGTGCCAGTTGGCCGGGTCGGATCGAGCCGGGCAGCCAGAGTGACCTGATGGCGTTGTCGATGGACCTGTTCCCCACGGTGTGTGCGGTGGCGCGGGCTCCGCTGCCGGGTGGGGTCGAGGGGATCGAGGGCCGCAGCATTCTGCCGACGCTGCTGGGGAAGCCGCAGAAGGAGCTGCGGACGAACTGGTTCTTCAGTCGACGCGAGGGGGGTGCCCGCTATGCGGGGAAGACGATCGAGGCCTTGAGGCGAGGTCCGTGGAAGCTGTTGCAGAACAGTCCGTTTGCGTCGCTGGAGTTGTACAACCTGGAGAGTGATCCGAAGGAGCAGACTAACCTGGCGAAGAAGAACCCGAAGGTCTTCCGCGAGATGTCTGCGGCGCTGAGGCGGCAGTTGCAGCGTTACGGCGAGGTGCCCTGGCAGAAGCCCGGGGGTGGCAACTAGCCTCTCCACCCATCAACCGAATCCGGTGCGTTCGGTTGACTGGCGGGCGGTTCGGTGTAGCTTGGGGCCATGAATGTCGGCCGTTGGGGGCGGCATGGAGGCTGCGGTTCCAGGCAGCGAGGGACACATGGCGACCGATTTGAATGCCGGTGCTGACCGGGTTGATGAACAGGATCTGAAGGCGGCCGAACAGGCGGCCGAGATCTACGGGAAACTGACCAAAGAACTGAGCCGGGTGATCATCGGCCAGGACGAGGTACTCAAGCAGGTCCTGATCGCGCTGTTCGCGCAGGGCCACTGTCTGCTCGAGGGTGTCCCGGGCCTGGCCAAGACCCTGATGATCAGCTCGATCTCCGAAATGCTCTCGCTGGATTTCAGCCGCATCCAGTTCACTCCCGACCTGATGCCAAGTGACATCGTCGGTACCGAGATCCTCGAGGAGGAAGAGGGCACCGGCCGTCGGCGGATGAAGTTCGTCAAGGGCCCGATCTTCGGCAACATCATTCTCGGGGATGAAATCAACCGGACGCCGCCCAAGACCCAGGCCGCACTGCTGCAGGCGATGCAGGAGTTCCAGGTCACGATCGCCGGGCAGACGTTCGATCTGACCCGGCCGTTCCTGGTGCTGGGGACGCAGAACCCGATCGAGCAGGAAGGGACTTATCCTCTGCCCGAGGCCCAGCTCGACCGGTTCATGTTCCGCATCCTGGTCGACTACCCGACGTTCGAGGAAGAGTTGAAGATCGCCGAGACGACCACCTCGGAGGACAAGCCCGACCTGAACTCGCTGCTCGACGGATCCGAGATCATGCAGCTGCAGCAGGTGGTCCGTAAGGTGATCGTCAGCAAGAGCATCGCGTCGTACGCCGTAAGGCTGGTCCGTTCCACTCGCCCCGACCAGGACGAATCGCCTGACTTCGTCAAGCAGTACCTGACCTGGGGCGCCGGACCGCGTGCCTGCCAGGCGCTGTTGATGGGAGCCAAGGCCAACGCCCTGCTCGAGGGTCGCTTCAACGCCTCGATCGAAGACATCCGTTACGTGGCCTTCCCGGTGCTGCGTCACCGCCTGGTCACCAGCTTCTCGGCCGAAAGCGACAGCGTGACGACCGACACGATCATCGAACGCCTCTGCAAGGAGACCAGCGAGGAGTTCTAGGCCCGTACGCATTCCAATTCCCCGAACGCCTCCTGTTCACTTCTCACCCGAGACCAAGCCACGATGGCGGCAAAAGAGAAGTACCTCGACCCTGCCGGTCTGCACCGTGTCGGCAACATGGAGCTGGTGGCCAAGCAGGTGGTCGAAGGGTTCCTGACCGGTCGGCATCGCAGCCCCTACCACGGGTTCTCGGTCGAATACCTCGACCACCGCGCCTACACGCCCGGCGACGAGATCCGCAACCTCGACTGGAAAATCGTCGCCCGCTCGGACAAGTACTACGTCAAGTTGTACGAGGACGAGACCAACCTCAGGGCCTACATCCTGCTGGACTGTTCGAGCTCGATGGAGTTCGGCTCCGGGGACCAGAGCAAGCTCAGCTGGGGCTCGTACCTCGCGGCCGCTCTGACCTACCTGCTGCTGCGGCAAAACGACGCCGTGGGGCTGGTCGAGTTCGACTCGGGGGTGAGGAACTTTATCCCGCCCCGGGCTCACCCCACCCAGTTCCGCCGCATTCTCGATTCGCTCAACGACGTGCAGCCCGGCGGTGAGACCGATGTGGGATCGGTGTTGCACGAGGCGGCCGAGCGGACCAAGCGACGGGGGCTGATCATCGTGATCAGTGACCTGATCGACAACGAGGAATCGATCGCCAGCGGCCTGGGGCACTTCCGGCACAACAACCACGAGGTGATCGTGTTCCACACGATGGACCCCGCCGAACTCGAGTTCCCCTACGATCGGCTGACCCGGTTCAAGGACATGGAGGGAGCCGGACGCGTGGTGGCCAACCCCAAGAGTCTCAGGCGACGATACCTCTCGAGAATCAACCAGTTCACCGACACCGTGAAGGCCGACTGCTTCGAACGGCGAATCAGCTACGAACTGTGCGACACCTCACAGCCCTACGACAAGTTCCTGGCCGCGTACCTCGATAAACGCAGCCGTATTTTCTAGCTCAGGGCGTCTGACCCCCAGAGACAGCACTTCGATGACCAGCCTGTTCACCAATTCGGCGTTGCTGTGGTTTTTGCCACTGGCGCTGATCCCGGTCCTGCTGCACCTCCTGACCCTGCACCGATTGAAGACGGTCGAGCTGAGCACGTTCCGGTTCCTGTTTGACAGCTATGTCCAGCAGCGTCGGCGGATGAAGTTTCTCGAGTGGCTGATCGCACTCTTGCGCACGCTGTTCCTGCTGTTCCTGGTGTTTGCCATTTCGCGGATGCGCACACCCGACCACTGGCAGTCGTTGTTTGGCGGCGGAGCCGGCAGCCGCGACGTGGTCTTGATGTTTGACACCTCGGCGAGCATGGGGGCCGCCACCGACGGGCAGACGGCACTCGAGCGATCTCAGAAGGCCGCCCGACGCGTACTCGAACAACT
>Ga0310125_10000405_pt1 | contig 19956 bp, 18 predicted proteins | sample CB11b_Tmax_Bot8__FD_203508 | JGI IMG/M metagenome (GOLD analysis project Ga0310125, IMG submission 203508) | Marine microbial communities from Western Arctic Ocean, Canada - CB11b_Tmax_Bot8 | ecosystem: Environmental > Aquatic > Marine > Oceanic | place: Canada: Western Arctic Ocean | collected... | reverse complement strand
CACATCAGCGAGCTACTCAAAAGCAAGCCGGATCAGCCACTCACCTTCGCCAAGGCCGCCGTGCAATACAGTCAAGTGCGCCCAGCCTCCGGTTCATTCCCTCGGGTGATCATCAAAACTGACGGTGATCCGGAAAAGCTCATCACCGCTGCGCAGGCCTTACGAAACGCCATCGGTTGCAAGACCTGCAACAACAAAGGAATCATCCGTCAACGTGTACAGGACGGCTATACCTACGAGGGGCCCGTTGCCCATCCCAAATACGTCACCAAAACACGCCTCTGCCCTACTTGTAGGGGCACGCTGATCCAGCATCGCGGCAACCTGAACAAGGTTGCCGCTATATTGGTCACCACGCTGGCCGGAGCCGATCCCCTGCACCCACGTTACAAAGATGCGACAAATTTCACCAAACACGCCCTTAGCGAGGCGCTCGAAAAAAACACCCGGGGCTTGCAGAAGCTGCTCAACGGGGAAGCCCACAGATTCTTTTCCAGCGAAACCGAACAGATCGGTGCACCCATCATCGCCATCGGTAATCTAGTGCGTAATATCCGTCTGAGCGGTGAGGAGAAACGCCTTCAGATATTCAAATTTGGAAAGTCCAAGCAGCAACTGGTCATCAGTGACGCCCGCTTGATCGAAACCACCGGTCCTGGCACCGTCATAGTCGCCGGCGTGCTCGCTGGTTTCATCGATGGCCCCGATGGCGAGCCCATCCCCGTCATTCAACACGGTCTTATCATCGGTAACCCCCCAACATAAACCGACTAAACCGCTAATGGGAATCCGCCAGATTCTCAGTTGGTCATCCGTCATGTGATTGACGATTTGCTGCGTCACTGTATCGTTTCAACTGTACACTGACGCGTGAGATACATCATGGCTAAGATCTCCACCGCCAGCCACGCACACATCCGCCGCCACTGGGACATGCTGTGCAACCAAATCGGCCGGCGCTACAGCGGCACCGACGGTGAGCAACGCGCCGCCGACTATATTGAAAATCAGTTTCGGATTCTCGGCCTGTCCGACATCCATCAACACCAATTCGAGTTTCCCAACTGGACCTACTCATCCTGCGCCGTTCAAGTCGGTCGCGGCAAACGTTCCCGAAAGGTCACCACGGCCCGACCCGCCTGCTTTAGCAGGTCCACAACCGCTAAAGGAGTCCGCGGCAAACTGGTCTATTTGCAAAGTGGTGGCGAACTGGATTTCAAGCAGAACCTGCGAGGCAAAATAGGCCTGCTCATCGGCTCGCTTTCACTGGGTAACGACGAGGTCAAACGCCGACTGCTACGCAGCAAACTGGCAGGCCTGCTCACCGTCGATGACCGCATCCCTTACGGATGGACCATCACCGCCGGTTGGGCTCCTCAATGGGTCGACGGATTCGATATCCCCTCCGCCAGCATCGCTTACCTCGATGCCGTCCACCTGGTCCGCTTGATCCAAAACGAACCGCTCGATGTCCATATCACGATCAAAGCAAAAACATTTGCCGCTACGAGTCAAAACGTCGTCGGCCAAATCACCGGCAGCACTCGACCGAACCAGGTCATCGTCGTTAGCGGCCACCACGACTGCGTCTGGGGCAACGTCGGCGCTGATGACAATGCCAGCGGCGTCGTATTCACCCTTGAACTGGCACGCCTTTTTGCATACCGTCGGCCGCGCCGCACCATTCGCTTCATCAGCTACGGTGTCGAGGAGAAACTCAGTATCGGTGCCTACCTGTACATGCGTTCTCTTTCCCAAAAACAGCGCAAACAATGCCTACTGGCCATCAACGCCGACGCCATCGCCACCTGTGCCGGCACGGATGTGCTTAATGTCACCGGCACAGCGGGCCTGGAAAAACTGGTGCGCAACTGTTGGCGCCGCCACGGACACGAGGCAAATATCTGTCGCACCGTCACCCCCTACAGCGATCACTTTCCGCTCAACATTTGCGGTACACCCTCGATATGGCTTAGCCGACCCAGCATCATGACCGACGGGTACTGGACTCTGCATAGCGTGCACGACAACCTGGACAACGTCAGTTCATCCGTGATCAGCAAAACCATCAACACCACAGCTAAATTCCTCGACCAGGTCGTCACCGCCCCGCGACTGCCCTTTAGACCAACCATTGACCCACAAGTGATGGCCCAGGTCCGCGCTGTGGCCAAGCAGGCATACCGTCACCCGTGGTCGCCAGACAAGTTCAGATATCCCCGTGGACACAGCAGGTAATGGCTAAGTCCAAACTTAAGTCCGCCCCCGACGCCGCCACCCGCATACTCGTGTTGTATGGCGCCGAATATGCGCTCAATCGAGAGGCCATGGGTCGCCTGCGCGCCGCCATGGAGCAGGAGCACGACCGCATTGATGTGATCAATTTCGACGGTAAGAGCTGCCAAGCGGCAGACGTACTCGACGAATTACGTAGCTTTGGCCTGATGCAGCAATACAAAATCGTGGTCATCGACGAAGCTGATCCGTTTGTCTCGGCCAACCGCCACCTTCTTGAACGTTACGCTCAAAGCCCCGTTGATCACGCCACGCTCGTGTTCCAGTGTTCCCGCTGGTACAAGAGCAAACTGGACAAACTGATCGAAAAAGTCGGGATGCTGATCAAGTGTGACCCGTTGAAATCGCCGCAGGTCAGGCCCCGCCTTGTCCAACTGGCCAAAACGCAGCACAATCGCAATCTGACCAACGCTGCTGCCCAACTACTCATTGACAGGCTGGGCACTAGCCTGCTGACGTTGGAAAGCGAATTGGCGAAACTGGCGATGCTGGTCAGCGAGGATCAGGCGATCGAGCCCGACCTGATAGACCAAGTGGCCGGTCGCAGCAGCGACGAAGAGGCTTGGGCCATCCAGGAGGTCGTGTTGGCTGCTCTTGCCGATCCCAAGCGAGGGCGAGGACAGGCCATCAACAAGATTCACGAATTGGTCGAACTGTCACGCAAGTCCGACACGCAGGTGGCGTACTTCGTGGCTGACCTTGTGCGCAAACTGCACACGGGCCTGGTGATGAAGCGTCAAGGGGCCGGCGACCACCAGATCGCCTCGGCTCTGAAATTGTGGGGCACTCGCCAAGTTGCCTTCACGACCGCTATGGCCCGGCTCACCCCACATGCCGTTGACCAGCTTTTCGACCGGATCATCCACTATGATGTCCGCAGCAAGCGCAGCTACGGCCAAGTCATGCGAAACATCGAATGTTTCTGCGCCACTTTGGCCGATGAAATCCCCTAGAGATCAGTTCAACAACGTGCCGCACGCTCATGGATGAGCGGACGGGTTCGGCGCCAATCCGGCCCGTCACAACGCAGGAAGCATCATGCACCGCACGTCCGGACTTGGCATTGCAACACGCATTTCGATGGCCTTCGTCCTCGCCACGGCCTGCATCGGCTGCTCCACAGACCAGTCCGCCGCGAGTCGCGCCGATTTCCAATCTCAGATCACCGTCGAACCGATCTCATCTGTGCCGCCGACACCGGCTCAAGAAGTTGGTGGTCTGTCCCAACAGGCCGCCACCTTCGCCGATCGTGTCAGCGATTCTAAGAGCCCCAATACGCCCAATGCTCAGTGGCAACGTAGTGTGCAATGGATCGACAACCTTGATCCCCACGCCCGGCAATACCACAATCGCCGCTCCCAGTCCGCTCGCCCTCGACAGACGCCTCACGATGTCGCACCCAACCACGCTGATGTGGCCGCGCCTAGTCTGTCCGCAGACGACAACCGCAGACAACCCACCACCAGCCACGCACAACTTTTCCGACAACTGCGACAGGCCATCGCTGACGACGACGCCATCAAACCCCTGCTCAAGGCCATGCTCGTCACCACGCTGAAAGCCATAGCAGGTGAGGGTCAATTCGACGATGGCACATGGACACAGCCAGATGACCAGCAGCAACAGAAACTTTCCAAGTACCACCAACTGTTGCTGGCCCTGCGCAAGGACGCAGCGACCGGCGACGGCAGACTTGAACCCAGCGCCATCGCCGACCATCTCGACCGCCTACAAGATGACAGCCCCATCGAAATTCGTACAGTGAGACTGGTCAAGACCGTTCACAGTTTTGGCGTCTATGACGAATTTGCAGATAACCACTTCGTTGCCGGCCGCGAGAACCCGTTGATCATCTACGTGGAACTGGACCACTTCCGCGTACTGGATACCGCTAAAGATCGCTTCCAGGTTCACTTGGCCCAGGAACTTGAACTCTACACCGCTTCCGGCGGTACCATGGTCTGGCAACATCCGCCCGAAGATGTGCTCGATGAATGCCGCAACCGCCGCAAGGATTTTTTCGTGCGGCAACTGGTTCGCCTACCTGCCAATCTCAGCGTCGGCAAATACCTGCTCAAGGTACGGGTTTCCGACCGCAACGGCAGCAGTGTCGATGAGCGATCGGTCCCGCTGGTACTGGTTGCCGACAGTCGCCTTGTCGCCGATAAGTGACTTCAAATCGCAACCCTCCACCGGTAGAACTCCCGGCAAATGTTCAACCTGGATTTCCCATATGCAACAGCCTGCATTTGAGGCAAGTCATTACAGGCAAGGCGATCAGGACAAAAGCCATTGAGATTCAGCAGATGAAACCGCTGTTTTGCCCTAAAACAATGGTTTTTCACCGACAGAACGTGAAATAACTAATCTCCCGCATTCTATATTCGGCAATTAAGGGTTAGAATCCCTCCCCAGTCCTTGGCCGACTCGGCTCATCCGTAACAGTGGAACCGCCAAACGATGGATCATGGCACATCATCGCTGGATCGTTCATCCCTGTTGGCATTACTGGAAGCCAGCCGCGCCATCATCAGCGTGCCGGAACTGGACCAGGTACTGGTACAGGTTACCAATCAGGCCATGACCGTGTTCGATGCCGAATCTGCCAGTGTGCTGCTGCTTGACGCCAATCGCAATGAGTTGGTCTTCCATACCGTCACCGGGCCCAAAGGCGACCAACTGGTCGGTGAGCGATTTGACGCCACCTTGGGCATCGCCGGTCAGGCGATGCGCACCGGCCGGGCCGTCCAGGTCACCGACGTCAAACGCAATCGTCACTTCTTCGACGGCGTGGATGCTAAGACACACATGCGCACCCAGTGCCTCATCGCCGCACCCCTGATCCATCGCGAGGAAGTCCTTGGCGTCGTTGAAATCATCAACCCCCAAAATCGCCAGTCGTTTTCCGATACTGACGTCGAACTGGCCCAGATCTTTGCCAACCTGGCCGCCGCAGCCGTACGCAGCGGCAAGGTATACGACCGGATCAGCCGCGATAACCGCGGGTTTCGTGAATCGCTGCCTGCCCCCAGCATCATCGGCCAGTCCAAACCGATGCAGCACGTCCTCGAACTGAGCCGAAAGGTTGCGGCCACGCAGACCACCGTGCTGATCACCGGCGAAACGGGCACAGGCAAAGAGTTGATCGCCCGTGCCATTCACAATTTTTCCGATCGCAGGGGCAAGCCATTTATTGCAGTCAACTGCGCTGCCTTGCCCGAAAACCTGTTGGAGAGCGAACTTTTCGGCCATGAGAAAGGCGCCTTTACAGGTGCCGACCAGCGTAAGCTGGGGAGATTCGAATTGGCCGACGGCGGCACGCTGTTTCTCGATGAACTGGGCGAAATTGCTCAATCCATGCAGGTAAAACTGCTGCGCGTTCTCGAAGAGCGTGAGTTCGTCCGCGTGGGCGGCACACAGACTATTGTTTGCAACGTACGCATCATCACCGCCACCAACCGCGACCTTAAACAGGAGATGCAGCAGGGCCGATTTCGCGAAGACCTGTTCTACCGCCTCAATGTCTTTCCCATAGAACTTCCCCCGCTGCGGCAGCGACTTGGCGACCTGTCCCAGTTGATCGAGTACTTCGTGCAGCAGATTGCGCCCAACCTCAACGTTGCGCCATCGACGATCACCCCCGAAGCAATGAACGGACTGCTTGGCTATCACTGGCCGGGTAACATTCGTGAACTGCGTAACATCATCGAACGTTGCACGCTGCTCGCCAGCGGTGGACAGATCACACTCGACGACCTGCCCCCCGAGATGGCCGTACAAAGCAACGCCATTGACTCCAACGCAGAACAATCCGACACTGAAACTGAATCCAGACTGGCCAACCAGGAGCGGGGGATGATCGTCTCCGCCCTCAACGAGACCAGCTGGAATCAATCGGCGGCCGCCAGGGCCCTGGGAATCAGTCGCGATCACCTACGCTATCGAATCCGCAAATACCAACTAAAAAAGCCTTGACCGGCCTGTGACATTTTCTCCAGATATGGGTAACCCACCGTGGGCCATCTCACCCAATAGCCCATCGCAACCGACAATCACAAAATCTACCGCAAAGCTGTAACGCCCAACGGCAAGATGATTTACAGCTGCATCCACATGTGCTGGCACGCCATGTGCGTATGTAAGCGAAAGCGGGATCACATGTGGCTCGGCTAGGGGCGTAGGGGACTGTTACCTCTGGGGTATGCCGAGCTAGGTGAGGGGCGATCGCGACCGGCAGGGCGGTAAAGGCAAGGCCTGCTTGGCTCACCTTAACGCCTTGACCGGTCTTTTTTGCGCATTCCACGTTCACCATTCACGGCTACAAACGCCGATGATTGGGGGGATACATTGTCCGCGACAACCACCGGCGAACCATGATGCGCCGCCTTTCTCTGCTGTTGACGATTGCAATTGCCGCTGTCATCGCGACAGGAGCCTATCGCATCGCCCAATCACAGATGCGGGCCGACGTATATCACCAACGCCTGAAACAAGTCGGTCAGGCGTACCGGCAACTGGCTGACACCTATAATCAGGTTGTCAAACACACCGCGGTCACTGAGTTGCTCGTGGAAAACCAGAAACTTTGTGTGGTGGTACGCAATGTCGCAGGGCTGATAAAAAAAATTGACACGCCCTATGATCCCTCCGGTGAGATCTACGTCGATTACGTCGTGGCGGACGGCCGGTTGTGGATTCGCCGCGTGTACGACTCAGACACCCCCCCCCGCGACGCTATCGTAATCGACGACGCACTGGCCCAAGTCGATTGGAAGCGTCAGCCGAACGCCTACGGCAAGGCGGTCTATCGCAGCCTGACACCCGGCCGGTGGGTAGTGACCGTGACCGGCAATGGCTCGCTGGGGCTTGCCCAGTCGCGACACCCGGCCGAACTGGAGCCGTCCCCACCGGTCCAAGATTACGAACAGTTGCAGTCCGAGTTGGCCGGTGACCTGGACAGCATTGGCCCCGGCGCCGTGCTGTACAGATTCATCTCGCCCGGCGGCTAACCGCCAACTAACTTGACGCTCTTTCGTCCTGACACGGCCGGCCGCGGCGCAAAACCGGATACTGATCGCCGAACGGCTTGCCGGTGTCCGTCTTGATCGCCTCCGGTACGTGGTACTGCGGCACGTACGCCTGCCTCACTTGATCGGAAATGTTCGGACCGCTCTTGTGCAGCATCAACGAACTGAAAATCGCCACTTGGCCTGGCTGCATCTGCACTGCTACCGCTTGCGACTCATCCACATGAACCCAATGTTCGCGTACGTCGTCGTTGTACTGATGCTCAACCAGCCCCTGCTTATGTGAGCCTGGCACCACCCAGATGCATCCGTTATCGATAAACGTACGGCTGATCGCTGTCCAACAGGTGATGTATGCCAGAGGCTGCGTCTGCGTATATCCCGAATCCTGGTGCCAACCAAAGCCACGGCCCTTTTCCGGCGGCTTGATCACCACCTGGTTGTAATAAAGGTCGGCGTCCGGCCCGATAAACTTGGCGCAGGCCTCCAGGTAGATCGGTGAGCTGACAAATCCACATAACAACGGACTCGACAGATGCGCCTGGCCGATAAACGCACGATATCGTATCTGCTCGATTGTTTTTACATCCCTGCTGATCGCAACCGCGTCCTCGATCGCCTTGGCATGCAGTCGATTGATTTCCCCCGTCACCTTGTCAAGCTCATCAGTCGTCCACATCGGCTCGGTCACAAAGTAACCAAGCTCCTCAAACTGCGCCGATTGTTGTCTGTTGATCAAAGACATACACCGTTGCCGATCAAACCGCTCATTCCCCGGGAATATAACTGATCACACCCGTCCACGGACTTGAGGCGGTGGCGTACAGCTTTTTGCCGATGCGACCCGACAGGTAGGCCAACCGGCCCGCATTGATGGCGTGGCGCATCGCACAAGCCATCTGCACCGGCCTCCGCGCGTGGGCAATGCCCGTGTTCAACAGCACGCCATCAGCGCCCAGTTCCATGGCAATGGTGACGTCACTAGCCGTACCCACACCCGCGTCGACGATTACCGGATAGGCCGCGTCATCGCTTTTGAGCATTTCCAAAATGATGCGGATATTGTTGGGATTCAATACGCCTTGGCCCGATCCGATCGGCGAACCGGCGGGCATCACCGCCGCGGCACCGGCCTGCTTGATCTTCACCGCCATCACCGGGTCATCGCTGGTGTAACACAGTACCGAAAAGCCCTCCTTGACCAGCTGTTGCGTAGCCTCTAGCGTGCCTTGCGGATCGGGTAACAGCGTTTTTTTGTCACTGAGCACTTCCAGCTTTATCCAGTCCTTGCCCGGATTGTTCAGCTGATCAAGAATCTCCCGTCCCAGCCGGGCTACCCGCACGGCATCATCGGCGCTGAAGCAGCCAGCCGTGTTCGGCAAGATCGTGTACCTATCAGTATCGATAAAGTCCAGCAGACTCCGCCCCTGGTTGTCGATCAATCGCTCACGGCGTACCGCCACCGTGATCACCTGCGCCCCGCTGGAATCCAACGCCTCGCTCATCACTTCATACGTTTCGTATTTTCCGGTACCGACGATCAGGCGCGACTCGATCTGTCGCCCGCCGACGACCAAAGGTAGATCACGCGTCAATACAACGGTATCGCTACCGCCAGACTGTATCACGCTTTGGGACATTGTTGTTCTCTCTTTACATCAACCTCCGCCAACCAACGCCACCACCTCGACCTGATCCCCTTCATGCAAGGGCGTACACTCATGCTCACGTTTGGTCACCAGATCCTTATTCACCTCCACCGCTACGGCCCGGTCAGCAAAACCCAGCTCAATAATCAACTGCCGCACCGTCTTCGCGTCCGTCTGCCGCTGACAACCGTTGAGCGTCATATTCATAGTCAAGATATTGTAGCGTCTTTACCGCGGCGATTGCCACTAATACGCCCGAATCTGTCGCGTGTGTTGTTCGATAAACGGACCAGAAACGCGGCGAGTACTGATCGAAATCATCTGGCCAGGCTGGACCTGCTCCAACAAGCGGCCCGCTTCGTCCAAGGCGCTCACCGGGTGTCGGCCGATCATCACGATCACGTCATGCTTGCGTATGCCGATCCGTGCCGCCGGGCTACCCCGATCGACCCTCGTCACCACCAACCCCACTGAGCCACTCATTCGTGCTTGGCTGGATTTTTTCACGTCTATGGCCTGAGCATGAATGCCAAACCGCTCAGCCAGCAGCTTGCCACCGTCTGGGCGTAGCCGCTGAACCGGTATCAGTCTAAGTGACAGCGTCTTAACGCCTCGCAACACCTTCACTTTCACCGCCTCACCACCACGCTGACCGACCATCGCAATCTGAAAATCTATCCCACTTTCTATGACCTGGCCCGCCAACCGGGTAATCCGATCACCCACCTGCAGTCTCGCCCTGGCCGCCGCCGATTCTGCCACTACCTGCGTCACCACGCACGGCCTCCCGTCGCTTACCGTCAATCCGGTCACGATATTCGCCCGCCGTTCCACGCGCAACATCTGCGGCACAAGTCGACGTAGTTGATCAACGGGAATGGCAAACCCGATGTTCTGTGCGTCGGCACGGATGGCTGTATTTATCCCAATCAACTCACCTAGCACGTTCAAAAGAGGCCCACCTGAATTACCCGGATTAATGCTGGCGTCAGTCTGAATCAACCCTTTGAACGAAAATTCATCGCCGGCTTCAATGGTACGGTTTAGCGCGCTGACCACACCGGAAGTCACCGTGTGCTGATAGCCTAGGGCGTTACCGATGGCAATCACCGTCTCGCCAACCATTAGATCGCTGCTGACGCCCAGTTTAATAGGCTCCACCACCGCGGCGCCGAGTTCGATCTTCAAAATCGCCAGATCGTGGCGGCGGTCCATTGCCTCAATCTTCGCGTCATACTCCCGCTTGTCGGCGAAGATCACCTTGCACTCGACGGTGCGAGCCACCACATGAGCATTGGTCACAATGTAACCGGCCGAGTGCAGCACGAACCCGCTGCCCACACTGTGCCTCTTGTACCGGTGGACACGCGACGGCAAATCGAACAGATTCTCGAACAGCGAGTCGAAACCTAACGACGAGCGTACCTGGGCAATCTGCGTCGACGAGATATTGACAACCGAGTTCTTGGCATTTCCGAACACTTCGACGACAGCCGTCCGTCGTCGCGCATCTGCATCACCGGCCTGACAAATGTCCACCAACAGTGTTAGTAACAAAAAATACCGACAATAAATCACTATTTTGACGATTGTACCTGCTTTGGCTACCGTGCGACATGGTGGTGACTAACGCACCTGCGCACCGGCGCACCTGAGTCAACTTTACTATGACTATGGATCACGCATCGACAAGTCGGGTGTACGACCTGTGGTCGAAAGTCTAGAACCACTCATTCGACCTACTGGTGTCCCGCCGACAAATACGGGCCGCGGCGCGAGATACTTGACCCCTTCAGGAGGCAAGGGCACCCGTTGGCAGCTTGATTGGTTGTAGGCAAACAATTACAAATGAGTTTGTTCGGTCTTGGCCCCTACAGTAGCAGCGCACTGTATGAAGCACTTTGAGCTATCCAACAGCCTGCTAAAGGATCCACCATCGCTGCGCAAGCGGATGCGCGACGACGGATATCTGTTCTTTCGAGAGTTGTTGCCAAGAGACGATGTTTTGGCCGTTACCCAGCGCATACTTGAGTTTTTTCGAGCCGCAGGTTGGCTGCGTGCTGGCTCGCAGTTAATGCACGGACTGACGGATCACGCGCCGATTCGCGAGGGCGAGCAGGACTGGCGGCCCGTCTATGCCAAAGTGCAAGCGTTGGAGTCCTTTCACAGGCTAAAGCTGGACCAGAATGTCCGTCGCGTGATGGAAGATCTGTTCCAGGAGCCAGCGTTTCCCCTGCCGTTAACTATCGCGCGGATCGCCTGGCCCCGTGACAATGTAAACAACACGCAGCCGCACCAAGACTGGCTATACGTAGGCGGCTCGACAGAGATCATTTCCTGCTGGGCGACGTCGGCATCGATGTGGGCGGGCTGCGCATCCTCAAGGGCAGCCACAAGGCGGGTTTTCTGGCACCGCGACTGGCTCCCGGGCCCGGGGGCAACACCGTTGATGTTGACCCGACCCTCGACTGGCTGCAGACCGATTACCGCGCGGGGGATTTGCTCCTGTTCAAAGCGCTGACCGTCCATGCCGCTACTGAAAACCAAACGCCGGACAGAATTCGCCTTTCAACCGACTTCCGGTACGCCGGTCTCAGTCACACGGTGACTGAACACTGGCTGCAGCCGCATTATCACGAGTTGGGGGTTGGTGAGTTCACCTGGGATGTGATCAAGAAGGACTGGCGTAACTCGCCTACGGCCCAATATTGGGAACGAGTGCCCAACCTTAAGACCAAACCTCGCGTGGTGATCAAGGCCGAGTAGCGTGAGTCTACTCCAGGCACAAGTAGAGCAGCCACGCCACTGGCGAATTCCAAGATGGGACACCGGTAGCCCTGCACCTGTTGGCGATCAGCTCCAACAATTAGCCTAGGTTCTCACACCGCCGGGCGATCGACGCGCTGAATGTCAGCACCCAGTTTTTGTAGCGCCAGTTCCATGCGGTCATAACCGCGGTCCAAGTGATATACACGGTTGACCAACGTCGTCCCCTGCGCCGCAAGCCCGGCCAGCACCAGCCCCGCCGACGCCCGCAAGTCGCTGGCCATCACCGGCGCGGCACTGAGTTGGCGCGATCCGGAAATCAGCACACTCGGTCCCAGGCGGATCAGGTTCGCGCCCATCCGCAACAGCTCGGCGACGTGTAAAAACCGATCGGGAAAAATCTTTTCCGTAATCAGTGAGTTGCCGTCGGCCTGACACAACAGAGCCATGATCTGCGCCTGCAGATCTGTGGGAAAACCCGGGTAGGGCTGGGTCACCACCTGCACCGGTTCCAGCCGCCGCTTTGACGCCACCCGTACCGTCTGACGAAACCTGTCATCAACCGGGGCTTGCCCATCCGACTGCACCGGCTCCACATCCACCCCAATGGCTTCGAGCCGATCGAGCAATGCCGACAACGCATCCATCGGGCAGTTTTCCAATTCGATCGAGCCATTGGTAATTGCCGACGCCATAATGTAGGTGCCCGCCTCAATCCGATCGGGCATGATTGTATAACGCGTTCCAGCCAACCGCTCGACGCCATCGACAACCACCCTCGGCGTTCCCGCACCGCTAACGCGGGCGCCCATCTGATTCAACAGTGTGGCCAAGTCGGCAATCTCTGGCTCGCACGCCGCCGATTCGATCACCGTCGTGCCTTGTGCCAACGTCGCGGCGCACATCACGTTGGCTGTGCCCAACACCGTCGAACCAAACGGCCCTCCCAGAAACACCCGAGCGCCGCGTAAGTGCGTCGCATGGGCAACGATATAGCCCTCTTCCAGATTGACTTCTGCGCCTAGGGCACGCATGCCCCGGATGTGCAGGTCCACCGGTCTGTCACCAATGTTGCACCCGCCGGGCATGGACACCCGTGCCCGGCCGCGACGGGCCAGCAGCGGCCCCAGCACGCAAATACTGGCCCGCATCCTGCGGACAATGTCGTACTCGGCTAGGTATTGCGACGGGTCAGTCACCTCAATGGTCAGTGTCTGGTCTGGATCCTGCGTATCATGCTCCACATGGCAACCCAGCGTCCCCAAAAGCGCGGACATATTGGTGATATCCACAAGATTGGGCACATCACTGAGCACCACCGGCTCATCCGTCAACAGCGATGCCGCCATCAAGGGCAGCGCCGAGTTCTTGGCCCCGCCGATCCGCCACCGTCCAGATAACCGCCGCCCGCCATGAATTTCAAACGCGTCCATGTGCTCAGGCTCATCTCCACGATGCGTATAACGCACTACCGATGTAGACCCCTCACCGATCACCTTATACCCTACATACTTCTTGTCCAACTCAGAAGCACGACATGAACTTGTCCAGCTACCTGCGTGACATTGCAGACTGGCCCAAGCCGGGCGTCGTTTTCAAGGATATTACGCCGCTGCTGCGCAACCCGGCGGCACTATCCATGGCCGTGGAACAAATGGCCAATCCCTTTCGCGGTATGCATATCGATGCCGTCGTCGGCGCAGAAAGCCGCGGCTTTATATTCGGCACCGCCATCGCCCAGACGCTCTCGGCGGGATTCATACCCATTCGCAAGCCCGGGAAACTGCCACACGAGACCCGATCGGTCAGCTACGAACTGGAATACGGCACCGACTCCCTGGAAATCCACACCGACAGCGTCTCCGCGGGCCAACACGTGCTTATGGTCGACGACCTGCTGGCCACCGGCGGCACCATGGATGCCTCGTGCCAACTCATCGAGCAACTGGGTGCTCACATCGTCGGCATTACTGTCTTGATCGAGTTGACTTGTCTTTCCGGTCGCAAAAAACTCAAAACCCATGGCGATCTGCATGCCGTGATCCAGGTGTAATCCGTGCGCATAAAAAAACCCGTTTCCCAAGGCGACGAACCAGCCACCGTAAACGGACGTGCATCCTACTGGCTGCGCACGCAAACACCACTGGCGTCTCTGATCGTTCTGGTTCCCCTGATTTTGTTTTATGAAACCAGCCTTGCGGTGCTGGGCAAAAATGCCGTGCGCAACGCCTTGGCCATGGACGGAGCCATGAATGATATCAAGGCCCGCCGCCTGCTCTTTGATTTCTTTGAGTGGCTGGGGATTAATGGCTATTACCTGCCCGGCTTGGTCATCGCCGCCATCCTGATAAGTTGGCATCTGATCCGCCGCGATCCCTGGTGGTTTAGCCCCAGGACTTACCTTTTTATGTGGATCGAATCATTGGTTCTGGTGGTTCCACTGTTTGTTTTCGCCATGATCTACATCCAGAAGATGCAGATCGCCGCCGCCGGTGCTGAAGACTTGCATACCGTGGAAGCAATCGTACTCAGCATCGGTGCCGGCATCTATGAAGAGTTGCTGTTTCGCCTGATCGGTATCACCCTGTTGCACATGCTGCTGGTCGACTGGCTTAAACTGCCCCGCAAATGGGGCGCCGCAACCGTCATTGCAGCCACCGCCATCGGCTTCTCGCTCTATCACGACCCATTTGACAGGGACAACATACACCGACTAGGCCTGTTCGTGTTCTACGCCTGCACCGGCGTCTACTTTGCCGGTATTTACCTACTGCGCGGCTTCGGTATCGTTGCCTGGACCCATGCCCTCTACGATATTTTCGCGCTTATTCAAAAGTTGCAATACGATTACGACACGGTGGTATAGCACCTATCCCTGCTGAGCGCACCAGGCAAAAAGCGTTGTCCACTCGCGCTGCTGCATCTTGATAAGAGGTAGCAGCGTTTCGCCTCGCCTGTGCGCCGCTTCCACCTGGTCTATCAGCTGATGACCATCGTAACCGTCAATCAATTCCATGGCTGGATGATCGCCGGCGCGACTAAACCAGTAATGACTGTTGGAAAAGTCCCCCTCGCGGCGGTGCATGATCCCGTGCCAGAACGCCCCGGTCGCATCGTCAATCCCCTGGCTGATTCGGTGGCTGGCTGCCAATTCATCTACATACAACCACAAGCCCGCGGCCAGTGCCGGCTGCAGGGCAATCACCGGCTGCCGCACTATCCCGCCGGCCAGTTGCATCATCTCATCGTCGCCGCGCAGCGTTACCACCAGTTGGCCCATCGACTGCGACAACGGCAACTTATCAAACAACGCAGCCACCACCGTACCGATCGCATTGGGTAGTTCATCCATGGGTATCGATAGCCGTTTGGGGCAAACTGATTAATGCCGGCCCCGCACTGTCGCGTCATTGTCCGGGTCTAAAACGTATTGTTTTCCGCATCGCTCCGCTTTCCTACACTTTTAACCGCGTCATCGCTTACTATTTACAGCGGCGTGTATTGCGGGTGGTCCAACTGCCTATATGGGGCATTGTGCCTGGTGTTGTAACAACAGATCAGCGACCAACGTGGCTCGTCACTGTTGTTCTGATCTGATCGGTGCAACGTATTGCAATGAAAGAATACAGCGTCGCCCGGTTGCATTTGGCAGTAAACCAGCGGCAGTTTCTTCATCGCTTCGGCGGTACGCTGCTGTTCGGAAAACGTCTGGCTTTCATCCTGCCCATGATCAATGCGCCCCAACTTGTGTGACTGGCGCAACATCTGCATACAGCCGTTGTGCTTCGTGGCTGGGTCCACCGCGATGGATACGCTGGCCATGTCCGGGAACAGGCACCCGTCGTTGTACCAGTATCCGTAATCCTGATGCCATTCCCAAGCACCGCCACCGCCCGACTCCTTGAGAATCATCTTGCTGTGCCAGTGATACACCTCGTCGCTCAGCAACTTTTCCATCGCACCTACAATACGCGCACTACGGCTGATCATGCCGTAAAGATCGTCCCCCGGGTGGTTCCACCACGCCAACTTACCCTCGTTGCCCTTGGTGTCTTGTATGCGAGTTGCGTCCGCAAGCATGGCGCTGTCGGACCGCGCAGTCTCTCTTAACAACCGTGTTTCTTGCTCATCGAGTAACTGCTCAACCACAAGGTATCCATCTTCATGAAAACGGGCGATCTGCTCTTGACTGATGCGAAAATAATCCATGGAAGAGCCCGCCACACGCCGGATTGTAACTGATCGACCTTGACTTGCCCCATACCTCCCACCCCCGCAATACCGGCCAACACTGCTATATTGGCCTGAATGATTCGCGTTTGTACCCATGATGGCCCCGGTGCGAGGCCCAAAATCCAGACCGTGGCCCAACCTAAGGTCCCCGACAAAGCGGCCCTGATCCGCATCGCAACCTGCGGGGTGTGCGGCACCGACCTGCATATCCTCAAAGGGCACTGGCCCAAACCACTCAACTGGCCGTTTACCCTTGGCCATGAACTGGCGGGCGTCATCGTTGAAAAGGGCCCGGCCCTTGAAACTGATTTTATGGGTACGCCCGTTGCCGTAGGCAACAAAGTGATGATCCCGCCGCTGATGCCCTGCGGTGAGTGTTACTACTGCATCCACTATCCCCAAAACGCCAACCGCTGTCTCAATCCAACCTACTACGGCCGTTATTTGCCCTTTAAAAAACCGCCACATCTATGGGGCGGGTGGGCCGAAATGGTGTACGTTGATCTCGACATGCTCCCGGCCACAAAGCTTTACCGTCTGCCCGATGATATGCCCTTCATGCTCGGGTCGCTATGCGAACCGATGACATCCTGCGTCCGCGCCGTCAACCGCGCCGTCAGCGTCAATGGCTTTCGCGCCGGTGACACCGTGGTAATTCAGGGTTCGGGCCCCATCGGCATTCTCGCCATCGTCGCTGTCCGGGAAATGGGTGCCGGACACGTTGTTATAATCGGCGCTCCCCAGCAACCGCGTCTGGAACTGGCCCGCGCATTCGGCGCCGACGCCACCGTCTGCATCGACGATCATCCCGACTCGGCCGGGCGCATCGAGGCCGTGCGACAAATCGTCGGTGGGTTCGGCGCTGACCTTGTCCTCGATTGTTCCGGTCACCCCTCTGCCGGGCCGGAGGGCATCGAAATGCTGCGAGACGGCGGCACCTTCGTCGAAATGGGCCAATTTACCGATGCCGGCTCCATCGACACCAACTGGCACCGCTTCTGTGTCAAGGACGTTAACTTGCTGGGCAGTTGGGCCTTTACTGCCAACGACATACCGTTGGCCATCGGTTTACTCCACCGCGTCCGCGATCACTACCCTTGGCAACACATGCAGAGTTGTTTCGCCTTTACAGAAAAGGGCATCGCCGATGCCATCCAAAGCGCGATGCAGATGCGTTGCGTCAAGGCCACGATCATCCCCAATGAAGACATGTTGTGACCCACGGCGTCGATTCGCCCGTGTCCAAACCCTCACACGACCGCACTTTTGACACAGAGACATATGACGCTTGACGCCAAGACAAAACCGGCCCAAAACAGTTAGAGTAGATAGTTGAACCCGACGCAGACCCTTTGGCATCGCTAACTAGGACTTTCCCGTGATTGCCGCTTTATTTCCTTTTAGCCGGGCCACGGTAATGCTCGATGCCGTCGCCGCGGCCATGATCCTATTCCTGCCCGTCATGGGGTGGAGTATTTATTTGGCGCGGTCTCGAAAGCGGTACACGCGGCACAAAACCGTTCAACTGTCCCTTGCAGTGCTTCTGCTGGTGACGATAACCCTGTTCGAACTAGATCTACGCCTCAATGACTGGCGGCAGCGGGCATCAGCCTCGCCCTACTACGACACTATTCTGTTTCCCGTGCTTTACGGACATCTTGTCTTCGCCATCAGTACCGTCGTCCTGTGGATCTATACGATCGTCGGTGCCCTGCGTGGCTTTGCCCGTACGCCACAACCCGGCATCTATAGCAGCAGACACAAGCGCGTCGCTCGTCTTGCCGCCGTCGACATGTGCTGCACCACTATTTCTGGCTGGATCTTTTACATCATGGCGTTCGTCATCTGACGGCGTATAATCACGCCATGAAGGCGCATACGCCCTTGTTGTTGCTCACTTCGGCGTTGATCACTGTATCACTGGTCACTCACGCCGCACTGGCTCAATTGGACTCCTCGCAACCTTCCGTGGACACGGCAGCGGCCAATCAACCCAGCAGCGGACCGCCGATCACCATCGCCACGGGCAAGGACGTAGCTGTCATCCCTATCCAAGGCATGATCTACGGATTTACCTTGGAAAGTCTGCAACGTCGTGTCGACCGCGCCCTAGCCGAAGGGGCCACCCTCATCGTCATCGAACTGGACACTCCTGGCGGACAGGTCAACACCGCACTGGAAATCAGCAAATACATCAAGAGCCTGTCGGTACCCACCATTGCCTGGGTCAACAACGACGCCTATTCAGCCGGCATCATGATCGCCGCGGCGTGCAACCACATCATCATGTCCCGCTCGTCAGCAACCGGCGACTGCGCCCCGATCCGCCTCGGCGGCGACATGATGCCCACCGAGCGGGCCAAGGCACTTTCGCCCATCCTCGAAGATTTTCGCGATTCAGCAACCAAGAACGGTTACGACTACGCCATGTTTCACGCCATGTGTGTACTCGGCGTAGAGGTCAACCTCGTCGAGCACCGCGAAACCGGACAACGCCAACTCGTCAATCAGGCCGACTACGAGGTGATGGCCAACGGTCTTACCCGCGAACAAGCCATTGAACTGGTCAAACCTGATCAGCCTCCGCCTTCCACCATCGTGGTGGACGACAAGGGCGTCAAGGTTCAGGCGCCCGCGCAGATAGGCAAGGTTTCCTTCGAGGTTGCCACCGAAGCCGATCGCGGCAAGTGGAAGTTGATCAAGCAAGTACACGACGGCGAAACCCTGCTCACCGTCAATCAGACAAGGGCACTGGAAATTGGCCTGTCACGCAAAACCATTTCTCACATGTCCGAACTGGAACAATGGCTCAGTGCCAAAAAAGTGCGGCATATCCAACAGAACTGGTCGGAAGGACTAGTCGCATGGCTCGTCCATCCCGCGGTCCGCGGCGTGCTGATCATTGCTCTGCTCTTGGGCGCATACATGGAATTTCAAGCTCCTGGCCTCGGCCTGCCCGGCGCCGTTGCTTTGCTGGCGTTTATCATTCTGCTCGGTTCGCCATTTCTCGTCGGACTAGCGAACTTCTGGCACGTATTGCTATTTTTTGTCGGGTTTATTCTTTTGATGGTCGAACTGTTTGTCACCCCCGGGTTCGCCATCATTGGCATACTCGGCCTGATCATGATGTTTGCCGGGTTGGTCATCGGTATTGTGCCCCTGCCCGGCAGTCCGCTGAACGTGCCCAATAAGATCGTATTCGAGCAACTGCAAACCTCATTGATCTTTGCCCTGCTGGGCGCATCGCTGGCCGGTATCGGCGTGTTCGTCCTACTACACTACTTCGGCTCCATCCCCTTTTTCCACAGGCTTGTGCTGGACACTGCACAGAGTACACAAACCGCGGCCGCCCATGACGACACTGTCAATGTCAGCGGCAGTGAAGTCCTCGGCGTAGGCGTGGTACACGTCGGCGACACCGGCATCGTGGTCAGCGAACTGCGCCCGACCGGCAGAGCCGAGATTGGTGGCCAGACTGTAGACGTGGTCAGCCTCGGCCAGTGGATTGACGTGTCCGCTACCATCCGCGTTCTTGAAGTGCATGGCAACCGCATCATCGTTGAACCGGACGGCACCTAACTTCTATGCATGCGCCGCACGGCGATAATCCAACATCACATCCCCACCTATCCGCTTTACCCTTCGAAGCGAAAACGTGCGGGACTGCTCAATACTCGAAGTGGACCACCCATGCACCGCACGCAACGCCTTGCTGTCACCAACAAGTTTCGGCGCGACAAATGCCATGACCTGATCGACCATCTGCTGCTGCATCAGCGTGCTTATCACTTTAGCCCCACCCTCAACCATCACGTTCGTCGCTGATCGCGCAACACACAGATGCTCCAACAGCGCCCGCCATTGAAGCAAAGATAACTGTTCGTCATAAAAAGGAAGACCGACTAGTTCCACCCCCGCACCTATCAACTCGTCTACCTTGGCCGACCGGTCCTCCAGGACCTGCTGTCGCACTGCCACGGTCAAAG
>Ga0310125_10000403_pt1 | contig 20003 bp, 17 predicted proteins | sample CB11b_Tmax_Bot8__FD_203508 | JGI IMG/M metagenome (GOLD analysis project Ga0310125, IMG submission 203508) | Marine microbial communities from Western Arctic Ocean, Canada - CB11b_Tmax_Bot8 | ecosystem: Environmental > Aquatic > Marine > Oceanic | place: Canada: Western Arctic Ocean | collected... | reverse complement strand
TCAAATCGTATCCGCAATCGGCGAGCTGCCTCAAAGATCCTATTCTTAGCCCTACGAAATTCGCTATCATTATATTGCCTGCCGAAGGTTCCTAAGCCGAAGTAGCCCCAGCCAAAAATACTCACTTCCTGACCCAACTCATTGTTTTCAATTTGCAAGGGGATAGGGCGAGGAGTCAATGAATCTCCCTGGAAACGCAATAATGCAAGATCGACTTCGTCTACGTTGGTTTGGTAATAATCGGGATGGCGTATCACTGCATCAATATCCCGATCCTTGCCTCCGATTCGTACTGCATAGTGCCCGCCATTATCAATCGTGTTCTGCACCATGGTTTCATCAAGGCAATGAGCTGCTGTAATCGCCCACTTAGAGTGAATCACTGTCGCTGCACAAATTCTTTGATCCCCTTGCTGCTCCAGAAAAAAAACTGCAGGGTAGTCACTAGAACGAACTTCATAACGCGCGGGACCAACATCATGGCGAATTATGATTCCCTGAGCATTACCTATGTACACTATTGTCAATATAAGTGAGATCAAGTGATTCTTAGCCACGAAGCTCACCACCTGCAGTTTCATGATTCTCGGATCTGAGACGCCGCCGCAGTGGGCGCAAATTTGGCTGGTAACTTTTCTTTTGAGTCATGCGGAAAATTCTCAACATCCGGTGTATAACCACGAAAATAGCTAGAACGATGAAAGCCATAATACTAATGGTTAGCCACTGCTCATGGCTCCAGCTTGATGCATTGATGAATTCAGAAAACAAGGGCAAAACCTGAAATAAGAAAGGGGGCTCATTATGCGACAATTTGCAGCAAAATAACTAGATTGAAAGGAGAAAATGTCAAGGCTAAAAAAATAGCTTTCTTAAAGTAGATTAGAGAGCTTTACTATAGCTACGGTCCTGTTTAGGTCTCATTTGCCAGGCCAGCTACGATTCCTTCAATAATTTTCATGCGTTCCCAGGGATCATCAATTTCCAATAATTGTTGCTTCTTCTCAACCTCAATGGGAACCAGTTCACTTAGCCGCCACCCTAGGTCCCAAAGATTGTCATAATTAATCAGCAGGTTTTTTTGTTCTACTAATGGATGGTCTCCCAAACTCTGTAGCAAGTCTACTAAACCACTAAACTGATCATTTAAGGGAATGATCTGAGCTGAAATATTATCTGCTGAGCTAAATTCCACGTTGGCGCGGAGCAAACCACTGTCTGCCTGCCAAAAATCTTCAACTGTGAACTTCACCTCCCCCCCGGCAGTAATACCCAATAAACCGTTTTCTAATTGATCCCAATCAACAATTTTTGAGTAAGTACCAGTTCGATGAATTGTTTGACGTGTATTACCCTGAAGAAACTCTTCTCCTCCTTTTAGCAAACAGATACCGAAGCCAGAGCCTGATTTTAGGCAGTGACGAATCAAATCTATGTAACGTCTCTCAAAGATTTGCAGGTCGAATCGACCGCCGGGAAACATCACAATTCGTAGAGGAAATAAAGGTATTTCTGGCATGAAGTATCTTTAGCTTTTGCCCCTCATACTGTGAGGAGTTTTGCCTAGAGCGATGAGGAGTTTTTCGTGAATTCCACCAAAACCACCATTGCTCATTACCACAATGTGGTCCCCCACCTGACTGTTTTCTTTCAGGAAAGCGACAATTTGATCTACTTCTGTGAATGCATAGGCTGGCACTTCACTATCTGCGACAAGGGAATTTATATCCAAGCCTGATTGCTCTGGTTTTTGCCAGACGACCATATCCGCAGCCTGCACTGCTAGTACCAGATCTTTTTGATGGATTCCTAGTTTCATAGTATTCGATCTTGGCTCGATGACTGCAATTAGTCGAGCGCCGTGGTATTCCGCCTCAAGTTTCGCCGCCATGCCCTTTAAGGTTGATTCAATGGCTGTGGGATGATGGGCAAAGTCGTCATAAACTTTAATGCCTTCAACTTCACCGCGCAATTCCAATCTTCGTTTTACGCCCTTGAATTCCATCAATGCTTCACAAGCTGTTGCTACATCGATTCCGATATGGTGTGCAGCCGCTACAGCTGCCATAGCATTATTAACGTTGTGCAAGCCTGAAAACTCCCAATCGATAGTGGCACATGTTATCACTTCGCCAGTAGAGCCATGGCCGTATTTAACCAATTCAAATTTTCCACCTTGCGCATCCAACGTCAAAGCATTCCAAAAAACACCTCCGTTTGCTGCGAGTTTCCTGCAAATCTCTTCTGGTGTTGAAATTCCAAACTGTTGCCTTGGAGTCCAACAACCCATTCCGAGAACCATCTCTAAACTAGCCTCACCATGAGGAGAAATAATCAAACCATTATTAGGAACTGTTCGCACCAAATGATGGAATTGCTTTTTGATAGCCTCCAGATTTTCGAAGATGTCTGCATGATCAAATTCGAGGTTATTTAGAATTGCAGTGCGAGGTGCGTAGTGAACAAACTTTGAGCGCTTGTCAAAAAATGCGCTGTCATATTCGTCTGCCTCAACGACAAAAAAAGCTGAGTCTCCCAAGGTAGCGGAGCTAGCAAAATTATTACACACGCCTCCAATTAGATAACCAGGTTTGAATCCTGCATATTCTAGAATCCAGGCGAGCATCGAACTGGTGCTGGTCTTGCCATGAGTGCCCGCAACACCTAATACCCATTTATCATGCAAAACAAATTGCGCCAGCCACTGTGGCCCCGAGGTATAGCTGATGCCCTCTCGCAACACGTATTCCACGGCACTATTACCGCGAGAGAGAGCGTTTCCGATAATTACCAAATCAGGCTGTGGTTGTAGGTGCTCAGCCTTAAAACCTTCCATCAGCTGAATGCCCTGCTCCTCCAGTTGCGTGCTCATGGGTGGATAGACATTGGCATCGCTGCCACTAACCCGGTAACCCAACTGTTTGGCAAGCACAGCAAGGCTGCCCATAAACGTGCCACAAATACCTAGAATATGAACATGCATTTTCTAATTCTCTACTCTCTGCGTAATAACTAATTAGTAATTTCGGCCAATAGTTAAGAAAAGTTCAATTTTGTGCTCATTTAGAGCAAAAACCTTAATCCTTCCATAGTGTTATAGCATATAACCGCATCGTCGCAGGATCACTTAATCACAGTCTGTGAACTGCATTCTAAAACCCACCAGCCCAGTAGAAAGTAACCCGGCTAGCATTACCTGACCAGCAACGCGACATCTGTAAATTATAGTCTTCAATACATAACGAGGATGCATTGCAATCACCTCTTCCCTGACGCTAGGATGAACATCTCTTTTCTTTCTCCAATTAAGTAAAGCTATGGCAGACCCTACAAACTTTTGGCAATACTCTCAGGGGCTCTATGATCAGAAAGTGGTTGCCAGCACCTGCCTTAGTCTGCAAGAGTCTCACGACCTCGATGTAAATCTAGTTCTATTTTGCTGTTGGTATGCCAGTAACTTTGGAGTCATTCCTGAAACCTTGCTTGCGGATTCTTTGAAATATTCTAAATCGTGGAAAAGAAATGTGGTGCAGCCTATTAGGTCTACCCGGATTTGGATGAAAAACCATCTGGAAAATAGTGAAAATGGTCACTACCTTGAAGTTAAAGCCTTAAGAGAGAGGATTAAATTTGACGAGTTGGCTGCAGAAAAGATCCAACAAGAATATCTGGCAAATATAACTTCAAAATATCTGGCAACGAATGAAATAGCAGTAGAAAAGATTGAGAAATCAGAGCAACGAAGCACGGCCATTACAAACATTAGACAGCTGCTGAGAAGCTTAGCAATTGAATTCGATTCGAACATCGAAGTATCAATCAAACGGATAGTGGATTCTTTTTAGCTAAGATACGCGAATCTGTTATTAAATTATTTATTCAAAGGGACTAACGAGTCCGCCTGCTCGTGCTGAATATTCCTCGACCGAATTTCGATTACTGCTCAGCCGCCAGTTCAATCACAACATCCCAATTGAAGCGAACAAACCGATGCAATTCGCTGATGAGAATTCTTTCCTGGTCGCTGTGGGCACCAAACCCAAGAGCGGCATCTTCTCTATCGATAGCAGGGCCAATGCCGTAACACTGAATTCCACGGTTTCGCAGATAAGCCATATCTGTGGCACCTGTGCTCATGGTCGGTAGCGTGACAACGCCATAGTGCTCTTGTATCCCTGCTTCAATAGCGGTAAAAGCCACAGTATCCAATCTAGCTTGTCCGCGAGGCCGCGTGTTTCTGGCGCCAAGGCTAATCTCGATTGCTGGATCATCTACAACCCGGCGAATCTCATCCAGGAATTCGGGAATGCTCTCGTCAGGAAGTGCACGAAAATCGACACTGGCTCTCGCTTCGGAAGGAATAACATTTATCCGATAACCAGCATCGAAAATATTTGGCGATAGAGAAGAACGTAACATCGATGCGTGGCGAGGCTCATTAGCGAGAAAGTATTCGTCTGAATCACTGGCCCGGCCGGGATCTAATACATTTAAATAACGCTCCGCTGCGTCCGCAGGAGAAATACTCGCAAGGCGCTCGAAATAAGCTGCGGTAGTTTCGTTTAAACGAATGGGAGTGCGCCAATCTGCTATTGCGGCTACCGCCTTGGCTAATCGCGTAACGGAATTAGTTTGCAAGGGCACAGAACCATGACCTGCAACTCCGGTCGCCAATAACTCAACTCGATAGGGTATTTTTTCAACAGTCTGGATACCGGCGTACTGCACTTCTCGATTGACTCTGGCTACAGAGCCACCTTCGGCCAAACAGAATTCAGAATCAATCTTATCGAAGTGGTTCTCCACCATGAACTCGATACCGAATTCAGTAGCTCCTTCCTCACCAGACTCCGCTAGAAAGATGACATCACGGTCCAATTTTACATTCTGTCTTTTTAGCTCCAGCATCACCATCAGAGCTGAGGCCAGATTATCCTTATCATCCACCGCACCACGACCATAAACATAGCCATTGTCGATGGTGGCGCTAAAAGGTGGAAACGTCCATTTTTCAGGATCGACATTCACTACATCTGTGTGCGCCATTATCAACAAAGGTTCTTTATTGCCATTGCCCTCTAATCTCGCGAGTACGTTAGGTCGTTCTGGGTCTAGAGCCAATAGCTCAACTGGAATGCCCTCTGCTTCTAAAACTTGCAGCAGATATTCAGCCGCTGGTAATTCTCGCCCTGGAGGATCACTGGTATCGAATTGCAGCAAGGCACGATAGTGCTGCAACGTTTCCGTCTCCACGGCAGCCCAATCGGGCTCGCTAACTTGGGCAGACGCAATCTGGGTAAGGAATAAGCAGCAAACTGAGATAAAAATGCGCACGATAGGTTCTCCATGCTCGAATATTGAATGTAATCGAGCATATCAGAGAATTTGTAGTTTTGGACCGTTGGCCAGGCTCAGTAAACAATAAATTAGCGTCTAACAATGGCCTAGGTCGGGTGACCGGCCTAGTCGCTCCTATGCTGCACGGGACTTGGACGGTTTCCAAGTTTTACCGGATGAGTTCTGCTTAACTGCATTCGAGTTTGGCTTACGCCGCCGCTGCTTAGGATTGTGTTTCTTAGCAGCCGGTCGCTCGTCTTGCCATGAGTACCTGGATTCTGACCTGCCAGATGGTTCTTCTGAGACCTGAGGGCGCGCAGGCAAATCAAATTCGGCAATATCAGCCACCGGAATAGGGTTTTTGATTAGTCGCTCAATATCCCGCAGCTGCTTTTTATCTTCATTAGTGACTAATGAAATTGCGACTCCGCTCAAACCAGCCCTACCGGTTCGACCAATGCGATGCACATAGTCTTCTGGCACATGTGGAAGGTCAAAATTAATTACAGTTGCAAGTTGGTTAATATCGATACCACGGGCCGCAATATCAGTGGCAACTAAAACTTGAACTTTATTCTGTTTGAAAGCATCCAGGGCCTTCGTTCGTTGCGCTTGCGATTTATTACCATGGATTGCTGCAGCGGAAATATTATCTCGACTGAGTCTTTTAACTAGGTTATTCGCACCATGTTTAGTCCGACTAAATACCAAAGTCTGATCAGCATTGGATCGAAGCAATGAACTAAGCAGATCTGCCTTTCTTGGCTTATCAATCTTGTACATTTTCTGGGAGATCAATTTTACCGTGGAATTTCTCGGTGCTACGTCAATTTCAATGGGATTATGGCAGATGGTTTTCGCCAACTTGCGTATCTCATCGGAAAAAGTTGCTGAGAACATAAGGTTTTGTCGACGCTTTGGTAGCAGCGCGAGAATTCGCCTGATATCTCTTATAAATCCCATATCCAACATGCGATCAGCTTCGTCAAGAATGAGAACTTCTACCTCATCGAACTTGACCGAGTGTTGTTGATACAAATCTAGCAAGCGTCCTGGTGTGGCGACCAATATATCGAGACCACGCCGAAGTTTTTGTTTTTGTGGGTTGATATTCACACCACCAAAAACCACACCATGGCGTAATCTTTCATTTATGCCATAAGTTTCAATGCTGTCTTGAATTTGAGCAGCTAATTCGCGAGTCGGAGTCAGAACCAAGGCTCTTATTTGGCGGTCATTGTTTTGCTGACGTCCACCGAGCAATTGTAAAAGAGGTAAAGTGAAGCCCGCTGTTTTGCCTGTTCCAGTTTGAGCGGCGGCCATTACATCCTTTCCGCTGAGTATTTCAGGTATAGCCCGCTCCTGAATTGGAGTAGGCGTTGTATATCCCGTTGTTTGCACTGCTTGCAGCAGAGAATCGGTTAGTCCGAGTGTATTAAATGTCATTAAAATCTCTTTCATTTATAAATAGTATTTACAGCAAGCCACAGCCAAATAATTCAGGCTTAAGCAGGCTTAATTAAGGTGTGTCCGAATTGCATTCGGTTGCACTGGTGTGCATTCGATAGGTAGCTAATGACTAACGTCTATAAAGAACGTCTAGCTCAAGAGTGAGGTGTAGACTCCAAAGTGTCGTCACTGCAATAGTGTGAACTTGTAAACTGGAATCTCAAGTGACTACATTTCTGCAGAAAGATGACCTTTGCTAAAGATGATGCACTGTTGGGTAGATTCGTTAATCCATCTCCAACGGGGCGGCACTTTATCACAATTTAGAGAGAAAATAGCTTTTTTTTATAAAAACGTCTTATCTTATTGTTTTTAAACAATATTAACTTGGTTTTTGACGCTCAATTTACTCGACTTGTAGTTAGGAAAGCCAATAAAACCGATCTAATATAGGACAAATCCACCGTCGATAAGAATATCATCGCCGGTGTGATAGGCGCTGGCGTCGCTCATCAAATAGGCAGCGATACCTTCGAAGTCTTCTTTTGTTCCCCAACGCTTAGCTGGAATACGAGGAAGAATCGCGTCAGCGAATCTCTCATTGGAAAAATTCTTTGCTGTCATAGCGGTTTCGATATGGCCTGGCAAAATTGAATTTGCTGTTACTCCATATTTAGCATACTCAACAGCGAGGGCCTGCATCATGGAAATTACCGCACCCTTGCTTGCACCATAGGCTTCAACTCTTGCCATGCCCATTACTGCACCAATCGATGCTGTACCAATTAATCTTCCACCTGGATCACCAGCTTCCGTTCGTGATTTCATGTGTCCGGCAGCACATCTCAACGTATAAAACAGTCCATCTAAATTAACGTCCATGACGTGACGCCAATCCTCGGTGGAAAACTCTTCAAATCTTCCCGTTCGAGCTACGCCAGCATTGGCGAAACAGGCATCTACACGACCGAATTTTTCGAGAGTTTCAACGAAACAATTCTCAACAGCGATTTCATCACTAACGTCACATTGAATGCTATGAACTTTTCCCTGATAATTTTCTAGTTCTTTTATTGTCTTTTCTGCAGCTAAGTTTTTCTCTACATTGGTTCCCCAAATGCAAATATCAGCACCCTGTTTTGCAACACCTAAAGCAAAGCCCAAACCGATTCCGCCATTACCACCGGTGATAAGCGCAACTTTGCCAGTTAAATCAAATAGAGAATTAGTCATTTCTTCTCACTCCCTGCCAACGTTTAACAATTCCTGGGTCCAGATCAAATAGATCCAAGATTCGACCGATATGGTGATCAACCAAATCATCTACGCTCTGTGGTTTTATGTAATGTGCTGGCATTGGAGGAACCAACACCGCTCCATTCAAGCTTGCCTTATAAAGCAACTCACAATGGCCAGTATGCAAGGGCGTCTCTCTTGGCACTAAAACAAGTCGCCGCTGTTCTTTGAGGGTCACATCCGCGGCTCGTACCAGTAGCGAATCAGCGTAGGAATTAGCAACTGCCGACAAGGTCTTGATGGAACAGGGTGCCACAATCATGCCATCAGTTTTAAAAGAGCCGCTAGCGATAGTGGCAGCAATATCTTTATTAGAATAAACCTGATCGGCCAGAGCTTTGACATCCGCCGCCGACCAATCTGTTTCGAGAGAAATATTCATCTTCGCCGAATCAGACATCACTAAATGAGTCTCGACCTCGCTTTCTCCTTTTAGCACTTCAAGCAATCGAATTCCATAAATGACTCCACTAGCACCAGACATGCCAACAATTAGGCGCATGATGTCATTCCTCTCTTAATATTGATTAGCTTATTGGACACGGTATTTGTAGTACAAAAATAAATGGGCCCCGATTGTTGCATCAATTTCCGATCACTGGCAAGCAAATGCAACAACGAGTAAGATGTTGCTTCCACTAGGCGCAGGCGGCAAGTCATTTTTGGATTAAATTTAAAAATTCGATTAACACTCACCCCAACTAACTATCGAACCAATAGCTATGAGCAAGGCAAATCTTTTCTACGCCCAATCCGGCGGCGTAACTTCAGTGATAAATGCGAGCGCCTGCGGGGTTATTGAGACCGCAAGACTAAACAAAGACAAAATTGGCAAAGTTTATGCTGGCCTGAATGGAATAGTTGGCGCACTAAACGAAGATCTAATTGATACGAGCAAAGAAACAAGCAAAACAATCGCTGCACTCCGATCGACGCCTGCTGGCGCATTCGGATCTTGTCGTTATAAACTCAAAAGCTATACAGAAAACAAACGCGAATACGCGCGCTTAATGGAAGTATTCCAGGCACATAATATTCGCTATTTTCTTTACAATGGCGGTGGTGATTCACAAGATACTGCGAATAAAATTGCTCAGCACAGTTTGGAGAAAGGTTTTCCTATTACCTGTATCGGAGTCCCAAAAACTGTCGACAACGATTTACCTATTACTGACAACTGCCCCGGTTTTGGGTCGGTAGCAAAATATGTTGCTGTTTCAATAAGAGAAGCCGGCTTAGATGTTGCCTCCATGTGTGCTAGCTCAACCAAAGTATTTGTCATGGAAGTTATGGGTCGCCATGCAGGCTGGATTGCTGGCGCTACTGGATTGGCGAGCGAAGAAGTTGGCGATGCTCCCCACATTATACTGTTCCCAGAAATTGCCTTTAATAAGGAAATGTTTCTTAAGAAAGTTAAGAGCTCTGTGAAGAGATTTGGCTACTGCGCAATCGTAGTTTCTGAAGGTGTTCAAAATAAAGATGGCACTTTCTTAGCGGATGCAGGCGGAGCAGATGCCTTCGGTCATGTCCAACTAGGTGGAGTAGCACCCTTCGTTGCCAATATGATCAAAGATGAACTGGGCTATAAGTACCACTGGGCGGTTTCGGACTATCTGCAACGTTCTGCAAGACATATAGCCTCGGCCACAGATGTCGAACAGGCCTATGCTGTAGGCCGTGCTGCTGTTCAATTCGCTTTAAAAGGAAAAAATGCAGTAATGCCCACAATCGTGCGCGGCTCTGGCAAGAAATATTCTTGGAAGATCGGCGAAGCGAAACTCTCCGATATCGCAAATGTTGAGAAGATAATGCCTAGGCGATACATCAGTCGCGATGGATTCAGCATCACTGAAGAAGCCAGAGAGTATTTTTTTCCGCTGATTCAGGGCGAGGATTATCCTGAATACAAAAATGGAATCCCCCAATATGCTCGATTGAAGAAACAGCTAGAAAAGAAAAAATTGAAGCAGTGGGCAGACTGATTTAATCCAAGACCCTAGGAAGCAAGGCCTTGGTTTTCTACAATCTCACTAGGGCGCTAGGCGAGAGACTTCCCAGTTTTCATTTGTTCTGGTGAAGCAAAATCGATCATGTAAACGGTTCGCTCCGCCCTGCCAAAACTCAATCTCATGGGCTTTCACTCGATAGCCTCCCCAAAAATCCGGGAACGGAACGTCGCCTGATTGAAATTTTTGCTTCAGTGATTCAAATTGATTTATTAACACGGTTCTCGAAGTCAGCACCTTACTTTGCTCAGAGGCGATCGCGGCTAACTGACTGTCCTTTGACCTACTGAAGAAGTATTTTACCGATTCAGTTTTAGAAATTTTTATGACTTCCCCACAAATTTTTACCTGACGATCAATTGAATGCCAGGGAAAGTGTAAACTAATTTTGGAATTCTGATTCAGTTCATCTGCCTTACGACTACTGTAATTCGTGTAAAACACAAAACCTCCATCGTCAAAATGTTTTAATAAGACAATTCGTTGACTGGGTTGCCCATTGACAGCAACTGTCGCAATAGTCATGGCTGTCGGATCGCCGACTTTAAGATCGATGGCTTGCTGCATCCAGATTTTAAATTGCTCAATCGGATTCTCAACCAGGTCTTCACGGCTTAAACCGCCGTGCAAATACTCTCGCCGCAGCGACTCTAAATCCATATCTAAAAATCCATCCTAAGTGAGTTTTTATAAAGGCATCGATTCTGATGCCCCATTTATTCAAAGCCAATTTCTGAAATATTTATTCACGAATAGCTTAATGAAAACCTTTCCCCAATAACTGAAGTGCATTTGAAACAAAGGGGTCGATTCTGGTATTAAGAGTGAGAGAGGCTTAGGTTTAATGTTTTAGCGAGCTAGATTACCATATTCCCACCACTGCGGCCTGGGAGCGCCGGTATCGTAATAGAACGTGCCCTGCCCATGCTTGTTACCGGCAAAGAATCCACCGACAAATTTCGTACCATCGGACCAGCGATAAGTTCCTTGCCCTTGATAGTGATCATTTACAAACTGACCAGAATAGTTCTCTGTATTTTCACTCAACCAATATTCGGTATGCTGATTCTCTCTCCACTCTGGCAGATTGAAGAAATATGACCCTTGTCCATTACGCTTATCTTCGCGCCACTGACCTATATAAAGATTTCCTTTTCCATTCCAATAAGTTCCTCGGCCTTGTCTAATTCCATTCGCCCAATTTCCTCGGTAAACAGATTTGGCGAGGAAAGAAATGGGAATTTCTAGCCTCCCAAAACCATTAAACTCGCCATCCTTAAACTCACCTACGTAGCTGCCTTTACCAAATTCTGTTATTAACTCCAAAGTGCCCGTTCCTGCTAGGCAATCCCCACGGATGCAACTCTCTTCTGTAACAGCTGCTAAAGATTGAGCAAGCGTGACCTGACTGGCAAATACAGTGACAAGCAACAGCATTGAACAATAGATTAGTTTGATAAAAGTGGGTTTATTTGACGTTTTGCTGTTTTTAATCAAAGTCATAGGACTTTCCTCATAGCGAAGTTATTGGCTACGGATAGTGTCGATTATATACTTATAGACAATCGGCTCAATAGATTCTCGAGCAATGATCTACTGCTATAGCCTGCTCTCAGAGAAATTGCGACTGCATACCTCTGATCAAGTCCGCTTCATCTTAGAGAATTATTGTAGTTCGACTAGGCAGCTAAACAAGCTTACCGATGATAACCACAGGTCTTTCGCAGACTTTCGAATTCTGCTTTTATCCAACCAAGCACACCAAGAAAATCTACTCCCTCTTCAAGACTTCACGTCCCTAGTAACTATTACAGAGAACTTAGAAAAGTGGATTCCTAAACAACCTTGCGGAGAACATTGAGTGGGCTGATACTTACTACCTGGCGCGTAGAATTTACTCCAAGGCCAGCAATGATGAGCATACCCAGCATGGGACCAGCTAACCAAACCCAATAATGAAAATTGAATTCTTGCTCGAATATCCCTTCTTGCAAGTAATAGAGGCTCGCTTCAGCTCCTATTGTTGCTATGAGCCCTGCCACAAATCCAATCGTTGCGAACTCGATGAGTAAGCTCGAAAGAATGAGTTTTTTACCTGCACCTAGAGTTCTCAATATGGCATTCTCATGAAACCTCTCATCCAGTGTCGCGTTGACACATGAAAGTAGAACCAATCCACCACACAATAATACCAGCACGGAAATTAGCTCTATCGCTGAGGTAACCTGCGCAATTATGGTTTGAATCTGTTCTATCAGCGCATCAATTTCAATTACAACAATAGTAGGAAACAGGCGGATCAAATCGTTTAACAGAATTTTTTGTTCTCTTTCCATTAATGCCGTTGACAAAAATGTGGACCCTAAATGATCTATGGTGCCAGGGGAGAAAATTATGAAAAAGTTTGGTTGCATGTTATCCCAGCGCACACTGCGAAAACTGCTCACTTCGGCTGAAATAATTTGCTGATTTACTTCAAATTCTAAGCTATCGCCTAACTCCAGATCTAGCCAATCAGCGTAGTCCTCCTCAATGGACACATAGCCTGGCTCAATATCCTCTCCCCACCAGCTTCCTGCTGTAATACGATTATCATCTGGCAGCTCATCAGCCCAGGTGACTTGACGCCGACTCAGATTACCACGGAGGACTCGTCGACCTTCTGCTTCTTCAGTCGCCTCGGTGTCACCTGCATTCAAAGCTCCCACCGCAGCAGATGACTGAGTATCGATCGAGGCTCTAATTTCCTCATACTCAGTCTCATCAGCTCCAGCATTTTCTGTGAGATTCCCTCGTTCGGAGGCGCTTTCTAGATCTTCTTCCGGCTCAGGAATAACGCCATTCACGGTATTTACGCGGGCGCTAATTAACGGATAAAAAGCATTACCTTCAACCCCGTTTTCATTGAAAAAAGCTTCAATGCCTTCGATTTGATTTTGTGAAATGTTCATCATGAAATGATTAGGAGTATCTTCCGGAAGTTGCGCCTGCCAATCGTCGATCAGGTCAGTACGAAGCAATGTGAGAATTAGCAATGACATAATTGTTACTGAAAAAACCATTACCTGCAGAACATTCTGAGTTCTTCTTCTTCGTGCAGCAGTCATTGCAAGTTTCCAAGCACTTCCTGCTTTCATACCCACCGATCCACTTGAACGTAAGAATAGATAGGAAACAATAGAAAGAAAGACCGATATTCCAGCAATAACAATCACCAACACCGAAGTTAGATAAAAATTCTGACTGTACCAATAGATTAAAAATATCGCGCCTAAAATTCCAAATATATAAGGTATGTTGGCACTTATTTTTTGTTGGCTAATGTCTTTTCTTAGTACTCGTAGTGGCGGAGTTTCTCTTAGCGCCAACAAGGGCGGCAACGCAAATGCTAACAAGCAGATGAATGCCGTAAGCGAACCGATTACATAAGGCTGAAAACCAGCAGCAGGCAAAGATACCAAAACCACAGATTCCAATAGCAGTAAAATTCCTTGGTGAACTAAATAGCCAAGAAGCGAGCCAACAACAATAGCAATTGCTGCCAAAACTATTTGTATTGCCAAATAGATGGTGGTGATTTGAGAAGAAGTACAACCGAAGGTTTTTAGTATCGCCACATAATCATAATGGCGTTCACTATAGCGTTTAGCTGCCAACGCAATGGCGATTCCCGCAAGCAGAACCGCAAACAAAGATCCTAGTAATAGAAAACTTTCTGCCCGATTGAGGGCCTCACTGACCTCTTCGCTCTCGTCTCTTACATCTCGAATATAGTATTTGCCTAGCCATTGTTCTTCGCCACGAAACCAACTTTCGAAATCATCGAGTTTTTGCTGATCGTCATCGGCAAATAAATATCGATAGCTTACCCTGCTACCAACTTGGACAATATTCGTCTGTTCGACATCGTCCATATGCAGCATAAGTCTGGGGCCAGCATTATCCGCCATGCCACCACCAGACCTGTCTGGCTCAGCGATAATAATCTTACCCACTCTTAGTTCGGCCTCACCGACAAAAACAGAATCTCCAACTTCAACACCAAGGGCCGGCAATGCTCTGCCTTCCAGCCACACCTCACCAACTGGTGGGCCACTTTCAACTGGCGTTCCTCGAATAAACGCTTCTTCAGCCACAATGACTTCACCCCGTAAAGGATATGTATCTGTCACCGCTTTAGCGGCCACCAACATATTGCCTGAGTCTGAAAAGGCCATAGATGTGAATGACAAAGTTTCAGCAGTTCGCAATCCAAGAGCCTGCCCTTTTTCGAGAACTTCTTCAGGGAGCAAACCACGACCGCTGACAATGCGATCGGCGGCAAGCATATTCGCCGATTCCAGTATTAATGCTTTTTCTAACCTATCAGTAAACAAAGCGATGCCAGTAACAGAGGTTACCGCCATAACTAGAGCGAAAAACAGCAGGCGCAATTCGCCGCCCTTCCAATCGCGCCAGAGTAGACGCATGGCCAAACCCAATAAATTACTGAGCGGCTTGCTATCACTTAAAACACTTGTGTTCGTGCTAGGCAACTATGGCTTCCTCGTTTTTTTCATCACTCACGATTTCTCCAGCAACTAATTTTACACTGCGGCCACAGCGTTTTGCTAAGCGCTCATCATGGGTTACCAATACTAATGTGGTGGAGAATTCTCGATTCAAATCAAACAACAGATCAACAATTTTCGATCCAGTGGCAGTGTCTAAATTCCCGGTGGGCTCGTCCGCGAACAGAATTTTTGCTTGAGTCGCAAAGGCACGTGCAATTGCAACTCGCTGTTGCTCACCACCAGATAATTGGTTGGGATAATGATGGCCACGCTCAGCCAATCCAACTCGTTCCAACAGCTGCTTGGCCTTTTCATTCGCTTCAGCATCCCCTTTCAACTCGATAGGTAACATGACGTTTTCTAGAGCCGTCAGGCTTGGCAATAACTGGAAGGACTGGAATACGAAACCCACCACTTGGCCTCTGAGAACTGCTCTGCGCTCTTCATCCAATGCAGCCAAACTGTGCCCATCGAGAAACACATCTCCGGAACTTGAACCATCGAGGCCCGCCATCAAACCAAGCAAGGTTGACTTACCTGAGCCAGAAGCTCCGACGATAGCTACCGCTTCTCCCGTGATAATAGAAAGATTAATGCCGCTTAGAATTGTCAACACACCTTCACTGGTATTAACACTCTTAGTAAGATTCTCAGTTCGTATCATGACTTTAGTCCATTCAACCTCATAATTAGGCCTTTATCCGCCTGTCCTGCTTTCAAAAAACTATTGAGCCAGCTGCTACTCAACAAAAACAGCCAGCATTATAGTCGAATTATGCGCTGTGTCTGCTAGGACGTGTGCATTTGGATTGCATCTGGGCTGTGGGTCTATAAAATTAAGGCATGGAGGCTTTGTCCTCCTATCTCAGCAATTTATTAGTACATTTTGGGAAGTATTTTACTTTGCACACGATGAATACCCTCCTCACTCGATTACTGGTTGTATCCCTCTTCGCTGTATGCGCATCAGCGCAAGCGGCAGACGACGACTATGTGTTGATGGTACTTGGTGATAGCCTCAGTGCCGCATACGGAATCGATGAGGAAGATGGATGGGTAGCTCTTTTAGACAATAAGCTTCGCAATGATAATTGGCCATATAGGGTAGTGAACGGCAGTGTTAGTGGTGAGACTACCACTGGCGGCTTAGCACGACTTCCTGCCATGCTCGACAGCCATCAACCTGATTTAGTTATTCTGGAACTGGGCGGAAATGATGGATTGCGCGGCTTACCTCTAGGAATTCTAAAATCCAATATGCTCATTATGATCGCACTGATTGAAGAGCAAGGCGCTGAGATCTTGTTAACTGGCATACAAATACCACCAAATTATGGCCCGCGCTACACTGTGCCGTTCTATCAGCTTTATGGGGAATTGGCAGCAGAAAAGACTTTGGCCTTGGTACCATTTCTGATTGAGGGGATTCCACAGCAACCAGAGCTTATGCAAAATGATGGGATTCACCCTCGTGCCGAAGCTCAGTATATGATCCTCGACAATGTCTGGGCTGTATTGGAAGCGATGTTACAAAAGCACTAATAGCAGAAGGTCGAAAAGATGTAAGAGCTAACTAAAAGAAACTTGAATATTGTCTGCGCTGTCTAACATGAATTCCTTCTCGCTATACCGCCACACTGACGAACCTACACCTCTTTTAGCCTCGCCATGAAAGAAAGTAACTCCCTAATCTTTGCAGAAGTAAATAATTTTATCCGATAGTAAAGGGCCTGTGCCCTTGTTTCAGTAATTCCAGGATACTTCAATATTTTTCAAGCAATAGCTTACACTTAGTAGTTATTCCGTAATTGATAATTTATTTGATGTTACGGTGCGATAAAACTTGTTCGAGCTTGTGCTCAACTGCACAAAAGCGATCGCTTTGGACCCACTATGGACACCAGAGAAATATTTTTTAAAAACAAACCATCGAGCTTTATTATCTTGGTGCCGGGAATACTCAGGTCATGCAAGCTCATAATCGTCGCACAAATTCCGTAGTTAAATTCTAGCTAATAAATCTCACAGAATATTTGTATAGGATGCGTTTTAAAATGGAGGCATATCTCGCTTATTTCTACAATATAAGTAATCAAATAATAATTTTATGACCTAAATAGTTAGATAACTGTGATAGAGGGCGCAATAATGGCTGTAGCGTTTCAATTCAGCATCATAAAATGTGACCGAGGGTGATTGCTTTCGTCGCAATGAAGTCGCTGTAGAAAGAAGAATTAGCCAAGAATTGAACTATCAACCTCGGTGATTGGTTCGGGTTTTTGCGTACGTGGATCATCACCAATTCTGAAAAGCATAATAGCAGATGCAATATTGCAAATGGCAATAGCTAATAGCGCAAGATTGTAATCACCGACCGAATCATAGTAATAAGCGACTAATATCGGTCCAATCGCAGACATACCAAAAGTAAATGGCATCGCAGTACTCCGTACTGACCCAAGATAACGGCGGCCAAAAAACGAAGCCCAAATGACTTCCTGGAGAGGAAGCAGGCCACCCCAACCTATGCCCATTATCAAAAAACTGCCGTAAATCAAATAATCAATCTGTCGAGATACGCTGAAAACAATTGCCATAACGGCAAAGCCAGTGATAGCAGCACCTAATCCAGCGAGCTTCTTCGGACTGTATTGGTCAATAAGCATCCCCCAAAAAGGTTTACTCAAAAAAGCTGGAATTGATGCAATAGAAATCATTGACGACGCAACTAATCTTGAATAGCCAGCATCTGACATCAGCGGAATCGTTTGTACCAACATGGTTGTTATTGAAATCTGAAACAGACCAAAGGCAAGAACTAAGAAATAGAATGCTGAGGTTCGCATAGCCTCCGCGCGAGTCATTGATTTATCGAAATCTATTTGCGCAGCAGCGCCCCCGCCGGAAGCGATATCTTCCGCAGTTTTACCATCAGGGTGCATTAAATAGTCTTCTGGGCTGCGTCTTATCAATATCGCCATGGGTAAAGTGAAAACCGCTGCTCCAATACCGAGCATTTCCCAGGAACTTCGCCAGCCATACACGTCTACCATCCAGGTTGCTATTGGTGGAAGAATGACACCGGCTAAGGAGATACCCATACCAGCAACAGCAACAGTTCGACCTCGCTTTTCTACAAACCACTTCCCCAGAGTTACATTGATCACTAAGTTGCCAATCATGGCCGCGCCCATTGTCAGTATAAAGCCATTGAGAACAAGCCATTGGGTAAGAGTATTGATACTTCCTAAACTGTAAATTGCAGTGGATAGGATCAGCGATCCAAGGATAATGAAGGGGCGACCACCATAGCGGTCGATATAGGACCCAATGATAAAGCCGGTACTGGCCATGACAATCTGACCTATTGACCTTGATGCCGAAAATTCTGCCCGGCTCCAGCCAAATTCCTCAGTCATGGGGATCATAAAAGAACCAACTACGTAGTTGGCCATACCAACAGCTACAAATTGAGTAACAAATCCTGCTACAACAATCCAGTAGCCGTAGTAGATACGGTTCTCTGAATGAGTCAATGGAAAATCCTAAAAAATGAGTGAGCGAATTTTAGTCGATCGGCTTCCGATAGTATAGATTCAACATTAATGCTCCCCAAAGCAAAGCTAATAGTAAGATACCTGCCCCCCATATTTTTGCTACATAGGCAATCTGAATATCAGGCCCGAGTAGACCGAGCAAATTTAAGAAATGGGCCAGTCTTGCCTCGCCGGATACCTGCGCTAGCTCCCGTACCCAATAATAGCAGACGCATCGGCGACCTAAGCTCCCACATATAGCCAGTTTTGCCTTCACTATTAAATAAAACAATAATTTAATCTAAAGGGATTAGGTGCTTGTGATTTCCAAGTATTTAGCTATCACGGATTCAACACCTTGTTGAATCGACTCCACTACCAAAGCATGACCTATGGACACTTCGAGAATATTGGGAATCTGCAGAAATTTGGCTAGGTTCTTAAGGTCTAGGTCGTGCCCAGCATTGATACCGATTCCTAAGGTTGTTGCCATCTCTGCTGTGTCTCTATACGCCTGAAATACAGAGTCAGCAGACGCTGAACCGAAGCTGCTGGCAAATTCTTCTGTATAGAGCTCAATACGATCGGCACCAACGGCCTGAACTCTTTTAAGTTCGGAGGGAACTGGATCTAGGAACAAACAACTTCGAATTCGGCTACTCCTTAATTTTGCCAAGGTTTCAAACAAAAACTGCTGGTTCTCGCCAATATTCCACCCATGGTCTGAGGTTAACTGGCCGGGCAAATCTGGAACTAAAGTGCACTGATCTGGACAAATTTCCAATACAAGTTTAATAAAATCGTCTGAAGGGTATCCTTCAATATTAAATTCGATGTCGCTCTTATCCTTAAGGAGATCACTTAAAGCATATACATCAGCACGGGTAATATGACGCTCATCGGGCCGAGGATGAACAGTAATACCTCTCACTCCATTAGCAATTATTTGCTTGGTAAATTTCACGACATTGGGAAAATCACGACCTCTAGAATTGCGAAGTAGGGCAATCTTGTTAATGTTAACGCTTAATATTGTCATGGTTATAACTCAACCTTTGGAAGAAAATATGAACTTAATTAAATATTAAGATAGAAACCCCATAGCGATTTTATTAAATGCCTGAGGCTTCTCAGCATGCAGCCAATGTCCACCCCCCATAATAATCTTAGAGGTAGCTTTTGGAAAAAATTTCAATATCTGTTGTTCGTGCTCAGCCTTTATATAGTTAGACAAGGCACCTTTTATAAATAAAACTGGCTTTCTAAATACCTTGTTACCGCTGGGTTCTCCTCTGAGGTTATCATACCCTTTCTTGATGGCCGGTAAATTTAGGCGCCATCGATATCCACCTGACTTCTCTCGCACTAAGTTTGTAAGCACAAACTGTCGAGTGGACTCATCATGAATAAAGTCTCGCAGGTAATCCTCGGCTTCAATACGACTATTAATTTTCTCTAAATCAAGTGAATCCATACCCGCAATCACCCTCATGTGAGCATCAGCAGAGCTCTCATAGGCGACCGGCGCTATATCCACCACGATCATTTTGCTGACAAGTTGCGGGTAGCTCAAACTAAGCTCCATCGCGACCTTACCACCCATGGAATGGCCAATGATGAAACATGACTCAATATCTAAACGCTGAAGCAGCTCTTGAATATCTTCAGCCATAATTTGATAGTTCATTGTTTCTGCGTGGGGAGAGCCGCCGTGGTTACGCAGATCTACACCGGTCACAGCAAATCGTACCGCCAGTTCTTTCGCATGCCACCCCCAATTGCTGTGACTGCCGAAGAGACCATGAAGGATGAGTACCGGCTCACCT
>Ga0310125_10000401_pt1 | contig 20063 bp, 18 predicted proteins | sample CB11b_Tmax_Bot8__FD_203508 | JGI IMG/M metagenome (GOLD analysis project Ga0310125, IMG submission 203508) | Marine microbial communities from Western Arctic Ocean, Canada - CB11b_Tmax_Bot8 | ecosystem: Environmental > Aquatic > Marine > Oceanic | place: Canada: Western Arctic Ocean | collected... | reverse complement strand
TACGCAACGAGGCAATATCGCGCGGCGTCGATCCAGACCGCATCACGTTGGTGCCCAACGCAGTATCATTGAGCCAATCCGAAGGTGAAGATTCAGAGTTGTTGTCTCAGGCACGCTCCGCCTTGGGTGAGAGCGCCGTTGTCGGTTACATCGGCAGCCTCCGAGATATCGAAGGTGTCGATCAGACCGCTGAGGCGGTGGCGGCGTTGATTGCAAAAGGAATCGACGTGAAACTGTTCGTGCTCTCATCGGAAGCAGGCCAGGGAGAACTGCAGGCGCACTGCGATCGCTTGGGAATCAGTGAACACACACTGATCATGGGGCCTGTGCCACACGTGCAGGTAGAACCGTTCTACGACTTGATCGATGTATTCGTGGTCAGTCGCCCAGACACCCGAGTCACCCGGCTGGTCACCCCCCTCAAGCCGTTCGAGGCGATGCAGAGGGGCCGCGCTCTGGTCATGTCCGATCTCCCTGCGCTGGCTGAGATAGTGCAGGATGGCGTCACCGGTCTGTTGTATCCCGCTGATGACATCGAATCACTCTCGGACATCATCCATTCCCTGCTCGTCGATGACGAACACCGTTCCAAGTTGGGTGCGGCAGCAAAAGCTTGGGTTGAGGATGAACGCACTTGGGAATCAGTCATCCAGGGGTCGCTCACAGCGTATGAACGGATTCTCTAGGACAACGAATGAGCGCCTCATTCAGAAGATGGAAATGGGTCATCATCGCGGAAGTTGCACGGCTCAGGGGACAACTTTCCATCCGCAGCGAGTTGTGAAGCCTGCAACAGCGCATCAGGAGTCCCGCAGTCTAGCCACAGATAGTCGTCGATGTTCCTGAGCGTCGCCTTGCCGCTGGAGATGTAGCGTCGATTGACATCTGTGATTGTGAAATTCTTGCCCCCCGCTGTCATCTCCTCGTCCATCTGCGCCCAGAAATTCTCGTCGTAGAGGTAGATGCCTCCGATGGCCACCTCAGATGATGGACTCTCAGGCTTCTCTTCGAGATCCACCAGTTCACCCGCCTCGTCGAACACCGCAACGCCGAATCTCTCGGGATCAGGAACTGTGCGGCCCAGGAGAATGCAACCGGGAGGGTCTGTGGATTCTCTCCAAGCGGTGACGTCGTCGGCCAGTTCGTAGGTGACGATGTTGTCGGAGAAGTAGACCAGCATTCGGCTCCCTTCCACGTGCGGGCGGGCGAGATTGAGTGCGTGACCGACGCCCCGGGGCTCCTCCTCGATGACATAGTGGATGTTTTCACCTTCTAGGCCGGTGCCTACGTGCTGCGCGATCTGCCCGATGAAGCGGTTTCCGATGATGGTGATATCACGGATTCCAGCCCTCCGGATGGTAGCCAATGCGTAGTCGATGACAGGCCTTCTGTGCAACGGTAACAGCGTCTTGTGCGTGTAACGGGTGAACGGCAGCAGCCGCGTGCCCGCACCCCCTGCAACGAGGATTGCCTTCACCTGATGTCCGGTCATGCGCTCACCCGCTCCGGGCATGGCTCCTCTTCTAATGGTTCTCGGTCGTCTCGTCGGATTCCTGCGGGCCTCCGAAATGGCCCTTTGCCACCAGATCACCGAGTTTCTCCACCCCTGCCTCAATGAGTTCAGGGTCCTCCTGCTCCTGCTTCTCCCAGCGCTTCTGCGCCCGTTCAGCCGCGACCAGATCCGCTTCGGCGACGGTCTCCTCGGCTCGCGTGAGTTCACCCTCCAGGTCGTCGAACTCTGGGCGGGGGTCCATGGCGTCTATGCGCGGCAGGCGTGCGTCGATGGTGTCCGCTCCCTTCCCCTTCGCTGGTCCCCGCGGGTCGATGCCGCGGGTGCGGTAGACTGTGCGGCCGTGGGCATCGACCACCTTGGCCAGCGGGTCTGCCTCGGCGGCGAGCAGTTCATCCATCAAGCGGTCGAACGCGTTGGGAACACCTGTCAGCCTGAATGCGCCGGCGGTGCCCGGAGCGCGGTCGGCGAGGAATTCCGCCGCCTCGAGTCTGCCGAGCAGAATCTCATCGACGCGTGTGAGCGAGTCTCGCGCGGCACTTCTTTCGAGCAGCATGGCGAACAGCAGCAGGCCGATGCCGATCGCCTGCCAGGTGGTGTCCGACCACTGGGACAGGCGGCTGGCGGCAGTGAGTCCGAGCGCGATCACCAGTAGCTTCCACAGCAAGCCGCCCAGCCACAATCGCCAGTATAGTTCGGAGCGCCGCTTCGAGACCAAGGGAACGCCTCAGGTCAGGTCTTCTGGCAGCGCCTTCAACCAAGTTTCGGTGCTGGTGCGCTGTGGCAGGCCGATGTCGATGACAGGTATAGGCGGGGGAGTGGGTGTCTTCTGTCCAACTTCATGACCCACCGCTCCCATCACCACCGAGTCTGAGACATGCACCTCGGAACTACGTGGTGTCATCGCCAGACGAGAGAGCACCTGGGTGAGCGCTCTCTGTAGTTCGCGGTTGCCCTCACAGATCTCCTCAAGGACGTGTTTCTGCGCCCCCGTGGACAGGTTTGCTTGGCTGGAGAGCATTCGCTCAAGCGATGCGAGCGTCTCCTCCCAACGCCCGTGGCCGTCCACGGTCTGCTGTTCCAGTCGCTCGAGCATGCTCTGTTGGGCACGTATCAGCCTCTGAGCCTCCTCCATCGCCTGCTTCTGTGCCTCGAGCGTTTCTTTCTGGTCATCGATGAGCCGTCGCGCCTCGGGCGCGCCCACCGTGTCCCTCCGCTCGAGTTCGATCAAGGTGTTCTGTAGGCGCGCTTGTCGATCCTCCAGCGACGCTTCGACTTGAGCGAGGCGCTGGTTGAGGGCGTGCACCTGCTGACCGGAGTACTGCAGTCGCAGGGTTTGGTCGTGTGCATGGCGGGTCATGCGGCGCCGCTCGCTGGATTGCCAAGGATAGTCCACCACCAGCATGGCGGCGAGCCCGATTACGATAGAGAGAGGGATGGAGGCCCACAATTCGAATAGAAAGAATCCACCTACCAGCGCACCTACCAGAGTCGCCCGAATACGTGGCATTACCTTCAGTTGAAGTTATTCTTGTTCCTTATTCACGGTTTCCCATATTATCCGGGGCTATCCCGACCCTAATCCGAACAGGTCCTCGGCCACCTCGATGATCTGCCCGCGCCCCAGCAACCACTCTACCGCCTCGTCCAGTTCATCAGCGCTGATGCCGCGGTTCTGGAGCGAATCACCGATTCCATCGAGGGAGAGTGGCAGTTTCCCGTTCCCTTCAGCCTCCTCCATCTCGAACAGCACCAACTGGGCGACGATGGCCAGCAGCGGGTCGTCACCGGATTCTCCGGGAAGGTAATCGAGCAGCGCACCAGCCGGATGCTGTTCTACATCCACGCTTTCTCCCTCATCTGTTTCTCTATCGGGAAGCGCGGCGTTCGTTGGCTCTACAGAGAAGGAGTCGAACAGGTTGCGCTGGTGCGGGTCGTTCCAACGTACCTCGTCGATGTTGACACCCATGCGCCGCAATCGCTCGGCGAGCGTGTTCACCCGGTGGAGCCTCTGTTCGAGGCGCAGCCGTTCCCGTCCGAGTTTCGATTCCACCAATCTCAACTCCTCTGCGGCGCGCAGCGTCAACCATTCGTGCAAGTCCCACGAAGGATCGAGCCTGAGCATGGTCTCCCATAGATGACACACTTCTTCAGGAAGGCTGGATGCATCAATGCGGGTAGGCCCATCGGCGTCGCTCGGCGCGCTGTCGGTCATCGCCCCCCTTCCTCTCATGACGGTTGAATAACTAATCCCTCGATTCACTCGGCAACCGCGGCGATGGACGCGTTCATGTAGTCCCAGCCGGTGGCCGATTCATGGTGACCTACCGCCTGACGGTACTGCCCGGCGACGGCACTGGCCCCGAGGTCATCCTCGAGGCGGAGAAGCTGCTGGATGTCATCGAAGCGGGCAGCCCGCTGGTGTTTGAGCGCACGGTCATCGAGTGCGGGGGTCAGTATTGGTTGAAGACCGGGGAGGAGTGGCCAAAAGGTTCGTTCGAACACTGCCGCGACGAGTCGGATGCCATTCTCTTGGGTGCGATTGGCTGGCCGGGCGCGGAGTTGCCCAACGGGGACATCGCCGGTGGGCAGGTCATCCTTGGGCTTCGCTCAGGACTCGACCTCTATGCCAATGTGCGCCCGATCAAACTCTACCGCGGGGTGCGGCACAAGATCCATGACAAATTCACCCAGGTGTGGTCACCCGACAAGGTCGACATGGTGGTGCTCAGGGAGAACACAGAGGGGCTCTACCACAGCCTGCTGCGCCGGTCCGCCAACCGCTTGATTAACGGTAAAGTGGCCGAGGATCCTGTATTGGAGTTCGACGGAATATCTGGCGAGGTCGCTTGGGACCCGCGTCCGATATCCAGAGCGGGATCTGAGCGGCTCATACGTCTCGGGTTCGATTACGCCGAGCGCCGCGGTGGCGCGCCCAAGGACGGCGTGTCCCGCGTCACCTGCGTCGACAAGAGCAACGTCACGCGCGGTTGCCAATTATTCCGGAGGGTGTTCAACGAGGTTGCTGAGGAGTTCCCCGACGTCGCTCACGAGGCAGCGTTCATCGACGCATTCACAATGTGGATGATTCGAAACCCGGAGTGGTTCGATGTCGTCGTAACCACCAACATGTTCGGTGACATAGCCACCGATCTCGGTAGTGTTCTCCAAGGTGGCATGGGAATGGCTGCCAGCGGAAACATCGGAGATGAACACGGACTGTTCGAGCCGGTTCACGGATCTTCTCCGAAACACGCAGGCAAGGGTGTGGTGAATCCGATTGCCACACTCAACTCGGTGCAGTTGATGCTTGAATGGATCGGTATGCAGCGTGACGATGCCGATGCGCTTGCGGCCGCCGACATCATCGAGCGAGCGATCACCGCACAACTCCTGTCGGCCGAAGACCTCACCTACGACCTGGGTGGAACGGCGTCGACCTCACAGGTGGGCGACAGCATCGTTGCCCGTGTGAGGACATTGCTCGCCGAGCACTACTCCTGATTCGAATCAGGATTGGTTCCCTGTTGTTCCTGATAGGTGCGCTGGAATTCCTCCCACAGTTCGGCTTCAACCTCGCGACGGATGTGCACCTCAATCTCTGCGCGGATCTGGCCGTAGAGCTCACCCATCAACTCGGCTCTCATCCGCTCCTCGATATCAGCGGCGATCACGTCCTGCTGCGCCTCTGCGTAGCGGGTCACCTGCGCCTCGAGTCGAGCGCACACTTCGAGCAGCCAGTCATCGTACGGTTCTGGCAGATCCATTCGCTTGGCCTGCTGTCTGAGAGCCTGCACCGCCTGAGAGCGAATCGGGTCCCCGGCGAGGTAGTCGGCCGCGCCGGTGACGAACGAGACGATGGCCTCGACGAAATCACCCTCGGAGATATCGTTGCCACAACCGGGGCAGTTGGAGATCGAATCCTGCACCGGAATGGCGTCATGATCGAGCACGCTTCGGCGCTGCACTGGCTCCATTGAATCAGACGACTGTTGTTGCACCGGTGCGGGTCTTGAGTGCCCTCCTCGCTTGCGCCTTCTCCGCGTTGGCTCGGCCGTCTTTTCAAGGTCGAACGACTTCTGTGACCCACCGATGAAATCGCCGCCTTCCAGCGTATCTTTTCGCTTATCTGCCATCAGGGCTCATTAATTTCTCAGCGCGCGGCCTGAAAAAGGTTCTCCCTAATATTCACGCGATGGAACGAGTCATGCCGTACCAGACCGGATTTCGTCCAGCGCATCCTGCAGAATGGCGTCGTTATCCCAATCCGCGTCAGGCGAACCAGTACCTGCCAGCAGCAGCGGCAGCAATTCTTCGAGCACTCGCGTCAACTCGTCGACGATCGTCACCGTCGCTGTGTGGGCGGTGCGCGATAGTGGGTTCAGATCGACCACGAGCACTTGCTTGCCCGCCGCGATGAGTGCCTCGCAGCGGTCTCCGTCCTCCAATGGGACGAATACCACGTCCGCTTGCATGATGCCGTCACGGCTGCACGCCGCCCGCGGACCTTCGAGTCCGGGAATGTGCCCATCAACGTCCTCACCGAGCACCGGCACAGCGAGCATCGCCGCCTTCCAGGCCTCGCTTCCTTCGGTCCAGCCATCGGGGGGTTCCGCTCGCATCACCGCTTGCCTGCGCTCTTCCAGTCTCTCGAGCAATGCAGACATCCTCTCCGGAGTGCGATAGTAGATGTTCACCTCGATGGGACAACCGAGCACTGCGGCGCATCCTAGCATCTGATCGGCAGCCAGAGCGACCGTGTTGCCGTTGACCGACAGCACCGGCGATTCGGCGGCGAGCAGCCGCGCTGCCGCTTCGCTGATGGCTTGGTGCGCCGAAGAGGTCGTGCGCTCGCCCAGAAGATAGTCGAACGCCTCTCCTCGCCCGTGGGCGATGAGTGCGGACTCAGCCAGCAGCCCGTCCGCTGCAGCCTCGGTCAGAAGTCTGCGCGCCAGTAGCGAACGGTATCTCGGATGGCTCTCAGGGATGTCATCGGCCATCAAAGCCACCTGCCTACCTCAACTTCCTTCGAACAGCATCGACAGGTCTAGCGGTTTAGCCCCGCGATGCAGCCCGCTGGTCGAGACGACGTCAACTCCGACATCCTTCCATGTCTGCAGGTCATCGTAGCCGATGCCGCCGCTCGCCTCCACCACGATCTGGTGTCGGAAATTGCGTGCATCGAGATCGAGCATCACCTGGCGCGCTTTGGCTTCATCCATGTTGTCCAGCATCAGCGTCAATCGCTGTGCGTCTTCGATACCCTGCATCCTGTCAGTCCACGCTTCCGCTGCCGCGAGCGCCCCGTCGATGGTGCGCACCTCGATATCGACGAATGCCCCACACTCTTCCAGGTCGAGTTCCTTGAGCACCCTGCCTACGGTGTGCGGAAGTCGTTCATCCGGGATTGCAAGGCAGGCGAGATCGTTCTCCTTGAGCATGCGTGCGTCCGAACGGGTCAACCTGTGCGTCATTCCCCCACCTAGGTGAACCGCCCATTTGTCGAGCAGCCCCCAGTGTACCTTCCTCGTTGCCGCCACGCGCATCGGGTGTGCGCGGCTAGACCACTTCCTCGTGTTGGTGGTGATTCCTGAAAGCCGTCCGATGATGTTGAGCAGGATGCGCTCGGCAGAGAGCAGTTGCGTGCGGTCGGCCTCTATCTCGAGCAGGGTGTCCCCTTCGTGGATGTCTTTTCCGTCGGAGACCGACCAGGACCAGTCAGCCCCCGGAAGCCAGTCGAGCAGCAGCTGATTGGCTGCGGTGATGCCCGCTAGACGACCGGAACCGCGCGAGATCACCTCGGCTTTGACGCTCTGCTCGCCGCGTGGCAGCGCTCCTGTGATGCCCTCGTCGTGCATCAAGGCCGTGACCCAGCGACGAATGGATGCGCGCAGCCGTTCAGTGGGCCTGTGTTCATCCCATAGCAAGGCGCTGCGGTCATGCGGGAGCAGTGGATGCAGCACTGTCGTCTCCTCATCGGACCCGTCGTCAGGGTCCGCCTCGGCGCTCTCCTCCACCTCGGTCATGCAAACGGCGCACCGGACGACCTCGCTTGAAGGGTGCGGCGGCACACATCGGCCCTGAATGACGCCCTGCGCCCCAGCAGGGCGATTCATCCCGGCGCTCATTCCCCTGTAGCCGCTGTGAGCCCTGCTTCGGCCGCCGCGAGGCAGGCGAGCAGATCGTCCATAGTGGTCCTGAGCGTCCTCATCTTGGTAGCGTGTACCTCGATGACCAGCAGCGCGCCACCGCTTTCATCGTCCACGATGCTCCCGCTGAATGAGTCCGGATCATCTGGTGTGATGGCGCCGAGCAGTGCTGCGAGGTGGTCTGCCTCCCCCGCTATCTCCAGTCTGGCGCTGAACTCTCCGCTCATGGCCTCTCCCCCCCTTCCGAGAAGGTGTTCAGACAGGAATGCATCGGTGGGCACGTTCTCTATGGTAGGGCTGACGCCAAATGCGAGTAGCACCTCCCACCAAGTGCATGGCTGGTGCGGAACCGGTTCCTGATGTGCCGTTGCTGGCGGGCAGCGGTGGCTTGCTGTCCGACGACACCACGCTCAGCCATGCCGATCGGCGAGCTGTGCTGCTGACACGTGATGCGGACACGGAGGAGTTCGAGGCGCTCGCCGCCACGCTGGGCATCGAGGTGGTCGAGGTGCTGCGTCAGTCCGGGTCTCCGGACCCGCGTACGCACATGGGTCGGGGCCGGCTCGAGGGCGTCGGAGACGAACTCGCCTCTCGTCGCGGGGATCATCCCTGGGTTGGTGTGGATCTGGTGCTCGTGCACGCTACCCTGCTGCCGCGGCAGTTGGTGAACATCCATGATGTGCTGACAGTCGAGGTGTGGGATCGAGTGCGACTGCTGCTCGAACTGTTCACGAAGCACGCTGCCAGTGTCGAGGCGCGTACACAAGTGCGCATCGCCCGTTTGGGGGCCGACCGCCTCGTGCTGCGCGAACTGGTGCGGCGAGTGACCACTGGGGAGCGGCTCGGCTATGGTGCCGGAGGGCGCCATGGATGGCGCGGGGTGCTGGAGACAGTCAACCGCGAGATCACATCGCTGCGCCGCCGCCAGCGCCGCCACGCCTCTGCTCGCAGGGAGCGTCGCCGGCAGCGAGCGAGGTCAGGTGCGCTCACGATCGGACTCGCTGGTTACACGAACGCCGGCAAGTCAAGCCTGTTCGCCGCTCTCTCAGGGAAGCAGGTGCTGGTCGAGGACCGTCTGTTCAGTACGTTGGAGACCACGGTAGGACGGATGCAGGCGAGCCCTCGTCTGCTGCTCGTGGACACGATCGGATTCATCGAGCAACTGCCATCCGACCTGCTCGACGCCTTCAGCGCCACCCTGATGGAAAGCCTCGAGTGCGACCTGCTGCTGCTGCTCGCCGATGCTTCGGATTCGCCTGCGGAGATCCGCCGCCGGCTGGAGACCTGCCAGCGTGAACTAGCCGAGCGGATGGACATCGATGAGCGCCCGGCCTATCTGGTAGTGCTGACCAAGGTTGACCTGCTCGAAGAGGATGCCCGCGCACGCGCCCGCGAGAGCGTGCTCGACATGGGTATGCCCGACCCGCTGCTGGCATCCACTGTGACCGGCGAAGGTCTCGACGAACTGCGCCAAGCGATTCTCAACCGACTCCACGGCGCCCCTCGCCGACTGCGTCTGCATCCGCCGTCCGAGGATGGAGATGTTCCATTGGCGGCGCTGATCGCGCAACTGTACGAACGGGGTCTGCCGGTGGAGCATCCTGGACAGGTGAATGACGGGGTCGAGGCCGTGGAGTTAGAGTGCTGGATAGACGCTGCGAGTCTGGGTCGGATGCAGAGCGCCCACCCCCGTCAGGTCGAGTCTGTACACGACGGCGAACAGGGATAAGGCAGGCTCGCTCTGCAGCGGACGTGAGCACTGAGGAGTCACCCGAGCAGGAGTTAACGGGGCTGCCCGAAGCGGAACAGGAGTCGCTGTTCGCCGAATCGGGAGCGAGGATCATCCTCCCATCTGAGCGTAAGCGGCACATGCGCGTCAACATGGTGGCGGTGATCCTCGTACTGACCGCTCTGCTAGGATTGTGGAACGGCTTCGACTACGTCAACGGAGATTCAGGACTCATCAATCATCGCAAGTTCATCAACCGCGACGCTGAACTGGCGGAGCCGGGAACAGCGGTGCTCATCGGCAGGGTGCTGTTGGAAGATGGAACACCGGCGGCGAACTACACCGTCAAGGTGACCGTCAAGATGGTGAACAACACCGTTCGCGAACAGGAGAACGTCACCGATGATGAGGGGAAATTCAGGATACAGGAACTCGATCCTGGTATCCATGTGCTGATGATCGCCAACAACTCACGCCAGGGTGATGCGCAGTTGGTCCAGCACCTCGTGCTGCTCAATCCACCACCAAAATTTACCTTCGAGCCATACGGCTTCACCACGCTCACCCTCACCTTCCCTTCTGACGACACCTTCGCCGCAGAGAGCGAGGATGGCTCGCTCATCAATTACGCTCCAGAGGAGAGAGAAACAGGCACGATGCTCTACGATGAGTCAGCCGCGGGCATGTACATCATGGTCGGCGTAGGCTTCTCTGGCCTGGCGCTCATCGGGCTCGTCGCCACCTGGATCGGCTGGCGCGACTCCAGCGCGGGAATGCTGCGCACCGCCGCAGTGCTTTGCTTTCTGACCCAAGGCCCGTTCGGTACCGCCTGCTGCACCGGGCTCATCGCCGGGATGCTGACGATCGCGCTTCCCAAGGGTCCGACTGATCCATGAGGGAACTCAAGGTCAGTCAGACCAGTCTCTCTCATCGACGCTCTTGCTTCACAGGCCGGTGGTGTTCTGCATGCGCGTATACCACGGTCCGATGACGGAGTGCCCTTCGACGATGTCGAAGCCGCGCAGCCCTTGCATCGAGCGCAGGATTCCGTAGTTGGCGAAGTCGCCTCCGTCCGGATGATCGCCACCGAGGAAGTCGCTCGAAAGGCCGGCGGACAACTCGTCGAGCTGGTGGTCCAGATTCGCTTCCGGATTCAGCTCCCATATCTTGGCACGGCTCTTCGCCACCATGCGCATCACGACCGCGCCGATCCACTTCGCCTTCCACGCCTGCCAGCGGCCGAAGTTGTCCACCTTGGTGACGTAGTCGAGTGCGCGCAGGCTTGAGCCGTAGGTGCGGTAGATGACCGGCACGATCGATTTTCCGAGCACCTCGTTGGAGAATTCCATCCACTTGTCCTGGTTGGCATCTTCACCTGCTTCGGGGAACCGCTCAGCACCCTGGTGGTTGGAGTTCACCCAGTGCAGGATGTCATTGGAATCGTTGACCTGCGTGCCATCTGACTCGACGAATACAGGGACGGCTTTCCATTCGGAGAAATCGAGTTCAGCCTTCTTCATCGGATCGACCTCGACCTTGGAGTGCGCCACTCCCTTCCAGGATAGCAGGCTCCTGACCTTCCAGCAGAACGGGCAGGTCTCGAAGCAGTAGAGAGTCGATTTCCCGTCCACCACGGCACCGGGCACCTTCTCCTCCTGAGGCCCAGAGGTAGGCTGCTGTTCGTCGGTCTGCTGCTCGGTCATAGCGCGGCCAGTCAGGTGTCTCTTTTGATGGGTCGCTCGCGGGATGTTGTCGACGTTTCCAGCCGCCTCATTCGACGTCAGCACACTGGGGATACTCGTCGGGCATCATCGGCGGCATGAACAGGTCAGCGCAGGTGCGGTTGACGACCGACAGGCCGAGTACCGAATCAGAGTCCAGTGACACCGTCACCGGTGGGAGCGACACGGCGCTGGGAATGTAATCCCGACCGGTCTGCGAGATGCGCAGAACGAGCGTGTCGCCCGCCGGAACGAGCACATCCATGCCGAAGAACTCCATCATCGCCGTCACCGTCTCGCCCGGAGTGAGCGCTCGCCCTTGCTTGCCCCCGTCAGCGAAGCGCAGGTCCATCACCGCATGTCCGAGGTGCTCGCCCGTCGAGCCCAGAGTCAACTCCGCGAACAGGTGCCCAGAGCTCGCCAATAACGAGATGGTGGCTTGGATATGCAGCGTGGGAGTGCCCACGATTCGCATGTCATTTTCCAATTGCTCACTTTCGATTTCCAATTGGGACGTGGGGGTGACCAGAGTGCTGCCTGAGAGCAGGTTGAACTGGTCGAGTCCGAGCTCGACCCATTCAATGTCAACCGGAGGATAGGCGCTCTCCGTGCGCCAGCCGCCCCTGTTGTCCTGGATCTCGGCATGTAGGAGCGGAGGTGGCCCCAGATTACGCAGGTAGTAGTCGAACCATTCGAGCAGGTCGTCAGCCCAGTCCCAGCGCATGGTGAACGGGTAGAGGGGTCCGCCGTCGTGCGAGGAGTTACGGTCGGGGTAGTCGTGGCCCCATTGGCCGTACAATCCCTTGACATCGAACCCGTTATCGATCAGGATGTTGTGTGTAGGGAAGGCCATGTGCGGGTCGACGTTCCAATCCTGCATGCCGTGGATGATGTAGACAGAGCCGTCATAATTCTCCAGCGCGCGTGTGAAAAAATGCCGCTCCTCCCAGTAGTCAGAACCGGTCCACGATAGGTCGTCGCCCGTGAGATATGCCGCCGGTCCGGCGTAGTATCCTTCGAGATAGCCCTCGCACACGTTCTGCCAGTCGCCACCATCTCCGTCGACGCCGAAGGAGCCGTAGACGCCGTTGTGCATGATCGCGCCACGCGCTTCCATGCTACCGTTGCGCCACATCAGGTCGTGCACGCCGATCAGGCCGGACATCGGGATGATCGTCGCCAAATGCTCTGAGCCCATCGCGGCCGCCTCCCAGGGCGTGCTGCCGTCGTACGACTTGCCGATGACACCGACGCGACCGTTGGACCACGCAGACTTTCCGAGCCATTCAACCGCGGCGTGGATGCCGAGCTGCTCGTCGAGCCCCATCAGGTCCATGCAGTGGTTCGCCTCACCGGTGCCGAACACAGAGACTTGCGCAACCCCATACCCATGGGGGACGAAGTTCTCGATTAGGAAGCGGCCAAGTCGGTTGGCAGGTGTCAGCGCATCGACGTCCCCGTCCCCATAGTAGGGGCCGATCTCGGCGATGACGGGAACAGAGCAGACGGTGACTCCGTCGGCGGCGAGCGTGTCGTTGGAGGCGAGCGCATCCCAGTCGCAGCCCTCGATGATCGGAAGCCAGAGCCCGAGGTGCACCTGTGCGTTTCCGCTCGCCCCTGCACCGCCGTCGCTGAGCACGATGTCGGGCACGTCGACGAACACCGAGCGCACCGCATCCACCTCCCACGTCCCGTTCCATGAGACCCGGCTGAACACATCGTCGACGCCATATTCGAGGTTGGAACGCGCCCATACGGGCGGCAGCCAGTGTTTCGAGGAGGAGTCATCATCGAGGTTGCCGAAGGCTGAACCTGGCAGCACGCTGGCGAGCACCATCATCAGCACGACGAAGCCGCCGGTCGCACCCAGAGCGATGTTCAGTTGCCGCCTCTCGCGCCGCTCGCTCGCTGCATCGACCTCGACAGCGACGATCTCGGCGTCAAGGACATCGGACATCGCCATCCCTCGCTCTCAGGCGTAACCCCGGGTTCACTTCATGCTGACGCAAGCGCGCCCGTCGGGTTATTGGCCCGCCTACCTCAAGGTCGGCGGGATGACAGAGTCCCGCGCTGACCGGCTGTTGCGCCTCCAGCAGATGGAGGCGACAGAGGCCGCCATCTATCGCCGTCTGGCCGCCCGTACCAAGGACGCGCACAATCGAGAGGTTCTCGAGAGGCTCGCCGCTGACGAGGAGAGGCATGAGGCGCTGTTGGCAGAGGAGACCGGGGAGTCCGTCAAGCCGCAGATGTGGAGGGTTCGATGCTACTCCGGGATGGCCCGCTTGTTCGGGCTGACGTTCGCTGTCAAGATGCTCGAAGGGATGGAGCACGATGCCGCCGCGGAGTATCGTGACCTCGGGATGCTGGAACTGGCAGAAGAGGAGGATGCGCACGAGCAGGAACTCATTGGCCTGCTGGAGGAGGAGCGGCTGAAGTACGCAGGAAGCGTGGTGCTCGGGATGTCCGACGCGCTGGTCGAGCTCACAGGTGCGCTCGCGGGCCTCACCTTCGCCCTGCAGTCGCTGAGTCTGGTGGCGCTGGCCGGGCTGATAACTGGCATCGCCGCCTCGTTCAGTATGGGAGCATCCGAGTATCTCTCATCGCGCACGGAGAAGAAGGTCGACTCCCCGATCAAGGCGGGATTCTTCACCTGGCTCTCCTACATCCTCACGGTCTTTCTTCTGGTCCTGCCCTACCTTCTGCTGCAGGCTGACGACCCGGCGCGATACGGCCTCGAACCACATCTGCAGGCGTTGGCATGCACGTTCGTAATCGGACTGTGCATCGTGGGTCTGTTCAACTTCTACCTCTCGGTCGTCGAGGATGTATCGTTCCGTAGACGCTTCACGGAGATGGCAGGGATATTGATCGTGGTCAGCCTCATCTCGTTCGGCATCGGGATGCTTTTGCGAGGCTGGCTCGGTGTCGAAGTTTGAGGGCGGGTGTGAGAGGTGAGCGTCGAGGTCTGCTCGAACTGCTACAGCCCCCGAATCGCGCCTTACATGGGATATGAGACGGGCAAGCGCTTCATCTGCCAGGATTGTGAGCACATCAGCGTGGTCACGATCGAATTCGAGGACATCGATGCCCTCGTGGCCTTCCTGCAGGCCAAACGGGATGCCGATGACAGTGAGGACGAGTGAGTTCGGCCGACGTCGGCCAACCGATTCAGTCAATCCCTGATAGCGCCATAGGTCGCCAATGCGATTCCCAACAGGGCGAATCCGTAGGTGAGCGTCTGGGTCAGGGTCGCTCGGTACTCGTAACTCACCAGGGTCGACTGCGCGGAGCCATCGAGGCTGTTCCCTGCCACGAAGCGATAGTCACCCCCAGCGATGGGCCAATCGAAGTGGCCGGTGCTGTCAGGCCCTCCCACCATGATGTCCAGGTCCTCAGTATCGCACAGCAGGTATCCGTCTCCTGTGTTCGTGCACTTGTCAGCCTCGCTCGCCGCGACGATTCCAATCCAGGCATCCGGTTGGTCCCATTCAACATTGATTCGTACCGCCACGATCTGACTGACGTACTCGGGTATCGGCACGTTCTGCTCGAGCATCGCTGACTTCTCACAGATGTCGAGTCCCCCGATGCCGGTCGAGCAGGATGGCACATCGAGCCCTTGGATGCCCTCACCCGAGACGCCCACGAAACCACCGAAGTAGGCGCCCACCACGAGGATGACTCCGGAGATGATGGTCATCAGTTTCATGTTCGGCACAAGGCAGGGCCGTCGGTATTAACCCATTCAGGAGGTGGATTCGAAGGGGATTCACCTATCGTAGGGTTTGAGGCGAAAGCCACGTTCGGGCACTCATGGGAGAAGCATACGACGCCCTGATGGAGCGCATGCGCGAACTCGACGTCATCGGGCAGATAGGCGGTCTGCTCGGCTGGGACCAGGAGGTCATGATGCCCCCCAAGGCGGCGAAGCTGCGTGCTGAGCAGATGGCGTGGATCTCTAAGGAAGGCCATGCGCGCATGACCGCACCCGAGGTCGGTGAACTGCTGGCGGCAGCCGAGTCGGAGGCGAACGGCAGCGAGGTCGAGCAGGGAAATCTGCGCATCATCCGCGACTCCTACGACAAGTCGACCAAGAAGCCGCCCGAGTTCGTCGAGGAGTTCGCTCGACACAGGTCGAAGAGCATAGTCACCTGGACCGAGGCTCGCGAGAAGGACGACTTCTCCATCTTCCGTGACGACTTGGCCAAGATGATCGACATGTCCCGCGAACTGGCCGGCTACCTCGGCTACGAGGACAATCCCTACGACGCGCTGCTGGACCTCTACGAGTCCGGCCTCACGGTCGCCAAGCTCGACCCTCTCTTTGCCGGCCTGAGGGATTCTTCAGTCCCGCTGATCAAGGCGGTCTCCGAACTCGAGGACAAGCCCGACTGCTCCTGGGTTCACTCGCACCCGTGGCCCAAGGCCTCCCAAGAGGCGCTCAGCCAGGCGATCTCAGAGGCGATCGGATTCGACTTCGATGCCGGTCGCCGTGATGAGTCCACCCACCCGTTCTGTGGCGGCTCCAACCCCGACGATGTCCGCTGGACCACCCGTTACGACGAGAGTGAGCCTTACGGGGCGATCTACGGCACCATGCACGAGACCGGGCACGCGCTCTACGAGCAGGGCAGGCCGCGCGATCTGGACTTCCAGCCCGTGGGAGAGGCGAATGGCCTTGGCATCCACGAGAGCCAGAGTCGGTTGTGGGAGAATCAGGTCGGTCGCTCCCTGGCGTTCTGCGAGTGGTCGTTCCCGCTGTGGCAGGAGCACTTCCCGGCCAACTTCGAGGGTGTCACCCCCGAGATGCTGTGGCAGGCGGTCAATCAGGTCGAGGCGAGCCTGATTCGCGTCGAGGCGGACGAGGCGACCTACAATCTGCACGTCATGATTCGCTACGAGGTGGAGAAGCTGCTCATCAACGGCGAGTTGGAGGTGGACGACCTTCCTGACGCCTGGGATGACATGTACGAGCGCTTCCTCGGTATCCGTTCACCCACCCGCACTGAGGGCGTGCTGCAGGACGTCCACTGGTCGATGGGCGCCTTCGGCTACTTCCCCACCTACACTCTGGGCAACCTCTACTCCGCCCAGTTGCTGCAAGCGGCTGAGAAGGACATCGGCGACATCGACGAGCAGGTGAGACAGGGAGACTTCGAGCCTCTGCTGAACTGGATGCGCACGCACGTGCACGCGAGGGGGAGCATCCTGGAGCCGGCCGACCACATCGAGGAGGCGACCGGTGAGCAGCCCAAGCCGGATGCGTTCGTCGCCTATCTGGCCGACAAGATCGGTCGTCTGTATGGGGTCTGAACGGGCGAAGGGCAAAAGGCAGCCACCGCGGTTGTGCGGCCGTGGCCGACCCGACTGTGCCCCGCTCGCTGTCCGAGGTGTCGTGGTTCACCCGTCACATGCCGCGTGCAGCCTCCTCGGTTCTGCTAGGTCGCACTCGTGTCTACGCGGGCGACTGGGACGGCCATCTCGTCGCCTGGGACGGTGATGGTGATGAGTGCTGGAAGGCTGACGCCGAGGACCGGGTCGAATGGATGGCCGGGGCGCGGGATGCACTCGATTCGAATGGCGACCGCGCACCGTTCATCTGCGCCACCGCCGGTTCCGACCTGGTGATCTTGGATGCTGCCACCGGCGAGGAGCGCTGGCGATACGTGCTCGAAGGCTCAGCCGATCTGGTCGCCTGCATGGATGACGGCTCGCGCGTGGTGGCAACTTCATCGGTCTACGAAGTGGACTACAACGACTTCATCGAGTCGACCTGCTGGAGATTCGATGCCGATGGCGAACTGCTGCGCTCTGACATCTTCGAGGAGCGACCGTGGCATCTGATTCTCGATGCAGGAGCGGCCGCGACCATGGGGTTGGGACGCCCGCGCTGTGGATTGATGCATCAGACCGATGAGGGCTGCGAGCACCTACCACACGCGCCTGACGACCCAATCCTGTGCGGTGTGACGGGAGAATCGCAGACCATGTTCGGTCATGCCAGTGGAGACATCTCCGCACTCGACCCGGATGGCATGGAACTCGAGGTGTTCTCGGTGGACAGCGATGACAGCGTGCTCCAGATGGACTGCGGCCCGCAGCATGCGGTCACGGGTGGTGACGGCGCGGTGCTGCGCGGCTTCGAGATCTGTGAGGGCTGCCCTAATGCTCGCTGGGAGGTAGGTGTCGCCGGTCCGGTCGACGATCTCGTGCTCGGATTCGAGCTCTCCGGGTCCGTATCCGTATGGGTGGCGACTTGGGACGGGCTGCGCGCGACCATCGAGGTCCGCTCGGCTGACGACGGCTCCCTTTTCGCTACCTTGGACCCCGGATTCCGTGTCCGCTCGCTCGATGCTCGCGACGATCGCATCGCCATCGGCACCGACGACGGCAGCGTCCACCTGCTGCGCCAGGAGTTGCTCGAGCGCCGCCTTGAACAGGAGCCGAAAACTTCCCAATTGGATGACGATGAAGACTCATCCCATCGCCATGAGATGCAGGAGCGTCTGCGCGCGCTGCGTGGATGAGTGGACTTCGGCTACTTCTCTCCCATAAGTTACCTACAAGATGATAGTTAATTGATTAATATTACATCAATCTCCAGTGGAAATAATGGTTTGGGGCAGCGTTTTCGGCTGGAAACACCCCCAATATATAGAAACATTTATGAGTCGGACCCCCCTCAGGGAGGCTTGTCGCTCTTGAAGAGTGATGGGGAAGGCCTCGGCCGACCCTACGCCCAGCTGCCGGCGTGGGCCCTTCGGGGGCGAAAGTCGGCTGCCTCTGCGAGAGATCGTAGGGGCGATGACTGGAGAGGAATCGACCTCGGTCGAGAGCTCGAAAGTCACGCAGGAATTGATGGCCGTTACGGCGGTCGTCAGCCTGGTCGAATGGGAGAGCGGACCTAAAGGAAAGCGAACCCAGACGGACAGGACTAGGGGAGCGGAACCAATCGCAAGAGAGGGAAAGCGAACCACTCGCTGCGAGGAGTGAAGGTGATGGAACACGCATCGGCCGGAATCCGTGATGAGGGGGGGAGAAAACCGCAAGGCGACCGAACCACCACTGAACAGAGGAAGATCGGAACGTGGGATGCCACTGGAACGAGACGTGGAGAGGGCTGAGTGAAACCGTCAGGCGGAACGAGGCCACCTGTGGCAGGGGATCAAACTGCGCTTCGGCAAAGTGAGAGAAACTGCGTCAGGGAAGGCGAGCCCTTCGACTTCGGTCGGGGGGGGAGCCGACCCGAACCGGTGACGAGGAATCGGTCGTAAGGCCAGGAAATCGAATCCGGGGGGGAAGCGAAGAACCCGACGAACTAGAAGGGAACAGAAGGAACCGAAAGGAACCGGAAGGGAACAGAAGGAACAGAAGGAACCGACCAGAACCCAGCAGGGAGAAGAAGGGGACGCAAGGAACCGGATTCAAACTGCACCAGCGGAGGCTGGTGGGCGGGGGAAGTTCGACCTCCGGATCGAACCCGCCCACCAGTTCTCCCAATCCCCCGTCTTTTCGACGAGATGAGGCTTGTCCAGTTCCTTCCTGTTCTAATGGTTGCGACGCTCGAAGCGCTTCGCGAGTCGATTGCACAACTCTCTTCTTGAAGCCGGATTCACTCTCCGGTCATGCTCTCTGGGCGCACCCACTCATCGAATTGCTCGTCTGTCAACAGACCCAGTTCAAGCGCACTCTGGCGCAAGGTGGTGCCGTTCTCATGGGCTCGCTTGGCGATCTTGGCTGCGTTGTCATAGCCGATGTGCGGGTTGAGCGCAGTCACCAGCATCAGTGAGTTCTCGAGGTGAGAGGCGATGTTCTCTTCATTGGCTTCCAGCCCGGTGACGCAGCGGTCAGCGAAGGAGCGGCAGGAGTCGGACAGCAGGCGGATGCTGTGCAGCAGCGCGTGGATCATCAGCGGCTTGTAGACGTTCAACTCGAAGTTCCCCTGGCTTCCCCCCACTGTCACCGCCGCATGGTTTCCCATCACCTGGCAGCAGACCATCGTCAGTGCCTCCGCTTGAGTGGGGTTGACCTTCCCGGGCATGATGCTCGAGCCCGGTTCGTTCGCTGGTAGCGACAGTTCACCGATCCCGCAGCGCGGCCCGGAGCCGAGCCAGCGGATGTCGTTGGCGACTTTCATCAGCGAGACGGCGAGAGTGTTCAGAGTGCCGCTCATCGCCACGATGGCGTCGTGGGCTGCGAGTTGGGCGAACTTGTTGTCGGCGGAGGTGAACGGCAGTCCGGTCCTGCGGGCGATACGCTCGGCCACCAATTCAGCGAACTCGGGGTGTGAGTTCAGTCCGGTGCCGACCGCGGTTCCGCCGAGGGCGAGTTCGTGGAGGTCCTCGAGAGAGAACTCGATGCGGCGAATGTCTGCGTCTAGTTGGGCCACATACCCGCTGAACTCCTGTGACAGGGTGAGTGGGACGGCGTCCATCAGGTGGGTGCGTCCGATCTTCACGATGCCTTCGAACTCGCCGACCTTGGCTGCCAAGGATGAGCGCAGATGGTTGACCGCCGGCAGCAGCCGGTGGCTGACCTCCTCAGCAGCAGAGATGTGCATCGCGGTCGGAAAGGTGTCGTTGCTGCTCTGGCCCCGATTGACGTGGTCGTTCGGGTGTACCGGTTGCTTGCTGCCCAGTTCACCGCCGGCCATCTCGATGGCGCGGTTGGCGATCACCTCGTTGCAGTTCATGTTCGTCTGCGTTCCCGAGCCTGTCTGCCAGATGTGTAGCGGGAAGTGAGAATCGAGTTCGCCCGAAATCACCTCGTCACAGGCGCCCCCAATCAGTTCACCCAGTTCCGCATCGAGTTCACCCAGTTCGACATTCGCCTCGGCTGCTGCTTGCTTGAGCACACCGAAGGCGCGGATGACCGGGCGCGGCATCAGATCGTCTCCGATGTCGAAGTTGAGCAGCGAGCGAGCTGTCTGCGCGCCCCAATAACGGTCGGCGGCA
>Ga0310125_10000400_pt1 | contig 20072 bp, 21 predicted proteins | sample CB11b_Tmax_Bot8__FD_203508 | JGI IMG/M metagenome (GOLD analysis project Ga0310125, IMG submission 203508) | Marine microbial communities from Western Arctic Ocean, Canada - CB11b_Tmax_Bot8 | ecosystem: Environmental > Aquatic > Marine > Oceanic | place: Canada: Western Arctic Ocean | collected... | reverse complement strand
GCCATTGAACCAAACACGAACCCACACCGTTAGTCAGAACATGTATGCGGGGGTGTGCTGGCACACCACCAGATCACGTATCTGAGCGTTGCTGGGTTGAAGCTGCGCCAAGGGCACTCCAAGGACACCGTATTTAAGGCTCTATTCAAAACAACTGGGCCGACTACGCGAGACTCAGCAGTCAAGGTTGTCGAGCTTGTCGAGGGGGACCGATGGTGCAAGCGGTCGAAGGGGTTGTTTTCCCGTGGTTGGATCCGTCGCGTTATTCCTTCGCCCTCGGTATCGAAGCTGAAGGAGCGACGTGGCTGGCGGGGCAGACGGCCTCGCGTCACGATCCGGCGAGTGGTCGCGTGGTCAGCGGAGGACCCGCTGCTGAACAGGCCCGCATCTGTTGGGACAAGATCGAGGCCGTGCTCGAAGCAGCGGGTCGTGGTGTGGGGGAATGCACGGAGGTGGTCGAGTACCTGACGGCGGAGGGACTTGACGCTCAAGACGAAATCGTAGGGGAGCGACGGGCGTCTTGTGCCGCATCGACGATGGTCGTTGATGCGTTGGTGCGACCAGACGCCGTGCTCGAAGTGGAGGTCGTTGCGGGTGGACCAGCCCATCAGGTGCGTCTGCCGCAGTTGTTGCCGATCGACTCTGATGGGTCCGTGGTGGCCTCGGGTGACCTCGTTGGCCAATGCGAGTGGGTGCTCGAGGAGGCGGGGCGTCAACTGGCTGAGTTTGGTCTTGGGTTAGAGCACGTCGTCCGCACCGTCCAGCAAACGACCCCCGCAACCCGCCGTGACTACCGGGCGACGGCCGAGGCACGCCGCCGATTGCTGGGCCCAGCGTTTCCAGCTTCGACAGGGGTGCTCACCTCCCGGCTCCCGCACCCCGACGTATTGGTCGCACTCGACGTCTGGGCGTCAACCGCTCCCAAGGAGATCGTCCGACACGCCGAGGATGCCTACGCGTCGTTGACGTTCAGTCCAGCCACGGTCGCCGACTCAGTTGTCTACATCTCGGGAACCACGGCATGGGATCCCACCACCGGCGGAACCATTGGCAAGGGCGACGTCGGCGCGCAGGCAGAGTTCGTCTATGACCAGATCCGTCAGGTGCTCGAAGCAGCTGGCGGAGGCATCGATGATCTCGTGAAGACGATTGAGTACGTGACACCGGAAGCGCTGCCCAACTACCGCGATGTCAACACTGTTCGCGAGAACGTGCTCGGTCGGCCGTTCCCCGCATCGACCGGTGTGGCGATCAACGCCTTACTCAGCAGCGACTGGCTCATCGAGGTCGAGGCCGTCGCTGTGTTGAACCAATGATCGAACCCGTCACGCTGCTAACCGACGAGGTCCGGGCTTGGGTCGGAGCGACAGCCGTCTACACCGCGCCCGAGGAACTGAGTAGGGCGTCGATTCGGGCGTTCGCTTTAGCTATCGACTCAGACCCCGATCGCTGGACCAGTGCCGCTCCACCGACGCTGATATTTGAAACGTGCCAACTGACAGGACTGTCGGAGCGCGATATGTCGGGGTATCTCGGCCACGACTGGGGGCTACCCCTACCGGTTCCATGCACCATGATTCGGGGTGGCAACGACTACCGAATCGGCCGACCGGCACGGCCCGACGACGTCATCACCACTAACTGGAAAATCACCCAGATACGTGAACGCCACGATGTGGACGGTGTGCCTCTGCTAATCGTCGTTGCCGAGGCTGTGTATTCGGCGGCCGACGGCGGACACATTGCCTCGAACACCGAGACCCTGATCTACCGCCCAAGGAAGTCTTCGTCATGAAGGTCGGCGAGCGGCTCCCTGACCTGATACGCACCATTACCCTCACCGACATGGTTGCCTATGGGGGCGCAACTTGGGACTCGCACCGCCTGCACTACGACCCTGGTTTTGCAGCTAGCGCTGGTATGGAACGCCCAGTCGTCGACGGCCAAATGTTCGGCGCGTTGTTCGGGGAACAGCTGACGCGCTGCCTCGAAAAGGGACAGTGGATCAGCCGCCTGTTCTTTCGCAACACCGCCCCCACCTACGCCCAAGAGACGGTGGTGTGCGAGGCAGAGGTGACCGGGGTCGAGGGCGGGCTGACGCTCGTCCAGCTCAGAGCGAGCGTGGGTGATCGTTTGGTCGTCACAGCAGCGGGCGCGGAACTGTCCACGACCTGAGAACGCGACGCGGCCACAATCACGTGTTCCCGCGTCACCAGCTGAAGCTGAGGATTTTGGGGTCCAAACTGAGGCGAACCCGTCCCGCCATGATGGGACTGATTATTGGGTGCTGGTTGACGCTTACTTTGCTGGTTCTGCCGCTGCGTGGTCCGACGAGGGGTTCGTGGCCCAGTCACAAAAAATAGGTGCACAGATTGTTGATCGTTTGATCAGCCGGATGGTCTGAGTCGATATGAATAAACCAGTTGTTCTTGTTCATGGTGCGTGGCATAGGCCGTGGTTGTTGACGGACCACAAATTGGGGCGCCAGTTGATCCGTCAATGGAGATGTTCGTCTAGATTCCAAGAATGACTGATAAACACCAAGCCGAACAGTTCTTCTGCGCGGCGAGCAGCATCGATGTAACGCGGCCATGACGATCAGTCTTGCTGTCACCCTGCCCTTGCTTGACACCGGGGGTGCACCGGCGTTTGTAAGAGATTTCGCGCAGGCTGCGGAGGATCTGGGCTATCAGGGTCTGGCCATGCCCGACCATGTGTTGGGAGCTAACGTCGAGAGCCGCCCAGACTGGGGCGACCGGAACACGTCGGCGGACTTCTTCCACGATCCTTTCGTCCTGTTCGGCTTCCTGGCTGCCTGCACCACGACGATCGAGTTCTCGACACAAGTGATGATCCTGCCCCAGCGCCAAACCACGCTCGTCGCCAAGCAAGCCGCGTCGCTCGACATATTGTGTGAGGGAAGATTCCGATTCGGTATTGGCAGTGGCTGGAATCCGGTCGAGTATCAGGCGCTGAACGAAGACTTCACCAACCGCGGTAAACGCCTCTCCGAGCAGGTGGAAGTGATGCGTCAGCTCTGGGCCCAACCACATGTGACCTTCCAAGGTGACTACCACGAGATCGATGATGCCGGGATCAACCCGTTGCCGACCAGACGCTCGATCCCTCTCTGGTTCGGCGGCCACGATGATCGGATGCTCCGCCGGACGGCGAAGCTCGCTGACGGTTGGATTATGTTGGCCTATCCGCCCGACGACACCGCTCTCCAAGCTTTCGAGACTCTGCGTGGCTATATCGGTGATGAGGGTCGGGATCCTAACGATGTGGGCTTGGAGGTCTGGACCTCGTTGGGCGACGGCGACGATGACAAGCTGCGCGATGACTTTCAGTTCTGGAAGGACGCTGGCGTGAGCCATATCACTTTGAACAACTGGTATGACCGCCCGCCGCACAACAGGATGGTCGAGCGTGGCGCCGAAGCTCACATGACAGCCATGCAGCACTACCACCAACTGGTCAAGGACCTGTTGTAGTTATTTGTTTTCGAACCAGCTCTCACTACCTGGCGCGCCGCCGACCGGTTCCGACGGATCCGGGGCTCGCGACACATCCCGCGGCCGGACGTAGCGAGGAGGTTCTCTTCGGTAGATCAACGTGGTGGCCGGTCGCGGGGTGCAAACCTAGGATCGCCTATATAAGTAACCGTACGGCAGCTCAGTTCTGTAGCGGCAGCGCATGTTCTGCGAGGTAGTCGAGCTCGGCATCCCAACCATCGGTGAGGGCCATTGGTCGCAGTACGAACTTGGTCAGGCCAGCAGCCAGATGCTGCTCGAGTAACCGTCGAAGTTCTTCAGGACCGATCGGGAGGATCTGTGACCGTTCAGCGGCAGTTCGTTGCATTACCGCTTCAATACTTGCGTCGTCTAGATCGTGCCGCGCATAGGGGACACTGATTCCGAAGTGATCATCGTCGATGACGCGTTCGGCCTCGGCGGCGGCGGCGCGAATGTGGGCGATGTGCCCCTCGGCCTCCTTAGGGGTGGCCCGGGACGCCAACCAACCGTCGGCATGAGTTCCGGTCAGTGCAAGTCCCTTCGGGCCGTTGCCCCCCAGCCAGATCTCAAGGGGGTCTTGTATAGGCGGAGGGTTCACATGAGCGTCGTCGTATCTGAAACCAGCGATGTCGGCTGTAACGGCCTCACCCGCCCACCACGCTCGGCACAGTTCGATGGTTTGTCGCAGATGCTTGGTTCGGTCGATGTTCGCGACGCCGAGTGCCGCGCGTTCTCTTCGAGAACCGATGCCGGGCATGAACGCCAACAAGATTCGGCCTTCGGTCAGACGGTCGAGATGGGCGAGCTCCTTCGCTAGATGCAATGGGTTGCGCCCAGGAACCACCACGTTCGTGCCCAGCTTGAGCCGCGTGGTGCGGCTGGATGCGATGGCGAGCGCCAGCAACGGTTCAACAGCTGGCGTCATAGGGGTATCTGACAGCCACAAGGTGTCGAAGCGGCGTTCCTCGAGGCCATCGACGAGGGCCGCGAGGTGGTTGAGGTCGGCCGGTGTATTGGTGCTGGCCACAGCGATACGAATCTTCATGTGGGCTCTCCAATGGACGCGGTGATCTCCAACTCCATGAGACTCGTAACCAACGGTGCCGCCATCGTGGAGTGGTAAGGGTACGGCGGCTCGAACACGTCATTCCACACAGCGAGATCGTCGATGTTGTTGAGGTACGCATTCACCTTGACTGCGTGGTCGAGACTCATCCCAAGATCCTCGAAGCTGAACGAATACAGCACGAGCCCTGACGGACTTGGCCGGCGATGCCACCTGTGAGAGGTTGGCCAATCTGTAGATCCACGCCGGTGACGCGACCGACGAAGATGACGTTATCGACGCGTAGCGCGGTGGAGTTCTTGAGACCGAGATGGTTCAGCGTCCCTCCGATTCGATCGTTCGATGGGTGAAACTCGGTCATGGATCGACACTATTGCTCAGGCAGGGGCGAATGACGACATAGCGGTTCATGCATGGCGGGTCCACCTCCCAAAACGGCCGCGCCCGGAGGCCCAACGCGACCTGGTGGCCGTTATCGTTCAACAAAGCATCGTCGAGTTCAAAGGCGGAGGCTTCGAAGTTCACCCAAGGCCGACACCGGGACTCCGATGCTCGTCAGACCAGCAGCGCAATCACGTCGCTGCTGAAACGCTCCACCCGCTCCAGCATGTGGCTGAGGTTGTTCGAAGTTACGTTGACGATCATGGTGGATACGCCAGCCGCCTCAAGTTGAGCAATATCCTCAGCTCGTTCTTCGGGGGAGCCCGTGAACAAGAGTCGACCACCATCGATGTGGGTCTGAGCGTCCTCGTTGTGGAACGCGCAATTGTACGCGAGCCCGATCGATGCAGGGTCGCGGTCGAGGCGTTCTGCTTCTGCGAATAACTTGTCACGGCGGGCGGCGAATGTTTCGATCGTGTCCATCCGGAACTTCGGATTGGAGCCGAACGGATACCAGGTGTCGCCAAGGGCGGCGGTACGGCGGATTGCTGGCATGCTTTCCCCCCCAATCCAAATAGGCGGATGAGGTTGCTGGACGGGCTTCGGGTCAGCAGCTGCGTCGGTGAAATCGATGAACTCCCCGTGGAAGCTGGCTCGGTCCTTGGTCCATAATTCCTTCATGACTTGGATGTACTCGTCGGTGACCCGGCCACGGGCATCGAAGTCAGTGATATTCAATGCTTCGAATTCCTCGCGCATCCACCCGGCGCCACATCCGACGGTGACGCGACCTCCTGACAACTGATCGGTCGTCGCTAACGACTTCGCCATGAAGAGGGGGTTGCGGTGCGGAACGACGATCACTGACGTCAACAACCTCACGGTGCTGGTCACAGCGCTCAGCCATGCCAGAAGGGCGAACTGCTCCATACAGTCCGTGCTCCCATCAGCAGTCCACGCGAATTCGCCGTCCTCGCTGTAGGGATAGTTCGCACCGATCGTCGAAGGCACCACGATGTGATCGGCGACCGTGAGCGTGTCGTAGCCAAAACGTTCAGCGGCCTCAGCGATTGTCTGAATGTCTCGCGGGTTCGAGAGCGGACCACGAAATGGTGCACTAAATCCGAACTTCATTCCTGTCTCCTGACCGGTCGACGCATAAACAAAAACTATAGGATTTATCACCTGCCATCTGTTGGGTTCAAGGCTTGTTCACCCTCGGGGAACACAAACACGAGGTTTCAAATAAGCTAGAGGCACTCATCCAAGGGGGCCTACATGACGGTCAAACCGATCGATCCGACCCAACCACCGGTTTTCGGCCTGGACCACTCCGCTTACCGATGCCGAGACGCAGAGGAGACCCGCGTCTTCTACGAGGACGTCGTTGGGTTCCCGTTGGCGCTTGCTCTACACATCGACACGCACCCAACGACCGGCGAGCCTGTCGATTATCTCCACATTTTCTTCGACATTGGGAGCGGTGACCCTGATCGACCCACCCATATCGCGTTCTTCGAGGTGGTGGATCATCCTGGCGACAATCTCGATGAGCTGTTCAAGAAGCGGTGGGGTATGGATCTGCACTTTGCGATGCGTGTCGCGAATCATGCAGACCTCGAGGCCTGGAAGGCGCGCCTCAAGAGCAAGGGTGTGGAGGTGGAGGGCCCCATCGATCATGGGATGATGCAGTCCATCTACTTCCACGACCCCAACGGGTACCGGTTGGAGTTCACCTCCGCCGAGGAGCGGGAGGATCAACTCTTCCGCGACGAGATGGCCGTGGCTCGCATACAAATGGAAAAATGGAACGCCTGGAAAGCGAGCCGCGACCAGCAGGCTGTTGAGGCGAGCTAGCTCAGCCATTTCCACTCGCTTCATAGCGCTCAGGGTCTGTTCAACAAAGAATCGAATATTGCTATTTAAATGACCCTGAATTGTGTAGCGCCCACACATGAAATCCCGGTCGGAGGCCTCCTAGACGGGATTTACCATAGGGGCCACATCCCAACTCTTTAGTTCTGGCATCACGGCGCGAACAAACAAGTCAACGTTGCGAGAGACTTCCTCGTAAGGCATACCCCCGTAGGAGAAGAAGGGGAAAAATCCGGCGATGCCGATGTTGGCTTCAATGGTGGCAACCTTTTCAATTACTTGGTCTGGGGTACCCCATGGCATCAAGCCGACGAAGTCGTCCGCCGCTCCATCTAAGCCGCGATTTTCGACATGATCAGCGACGTTTGAATAGAACTCGTAACCCTTCACCTCAAAGTTTGAGCGCGTCGCAAGTTCGTAGTGTTGAAGAATTGAGGTGTAGTAGTTCCCGATGTACTGGTGCGCGAGTTCGGCGGCCCGGTCAGCGCTTTCGTCAACGAACACAAAGCCTCCCGACAGGGGCGGTGGAGGTGGTTTGTCGGGATGTTCAACAGCCCAAGTTTTTTCATACGCCGCGACGTCGGCCGCGACCACGTCCCAAGGCTTTTGAGGAATGACTAATAGTCCTACTCCGAGGCGAGCCATGATTGGGGCCGATTCCGGTGAGACCGCGGCAGCCCACGTTCGCCCCACGAATGATCGTTGAGGAGCGGGCCTTAGATCTCTATGCGGTTGGTTGAGGAACTCGCCCTCGTAGTGCAATCCACCTTCCTCGAGCCCGGTCAACAAAGCTTCTGCGTATTCGATGAATCGTTCGCGGGAGGTGCTCCGATCAATACGGAACCCCTCATATTCAAGGCGAGCGAGACCGCGTCCGATCCCGAGTAGCAGCCTGCCCCCCGACATGTTGTCTAACAGCGTCACCTGCTCGGCGACGCGAATAGGGTCATGCCACGGCAACACGATGACAGCGGTACCCAGCAACAGGTCTTGAGTTTGCCCGGCAAACCAAGTGAGAATCTGGAGCGGATCGGGGCTCATTGAATAACCCGAGAAGTGGTGATCAACGGTCCAAAGACTCTCAAATCCCAGAGACTCGGCCTTTAATCCCAACGCTAATTCTGCGTCGTAGACCTCGCGGTCGTCACGTAGATCATCTGGGTTCTGAAACACGAGTGCCATGCCGACATGCATTGGTCAATCTCCACTTCCGACTAGAGACCAATATTGTCGCGCTTGAGTAGTTGATGCTTGAGCGACACCAAGGCGCCCAACCTTTGAGAGCGGTAAAGAAGCATCTTGACCCCAACGTATTCTTAATCCCGCGTATTGATCGATCCATAGGATGAACTAACAACCATGAAGACTGAAGACACACGAACTCTTATCGAACGCTATTACGAAGCCCTTACCAGTGCTGATATCTCAACCATCAAAGAATGTCTGGCCGAAGACATTGTTTGGCAGCTTCCTCGCAGCGTGGCGAACGGCGAGGGTTTCGCTGTTCAAACCGACAGCGAGGGCAGGGTTTCCGGTGAACAAGTTCTGCTCGAACTTGGCGGCGACACAGTGAAAAAGGCCTTTGACATGTCTAAGCCATTCGCTCTTGATGTCCGACACATGATTGTCGAAGGCAACAAAGCGGTAGTGCAACAACGAATCACGGCGACAGCTCGGGCCACCGGCCGGCCTTACGACAACCAATACTGCTGGATATACACCTGTAACGACGGGGTAATTTCCCACATGGAGGAATACACCGACAGCCTCGGGGCTGACCTTTCCATGAATCCCAATCGTTAGTTCACAACCCAGTCCGTGGTTGAGTAGTACAAATATGGCTTGTTCGGGGAGAAGTCGTCAGTGTTTTGTTGTGGTTTGGTTCGGTGCGACGTCATGTGAAGTGAACTTGGCCCGATTCACGAGCCGGTCATCTGATCTGAGGACCTAAACCCACACTTCATCGAGTACTCGGAGGGCGTTCGCGCCCATCACCTTCTCTATCTTGTCGTCGCTATACCCGTGTTTGACCAACCAGCGGACAATGTTGTGTGACGATTCGGTGGGGTTCTCCAGGCCCCTCACATAGTCAACATGTTCGAAGTCTGGTGGTGTCTGAGTTTCTTGTGACGGGTCCAACTCGTCGAAAGTGAAGGCAGCGGCATAAAGCTGATGAATCCCAACGTGGTCGCCATATGTTGTGTCTGCACCGAATCCGACGTGGTCGACACCGACGAGATCCACAATGTATTCGAAGTGTTCCATCACGGACTCAATGTCGTGAGTGGGGTGACTTTCGGTGAGAGTGGTGTGAGGGGCTGCCTCAATACCGATTACCCCACCCTTTTCGGCACATGCCCGCAGCACATCGTCGGGAGCCATTCGATTGGTGTTCCACAGCGCCCGCGCTCCGATGTGACTCAACACGATGGGCTTTTCGCTAGCGGCTATCGCGTCAAGTGTGGTTTGGTCGCCACAATGCGAACAATCGATAAGCATCCCCAATTGGTTCATGCGCCTTATAGCTCTGTGCCCAAAGTTCGTTAGCCCAGAGTCGTTGTTTTCGCGTAGCCCACAGCCGAGATGGTTGGCCTCGTTGTAGGTCACCCCAATTGAACGCACTCCAAAGCCGAACAGGATGTCGAGTCGGTCAAGTTCATTTTCGATCGGTGCCGCCCCTTCAAGCGTGGCGACCCAGGCGACGGTCCCACGGTCACGAGCCTCAAGAATGTCTGAGACCGATATTGCCGGTACCACGAAGTCTTGATGGGCAATGTCGCACAGTCTCATACCTATGTCGTGCAACACTTCAGTCCATTTCCAACCACTCGATGACTCGATTGTGCAAATCCCATCAAGAAGGTTGTCGAACACGCAATGCCAACTTGAGTGGGCCAGACCCTCATATGCGGTGGAGATATGCCCGTCCTTGACGTAGCGCGGCGTCTCGCTGATGTCATCAGGGAAACGATTGGGGTGATCGTGCATCGAGACCATAACGAACTCACGGGTAAGTCGATCGACCCGCTCTTCCTCAGTATCTGTCAGCGGTACTTCTGTTGGGGGAACACGATCCAGCTCGGATGCTAAGTCGTAGTGCTTGTAGTCAGGACCTTGTTTTAGGTACTGAAAGGACTGATAATCATCGGTGCGTCGTGACGTAGCCATATGACACGGTAACGCGACTACCGCCATCTCGATTGGGAGAGTGCCGTCGACGGCTGATTCGTTTGAAACCGCGTATGTGTATCACCCCAACGAATTTGTTGTGTCCGTCAGTTGGTGTGGGTTTTGTTAATCGCCGGTCGTTGATCCGAGAAAAGATCGGCCGCAGCGACCGGCGGAAAACGGTGACCCGAGATGGAGCGGGGATGCCAGACTGGATCCATGGGCGTTCCCTACGACACTCCTGGTGAAATTGACGTCCTAAAACGTTGGGAGGTCGAAGCCCGTAGCGATACGACTTTGATACAGCATTTGGGTGCGAAGTTTGTCAGCGGGGTGGGTGCCTCGTGAGTTTCGAACTGACGCCCCGCACCGTGCCCGGCGCGGGTGTCGTTGCAGCCGCTGAGTCGCTTGTGGTGACCTTCGCCGGGCGTGCCGCGGCAGCCGACGCTGAAAACGAAATGTGCCGCGAGAATTTCGACGATCTACTTACCAGCGGCATCTCGTCAGCGTTCGTTCCCGAGGAACTGGGAGGCTTTGGTTTGGAGTCGATCCACGACTGGATTCTCGCCATCGCCACTCTTGCCCGGGGAGATGCATCGACCGCGATAGCCATCACCATGCACCATGCGATCGGTCGCCGAATGGCACAAACGTATTCCCTTGCCAGGACGGACCTGGGTCCCGATCACGAACGCACCCTAGAACTCGCGGAGCCGCTCAAAAAAATGGTCGCCGGCGAGATGCTCATTTGTGCCACAGCAACCGAGACTGGGACTGACAATCTGCACCCTGCAACCGAGGTGGTGCGCCATCGCCGCGGTGGCCGCGACGGTTGGCGCCTGAACGGACAGAAGATCTTTGTCACCATGTCCCCCATTGCGACGCACGTCTCAACAGTCGCGCGCGTGCGCGACGACGACGGCGACGACATGGCCAACATCGTGCTGCCGATGGATACGCCGGGCTTACTACCTCAGAATGACTGGGATGCGTTGGGCATGCGCAGCTCGGGCAGCCAGTCAGTGGTCTTTAAAGACGCATGGGTACCAGAGTCAGCGGTCGGCAGGATGGGTCCGTGGGGAAAGTGGAGTCTGCAATATTTGGAGTTTCGGGCGATTGCAAACATCGTTCTAGTCGGTGCCTTTTTGGGGATCGCTGAAGCGGCTCACGACATAGCGTTGACGAAACTGTTGACCAGGTCACGTGTTGGTCAGCTTGCTGCCGAGCAATCAGGCATTCAGAACCTCGTTGGCGAGATGGCACTCGAATTGGCCCAGTGTCGCGCTGTGCTTGGTGCGGCCGCAGTGCAGATGGACGAGTACAGCGATCGCCACTCGACTTCCGCTGCGTCAATGGAAGACGCTCACGGCCTCATGAACGACTATCAAATTGCAAAGTGGACGGTGAATCGGGGCGCAATCGGCGTTGTCAGCAAGGCAATGGACCTACTCGGTGGTTCGGGCTACACCAATTCGGATGTGCTCGCTCGCCTCTATCGAGACGTCCGAGCGGGCCCTTTCATGCAGCCGTTTGGCCCAGCGGAGCTGCGTGAATATGTGGGCCAGGTCACGTTGAGGCAATATCCCGAAAGGTAGGTCGCAAAGATTGGGTTCGGAATCTGCTGTATCGCCAGCATGAGGACGCCGATATCTTGTTGCTTGGTTCCCCCTCCGATGAGACGGAGATCTAGGACAATAAGCGACCAAATCTCGCTGATAGGGATGACTTTCTATGGTTATAGATTTTGTGGACAAGGTGGTCTTGGTTACTGGCAGTTCCGGTGGATTTGGCCTTGCAACTGCCGAGGCGTTCTTGGAGTTGGGTGCAAGCGTCATGTTGAACGGCACAAAGCCGCAGAAACTAGAAACGGCACTTGAAGGCCTCAAGGACCGATTCGAAAACGTAGAAGCGCGTGTCGCAGATATCTCAACGAGCGCTGGTGTGGAAGACCTCATAGATGAGACACAGCAGAGGTTTAAATCGATCGACATACTTATCAATAATGCAGGGATCGCGCAGAACACTGCATTTCTGGAAATATCCGAAACCCAATGGGACGGAGTCTTAGACACCAATCTGAAGGGCTCGTTCTTGACATCACAGGCATTCGCTAAACAGGCCATCGGGTCCGGTCGAGGCGGCAAGATCGTCAACATTTTGTCCGGTAACTATCTTTGGACTCGGGCAGGCTCAGCCCATTATTCGTCTTCAAAGGCGGCCCTCGAGATGCTGACAAGAAGCATGGCTATAGAACTCGGACCCCACAGGATCAATGTCAACGGAGTGGCCCCAGGACTTATGGATTTGGCTAAACGCGGTGGCCGCGGGCCTGCGCAAGCGTTCGTTGATATTTACCTCAAAGACGTGCCAATGGGACGAATCGGGCACGTCGAAGACGTCACAGGTGCTGTGCTTTTCATGGCCTCCCCACAGGCAGATTTCATTACGGGATCTACAATCTTGGTTGACGGTGGCTACGCGGCCGGGCGTGTAGATTTGCCCCTTGCACCGCCGCCAGAAGGCTAAGGCGGTCCGACCGAACCGGTTCGAGTTCAGGTGCCACAATATGGGCACTGCCCGGGTTGTAGACAAACAGGAACGACCTAAGGGCACCTCAAGGTAACAGCGTTGACGTGGAGCGGTTTCCGTTCGTGGTCTGCCTCACGAAGTTCTGATTTGTCTTTGATGTTGGGCCGAGAGCCGTTACCCCAATAGTTTGGATGTCGGTGAGAAACCGAGTGGACACAAAGGTGTATTGGTGGCTGGGTCATGTGATCGACCTCATCCACATGCCGATTGTTATCGGTTTAGTTGTCTGGGGAGCGGCGCGATTCTCGGGTGAGTTGTACGTGTCGATCGTCGTTGTGACGGTGATTCTGCAAATTGGGTTGATGGGTTGTCCGTTTATGGCTCTCACCGGTCTCCTGAAACGGCTTCACGACCCGTCGTACGTGAATCACTGGTCGTTCACCGTGTGGCTATACCGGAAACACGGCCCGTTGGTCGGCGTTCCCGTATTCCTCTTCTTGGTTGGTGTCGGTCTGGCCCTTCGTATCTTCTTCTTTTCGTAGGGCGCTTAGTTTGGAACGAACATCTTCGGGTGTGTGAGTTGGTGCTTGCCCTGACTGCATTGTTGTTCTGTGTCTAGCCGATGGTCTCGATCGCCACGTTTGGGTGGCTGCGGGTAGAGAAATGTACGATTTGGTCTTGGTGGGGAATTGAGAGGGGCGAAATGAGCGATCCTTTGATCTCATTGGGGTTTGCACCGGGGCCTCTGGCTCTCGATGCGGCAGATCTTGCCGAAAGTGTTGGTTACGAGCGTTTATGGCTTTACGACTCGGCTGCAATCTGGGAAGACGTCTGGTTAACGATGGGTTTGGTTGCGCAACGCACCGACCGAATCGGGCTTGGTACCGCGGTGCTAGTGCCGAACCTCCGACACGTTATGACTACAGCATCGGCAATTCTGACGATGGAACGAATGTGGCCGGGGCGACTTACCATCGGCTTGGGCACAGGGTTCACTGCGCGTCGCGTCCTTGGGCAAAAAGCGGTTCCGTGGGCTCAAATGTCTCGATACGTGCAACAACTCAAGTCGCTGCTTGCAGGCGAGGTTGTAGAAATTGATGGCAGGCCCTGTCAGATGATTCACCACCACGACATGGCAGTGGCTCGGCCAGTGGAGGTTCCCATCATTTTGTCGGCACTGGGACCAAAAGGTCAGGGAATCACCCGCGACATCGCGGACGGCGTGATGACCCTTGGCCCAGGTGATGGCTCATGGAACACTTTTGTACAGATGGTGCACGGCACAGTCCTAGAGTCTGGCGAAGATCAGAACTCGGATCGAGTAATTGATGCCGCGGGACCTTGGTGGGTGATGTCTCACCACTCATCTTGGGAAGCTTCACCAGAACGCCTACGAACGGTGCCAGGCGGTCCGGCCTACTTGGAACAGTTAGAAATTGACCGCCCCGCTGATGCGTTGCATCTAGCGGTCCATGAAGGTCACGCCACTCACTTGAACGATCGAGACAGAATTTTGGTGGATGCCACACGAGACGACTTTGAATGGAGTCGGTCATGGGTGGGCGACAGTGGATATATCCGTGACCGCATCTCTGAGGCTGCTGAGTCAGGAACGACTGAGATCATTTACAACCCGGCCGGACCGGACCCGCTACGTGAGATCCGTGCGTTCGCTGAGGCAGCAATTGGCTGATCAGTAGGTAGCGGCGTGCTACTACGGTGTCATGACTGAAACACAGCGAGGTGAGTCCGGGCGCTACATCCGCTACCAGGTAGCTGATCGAGTAGCGCACATCACAGTTGACCGGCCCGAGTATCGGAACGCACAGAGTCGGCTCCTACTGGAAGAACTTGACGAAGCGTTTCTGAGCGCGGCACACGACCCTGACGTCAACGTCATCTGTTTGTTGGGTGCCGGTGACCACTTCTCCGCAGGTCACGACTTAGGCACGCCTGACGAGCTTGCCGATCGCGAAGACCGGCCTTGGGAGCCGGGCGTCAGGGGATGGTACGACCGAACTTGGGAGCAGTTCTATGCCAACACCAAGCGATGGCGAGAAATACCGAAACCAACTGTGGCTGCGGTGCAGGGCTACTGCATCTTCGGTGGCTGGATGATCGCATCCGCAATGGACGTCATTTTCGCGGCGAACGACGCCATGTTTCTAGGAAGCCACTTCCAATACTTCTGCATGCCATGGGATCTTCACCCAAGAAAAGTGAAGGAACTGTTGTTCGAGAGTCGCTTCCTCGACGCTGACGAGGCCTGCGAACTTGGTTTGGTAAACCGAGTGGTCCCCGCCACGGATCTCCTTGACCACACCACGGATTGGGCTCGAAGGGTGGCCGAGAATGACCCATTCCAGTTGCGGATGATGAAGATGGCGGTGAATCACGCGGAGGAAACACAGGGTTTCACCGCACACACTCAGGCTGCACATTCGATGTACGTGCTTGCCCGTATGGGTGAAAAAGATCCGGGAAGCTACATCGAAGCGAGTGACGAAAAGCGACGGCCTATGGTCGAGGTGGCGTTGCAGAACTACCGGCGACGGAGCGCTGACGATAGAAGCAAGCCGAATAGTCCTACCTAGTTCGTGGACCAAACACGAACCCACACGAGCTGGAGGTCACAGATTCCGGTACTAGCTCTGTAGCGCCCACATAGAATGGGGCAAAATGTTGACGAGGTCACGTCACACGTCCGGGGAAATATGCCGACTCCACCATCAGAAGAACAGATAATTGACTGGTTCGATGACTTGTCGAATTGGGGGCGGTGGGGCGACGATGACCGTCTCGGCACCCTGAATCATTTGACACCTGCGAAACGAGTTTCTGCCGCGGAACTAGTACGTGAGGGTCTCTCAATCTCATGTAGTTGGGACATTCGTACAGGCCAGCAGCCAGGCGCGACCGTCGAATCTCAGCGTTACATGCTCTCGACTGGCTTGGGCCTCGACGAAGAAGGCCGCCGCGGTCTCATGGGTGGCGGTCGCGCTGGTGGGGCACAGGAGTTCATTGGGATGGTGTTCCACGGACTTGATGTCACCCATCTCGACTCGCTCGCCCACCTGTTCTGGGACGGAAAAATGTACGGCGGCGCTCCGTCATCTTTGGTCTCAGACCGTCACGGTGCCTTGAAACACGACGTACTAGCGGTACGAGACGGGGTGACCACTCGCGGTGTGCTGTTAGACATCGCCAGGTTGCGTGGTGTCGAGGTGCTTGACGCTGACGATCACATCTACCCCGAGGATCTAGAGGCGGCAGAGGAAGCAGCCGGGGTCCGATGCGAGGCAGGTGATGTTCTGCTTGTTCGCACAGGTGAAGGGGGAGCGCGTATTCGAGAAAAAAAGAACTACAACGCGAACAAGCCACGCTCGGGCTATCAAGCGGCATGTCTTCCATGGCTCGCGGAACGCGGTATCTCAATGATCGGTTCTGATGTCGCCCAAGACCCCACTCCATCGGGTTACAAGAACGTGAGCATGCCGATCCACATGGTCGGCATTGTCGCCATGGGTCTGTGGCTTATCGACAATTGCCAACTTGAGGATTTGGCCGATGCGTGCAGCCAAAAGGGTCGCTGGGAGTTCCAGTTCATGCTGTCCCCGATCCGCTTTCAGGGTGTCACTGGCAGTCCGGTGAACCCGCTAGCGATTTTCTAGACCGTTGATGGGGGGCAATCCACAAACGATCGAGACCCCCCTACTTATCGTCGGGCCCGGCCCGGCTGCGTTGGTGATCGCGAAAGTGGTCAGTGGGCAGGGGTTGCCTTGTCTCATCGTTGGCCACGAAGCCGCGGATAGCACCGAGCCCGTTGCGCTCGACGCGGAGTCGGTAGCGATCCTCGAACCTCACGGCGTCCTGGCTGTATTACGACCCTATGCTGCGGCGCAAAATCCCTTTACGATCGCTTCGCTTGCCTTCGAAAACGCCCTTAAACACCATTGCGTAGCTGACATGTTGGTCACCGTCTACGACGACATGTACGTCAACGAAGCCCGTACGACCACCACCGGCTTCCACTGCGAGTTGACCGATGGGCGAAACACTTGGGAAATCCAAGCCGACGCGTTTGTGGATGTATCAAAATTTTCAATCGACCTCAACGATGCGATACACCAAGCCGCTGCTTTTGGAAACGAACTGATGTCCACCATCACCTGAAACTTCGGGGCTCCGATTATCATTTTTGGTCGAATCTGCCCGACGTGGTTAGGAATTTTCTAGTTCCCACTCTCGGGGTAGGTCCGGTACGGCCCACAAATAAAACCCCACGTCAGTAACCATTGGCCCAGTCGATGGTGTTCACCAGATCGTCCCCGGCGATAAGGGCGCGGAGGTTGCTACAGAAAAGCTCGACGGGGCGTCGCGACCACACTTCAGCGCCCGCCGAGACGTGGGGAGTGATCAGCACTTTCGGGTGACTCCACAAGGCATCTGGCGGTGGCCGATCGAACTCACCAACGTAGACGTCTAAAGCTACGCCTCTCAGCCGATGAAGCGACGCAACGAGCGCGTCCTCGTCGATGATCTCACCCCGGGCGACATTGACCAACACCGCGTCGTCGGGCATGGCTGCCAAGGCCTCAACACCAATGAGACCTTGAGTGTCGGGGGTCCACTGACAACAGACAGCCACGAACTGGGCCTCGGCCAGCAGGGTGTGTAGATCATCAGGCCCGCCGACTTGGTCGAACCCCGGGAGAGATCGGTCAGGTAGCGAGCGCTTAGTGCCGACGACTCGCATCCCAAGAGCAGCGCAAAGACGGCCGACGTCCTGGCCGATCCCACCAGCACCCACAACACAAACCGTTTTTCCTGCTAGCAGCGTGGGGCGATAAGACAGCCGGTCGAACGCGGCGCCTTCTCTATCGATGGACGCCTGGTGGAGTCCTCTCGCGAAGTGAAGAAACGACCCCACGACGTACTCGGCGATCGCCAGGGTGTTCCCGAGACCACGAGAGGTCGTGACAATAACATCGCTGCCCCACAAATCGCACCGGCGGAGGTTGCTCGCGCCAGCGGGTGTCTGGTGAAACCAGCGAAGGCGAGGCGCTCGGGCCACAAGGTCGACGGGAACGGGGAATCCACCCAGGATCACATCCGCGGCGACGAGAAGCTCGTCTCTCTCCGCTCGAGGCGGAATGTCGCGGCGTGTGCCGAGATAGGAGTCGGCGGTCTGGTCACCCCACGTGTCTCTGAGTTCATCATCGAACCACCCCGCAGCCATATGGAGTTCGATCGAAGGATCGACGTTTTCGATCTCCCCCCGGGCAGCGTTGCCCAGTGGCACCAGTGAAACAACCTTCAGCATCGCGTCGTGCTCAAACCCTTGGCATCAATTTGAAACTGCATTGCGCGGTATCGGGCCTCAACCAGCGTTCATCGACTGGGAAATCACCGCGAAACCCGCAGTAGCTTCAAGTCTCTTTCCCACAACCGCCTGATACTCCTCCGACCCATACCAGGCTTTGGCTGCAGCGGTGTCCTCAAACTTCAGCACGATGGTCTGAGGGCCAGGCGGAGTTCCCTCAATGGTTTCCGCAGCGGCGTCAAAAACGACCAATTCGGCCCCAGCAGCCTGAATGGTCGCCCCGGCACCCTTTTGGTACTCGCGGTATAACTCCAAGTCATTAACAACGTATTGAGCAACGAAATATGCAGCCATACGGCCAGTCTGACACGGTGGCGGGCCACTCGCCCTTTGACCCCGAGTTGAAGCACCTCAACTCAACACGAAACCCTGTCGACAGACACCGCCCAACCCCTATCGATGGCATCACCCTGAAATTAGGGGCCTGGGAATAGCGGGCCTTGACATGGAGTAAACAAGACCCATGACGGTTCTAGGGTTAGACCACGTAGTACTCAACGTTCGCGACGCTGAACGAGCTATGTGCTGGTATCGGGATCGGCTTGGTTTACAACCCGAGCGGTATGAAGAGTGGAAGTTGGGGGAAGCTCCGTTTCTGTCACTGCGTATTACTCAACGTGTCGTCGTAGACCTTTTAGAAACTGAGCGTTCCGGTGAAAATGTTGATCACATTGCGTTGGAATGGAAAGGCCCATGGGCTCCCGTATTGGACTGCGACGATGTCGAAGTGCTGAGGGTGTTGAACAACGTCTGGGGGGCCCGAGGTTGGGGGGTAGCTGTGTACATCCGTGACCTCGACGGCAACCAAATAGAACTCAAAAAGTACGGGCGAGGACCGAATGAGTTACAGGCATACCAAAACGAACTCGAAGCCTATGTGACATGAAGGTTGCATTAGCAAAGATCGCAACCCACAGGCGTCGCTAGCCTTCCGAGCCGTTTCAGCAAGGCCCAAGTTCTCTCGGTGCACATGTTGAATGCGAGTCTTGTAGCGCTTGGGAGTCCGTAATAAATGTCGACCGTCGCTCTTCGCTTAAAACCAAGGTTAGGTCGCGCGGAGCCGCCGCTATTGGTAGCGCCCGCGCTGCAATGGTGGGGTTAGCCGGTGGTGTCGATGGCGGTGGTGTTGGGGTTGGTGTGTGCCCGCAGTGTGGTGTTGTGGGTGGAGCCGAGCATGTCGAAAAGTCCGCCGTCTGCACCAAGAGCGCGTAAACCCGTTCCGGCTGGGGTGACATCAATCAACTGACCGTTCAAAGTTTCTGAGTTAAAAACTTTGGTGGTGAGCACAGTGATATCGGGTGCGATAGTGATGTCGCCAAAGGTGTGGATCTGTCCTGTTGCGGACAACAAGTAATAGCCCCCTTGGGTGAGGTGGCCGCCAATGATGTTGGTGATGCCTTGCCCTCCAAGTGATCCTTGAAACGTGGAGTGCAGTCCGAATGTGAACACCGCTCCGTCTGATCCGATCAAGATCCCTGACCCGGAGTCGAGGGTTTTGATATCAACAATGTTGTTGGCGGTCACATAACGAGACAGGTCCACATATGGGTTGCCGTCAATATCGAACACTCGTCCATGTGACGTCACGAAATACGTGCCGTTGCGGTTATTGGATAACTGAGTCACTGTTTCACCGGGTTGTAATGTCACCAGGTCTTTAGGGGCAGGGGTGTCACCGAACCCGATAATGCGTTGCTGTGATGTCAACACGTAGCCGGTGGTTGTTGCCCCGGGAACAAGTTCAACATCGATAGCGATCTCTCCGTCTTGGAGCTCTAAATCAACCCCGGTCACATCGAGGTTTCCGACAGTGAACAACGTGCCGTCGCTATCGACACTGATCGCACCTTTCAACGGCGCAAAACATGCCGCCTGGTACGCGTAGGTAGCCGTCGGCCACGGACACGCAGCAGGAGGCGCGAGTGCAGGCACAGGATCGTCATCGTCATCGTCATCGTCTGATGCGGCCACGGTGGCGTCACCGGCACTATCGAGCTTCACCACGAAACCGTCGGCGCCGCCGGCGGAGGTGACGTCACCGGCCCCAAAGTCCACTGTCCCGGTGAACTGTCCGGCGGTGTACACGTTGCCGGAACCATCCACCGCCACCCCATAGCCAAAATCATCGTTGCTGGTGCCACCCAAGGTAGTGGTC
>Ga0310125_10000399_pt1 | contig 20099 bp, 11 predicted proteins | sample CB11b_Tmax_Bot8__FD_203508 | JGI IMG/M metagenome (GOLD analysis project Ga0310125, IMG submission 203508) | Marine microbial communities from Western Arctic Ocean, Canada - CB11b_Tmax_Bot8 | ecosystem: Environmental > Aquatic > Marine > Oceanic | place: Canada: Western Arctic Ocean | collected... | reverse complement strand
CCAGACCCGGCAGATCAAGAGCGGCACCAGCTATGCGTCGTCGAACGGTCCGAGGCTGACGTTTGGGCTGGGCGAGGCAACGTCGGTGGAGGGGATCACGATTCACTGGCCCGGCGGGGTCACCCAGGAACTGGGCTCCAGCGTCGGGGATCGGGTGCTGGTGATCCAGCAGGGGGCCTCCGGCGACTGACTGGCCCTGGGGGTTGGCCGCAAGAGACACGGCCCGTCCGCCTGGTGCGAGGCGAGCGGGCCGTGAAATCGTGCTGCCGCGAGTCGGCCACGCTTGTGGCTGACTGCGGCGGGCTGTCGACGCTTAGCGTCCGCCGGGTCGTCCGCCCCCGGGAGGCCCTCCGCCCCCGGGAGGTCCACCGGGTCCGCCACTGCCCATGGACTTCCTCATGCTGCCCTGGGTCGAGGGATGCATCACCATGCCTCCGTTGCCGACGGCCGTCTGGATCTTCTTGGCACCTGCGGCGGTGATGCCGGTGCCTGTGAGAACGGCCATCTTGAGGTTCTTGAGGCCGGCGATGGCATCGGCGCTTGCGTCGGTGACCTTCGAGCAGTCAATCAGCGTCAGTCTCACGACGTTGGGCGTCTTGGTCAGAGTGGCCGCGAGTGCGTCATCGCAGCCGCCGCCCTGAAAACTGACATCGGTGACGGTTCCTTCGGAGTGGAACACGTCGGCGCCGGCCGCCTTGAACGCCTTGGCGGCGGACTGTTCGGCAGCGTCCTTAATGAGGGAGAGGTCGCTCATCGTTGCCATTTCGTTGTCATCCTTCTTCTTCTCCGCGTCGACGTTGGTGCCGGGGTCGGGGCAGCCAGCCAGGCCCACCAGCAGCGAGAGACTCGCGGCGAGCAGCCCACGGTTGATGTGACACAAGTTGCGCGTGTCCATGGTCAGTCCTTAGATGTGAAAGTGGAGAAATGGGTTATTCTTGGTCGTCTGGGCCTCGAGCGTGTCGGGCCGTCAGTATGAGTGTCTTGAATTGGTGTTGCAACGACAGGTTGCACCCGGTGGTCATCGGAGCGGGTGATTTCATGAGTCGGCACACGTGGTGCTTATTCCCGCGAGTCTCCGGCGGCATTTTCCTCGGCAGGTGCTGCGGTTCCCTGGCCTCTGTTGAGAGTGACCGCGCGGTCGACGGCTCCGCCACCGAAGTGCTCCGGCTGCAGCGACCCGTCGGGCCAGCGGATCTCGATCCGGTCGTAACTCGTCTCGGCCAACCCCACATGCACTCTCGGGTCGTGACTGGCCAGGAAACTGCTGGCGGGGTTGAGAATCCTGTAATAGCGGCGGTCGCCGGCCACCACGATCAGTTCGGCTCCATAGGCATCCCGCTGCCGTTCCGGATCGAGCAGCCTGATCGAGAGCCAGTGTCCCTGCTTGGGGACATCATTGCGATAGAGTCGGGCTCGACCTCCGGTTGTGGTGACCAGCAGGTCGAGGTCTCCGTCGTTGTCGATGTCGCCATAGACCAGGCCCCGGCCGGAGTTGGGTTCGCGGCAGAAGTCGCCGGCCAGGTGCGTCCGCTCCACGAAGCTCTTCTTACCGGTGTTGAAGTAGAGTTGGTTGCGGTCGACGTATTCGGCCCAGTAGGCCACGGGGTCCTCGACGGTGGCCTGTCCCGATTTGGTCAGCGCGTCCAGGTCGATGGTGTCCCCGGTGCGGTCGGCATCGCTGTTGCGCCACTGGCAGGGCAGGGCGAGGCCGTTGACCAGGGGGATATCGAGGAACCCGTCGTGGTCGAGGTCGATGAAGGCGACGCCCCAGCCGGTGTGCCTGCGGCTGGGCAGTCCGAGTTGCCACTGTTCGGTGGCGTCCCGGAACTGGCCACGGTCGTTGATGTAGAGCGTATTGGTTTCGTCGGTAAAGTGAGTCGAGAGCAGGTCGGGGTCTCCGTCGGAATCGACGTCTCCAATCGCCAGTCCCATGCTTGCCTCGCCCCGGCCCATGAAGTTGTAGGCCGACCCGGTCTGCAGCCCCAGGTCCTCGAAGGTGCCATCGTGCTGGTTGATCCAGAGTCGGTTGGGGTACATGTCGTTGGCGACGTAGAAGTCGGGCCAGCCGTCGGCGTTGAAGTCGGCTGGAACGACACAGAACCCGGTCCCCCTGGCCCGTTCCGAGTCGAGGCCGGCCGAGGCGGTGACGTCGCGGAAACGGACCACCTGGTCGGGGCCGGGCCCTTCGTTGTGGAACAGCACGTCGGTCGAGGGGTTGAATTCCAGGGGCGAGCAGTATCCGACGTGGCCTCCGCCGTAATCGCAGGCCCGCTTGTGCGCATCGAAGGCTTCGGATCCGTACTGGGTGATGAACAGGTCGAGACGTCCGTCGCGGTCGTAGTCGCAGAAGGCGGCGGCATTGGCCCAGCCCGAGCTGGTGATTCCGGCCACCTCCGAGACGTCGTTGAAGTGGCCCGAGCCGTCGTTGAGATACAGCCGGTCGGGTCCGTAGTTGGTCAGCAGCACGTCGGGGTCGCCGTCGTTGTCGACATCCCCGATCGCACAACTGATCCCGTAGCCGGTGTCTCCCAGTCCCGATTCGGCGGTGGCGTCGCTGAATGTCCCGTCAGCTTCCTGGCGGAAGAGCCGGTTTTCGATCCGCAGTGTCGGGGGCAGTTGGCCCACGGCCTGGGGCGAGGCTCCGCTGTTGACCAGGTAGATGTCCAGGTCACCGTCGCCGTCGTAGTCGAACATCGCTCCACCGGACCCGTTGATCTCGGGCAGGAAATACGTCCCTAGCGGCCCGATCGCGCGCTGGAAGTCGAGTCCGACCTCGTCGGAGATGTCGACGAACATCCCGGGCTGCTGGGTCCCGTCCGAGCCGGTCCATTCGCCGGCTCCGCAGTTGCGGGTGGCGTCGGTGGAGCCGAGGCCCGGCACGGCCGGGTCGCTGTCCGTCTCGTCTCCACAGCCTCCCCCGCAGGCCGCCAGTGCCAGGCAGATCGAGGCCAGGACGGCCACGACGGGGGCTCGGGGGTGAGAAGAGTGTCCCGTGGGCATCAGTGGGCTCCGGGTGCATCCGGCGGTGTGCCGGGTTGAGTGTCGGGTTGAGTGTCGGGTTGAGTGTCGGGTTGAGTGTCGGGTTGAGTGTCGGGTTGAGTGTCGGGGTCGGGGTCTCGCACAGTCCCGCCGCCGCGTGCCAACCGAATCTCCCGATCGGCTGAGCCTCCGGCGAAGGATTCCCAGCGTCGCGATCCGTCGGGCCAGCGGACATCGATGCGATCGAAGTGGCTGGTTGCGAGTCCGACATGGACTCGAGGGTCGTGGCTGGCGAGGTAACTGCTGGCGGGGTTGACGATGCGATGGTACCTGCGGTCCCCGGCCACGACGACGACCTCGGCTCCGTAGGCATCCCTGTGGTGGGCCGGGTCGATCACCTTCAGTCTCAGCCAGTGCCCGCTCTTGGTGACGTCGTTTCGATAGAGCCGGGCTCGGCCCTCGACGGTGGTGACGAGCAGGTCGAGGTCTCCGTCGTTGTCGAAATCGCCGTGGATCAATGCTCGCCCCGAATTAGTCTCACGAGTGAAATCACCAGCCTCATCGGTCCGTTCCACGAAGCTGCCCTGCCCGGTGTTGAAGAAGACCTGGTTGCGGTCGTGGTATTGCGCCCAGTGTCGTCGAGGGTCGTCAATCGTGGCTTTCCCGCTGTCCCTGAGTACGTCGACGCTGATCACTCCGGTGGGCCGATCCGGGTTGTTGCTGTTGGTGCGTTGCTGGCAGGGCACGACGAGTCCGTTGACGAGCGGGAGGTCGAGCAGTCCGTCGTGGTCGAGGTCGATGAGTGCCACGCCCCAGCCGGTGTGTCGGCGGCTGGGCAGCTCGAGTTTCCACGTCCGTGTCACGTCGTGAAACTGCCCGTGGTTGTTGAGGTACAGCGTGTTGGTTTCGTCGGTGATGTGGGTGGCCAGCAGGTCGGGGTCGCCGTCGGAATCGACATCGCCCATGGCCAGCCCCATGCTCGCTTCGTGGCGTCCCAGCCGGTTGAAGGCGGCCCCGGATTGTGCTCCGAGGTCTTCGAAGGTGCCGTCCTGCTGGTTGATCCAGAGCCGGTTGGCGTAGAGGTCGTTGGCGACGTAGAAATCGGGCCAGCCGTCTCGATTGAAGTCGGCTGCCACAACACAGAAGCCGGCTCCCTTGGCCTGGTGCCAGTCGAGTTTTGCGGCGATGGTCACATCGCGGAAGCGGACGACTCCGTCGGGTCCGGGCCCCTCGTTGTGCAGCAGCAGGTCGGTCGAGGGGTCGTAGTAGGCCGGTGAGCAGTACCCGGACTTGCCGTCGCCGTAGTTGCACGCCTGCCGGTGCGGTTCGGGGGAGTCGGTCCCGTAGTGGGTGATGAACAGGTCGAGTCGTCCGTCGCGGTCGTAGTCGCAGAAGGCGGCCGAATTGGCCCAGCCGTCACTGTTCAGGCCGGCGGCGTCGCTGACATCAGTGAAGTGGCCGATTCCGTCATTGAGAAACAGGCGGTCGCGGCCGAAGTTGGTCACCAGCACGTCGGGGTCGCCGTCGTTGTCCACATCTCCGATCGCGCAGCCGATGCCGTAGCCGGTATCCCCCAGTCCCGACTGGGCGGTCACATCCCGAAGCGTTCCGTCGGCCTGCTGAGCGTACAGGCGGTTCTCGGTCCTCTGCGAAGGCGGAAACGTGCCGACGGCGTGGGGTGAGGGACCGCTGTTGACCAGGTAGATGTCCAGGTCACCGTCGCCATCGCAGTCGAACATGGCTCCGCCGGACCCGTTGATTTCGGGCAGAAAATAGGTCCCCGGTGGTCCGACGGCGCGTTGGAAATCGAGTCCGACTTCGTCGGAGATGTCGACAAACATGCCCCCGGCTTCGCTCTGCGCCGGACCGTTCCACTCACCCGCTCCACACTCGGTGTCGACGCCCGTCTGGGTGAGGAGCCGGAACTGCTGTCGGTCACCGGGGTCGTCGCCACAGCCCCCTGAGATCCCCAATGCGACCACGGCCCCGATGGTGATTGCCATCGTCACGAGGCCGGCAGTCGCGAGTGGGCGGTCCATGTCCGGGGAGTCCATCAGTCGGCTGGGGAACTGTGGGTGGGGTCGGGATGGGGTGAGGAGCCGGGGATCGATTCTAGCGTGGGGACCGGCTCTGGGTGAATGCGTGTCCGCGACCACCAGAGAAGACCTCCGAGGGTGATCCAGGCGGCGAGGGCCACCAGGGAGATCTGTTGTCCGAGCTGGTGCGAGGCGGAAGCGAAACGGAAGCGGACGATCCAGTCGCCGGCCGCGGGGATGCGGACCATGCGCCAGCGGCCCCAGGCCGTCTCGACCGCCACGGACTCGTGGTGGCCGCCATCTCGCGAACGGGTGGCTTGCCAGCCGGGGTAGGCCTGGTCGGCGAGCACGACCGCGCCGGGTCCGTCGCAGCTCAGGACCAGCTCGAGTTGTTCGCCGCGATCGACAATCGTCTTGATCACCTGGGGCGGATCGGCAGCGTCGCGTCGCAGGGGCGGCGGCTGCCGTTGTAGCGACGGGTCGGTGCCGGCTTCAGCGAGCGGGTCGCTGGGGTCACCGACGGCCAGGAACCACGCGCGGGCGGCGGGTCGGGCCGGGTCGAGTGTCCAGGTCGAGTAGAGTGCAGCGCCGGGCATGCGGCCGGCCCGCGGGCCATACTGCAGCCGGGCCAGGTGAGCATCTTCAATCGGCCCGGCTTCGCGGAGACCTGCGGCGGGGCGGGGGGGTGGTGACATCGAGTCGACGACCAGCCGTCGCGTGCCGGTCCATTGCAGCACCGCCAGGTCGGCCTCGGACTGCCGCGACGGCATCCGGGCCAGCAGCACGCCGAGGGTGTCGCGGCGTGAGGGGTTCGGCAGCGGCCACCAGTCGAGGGGCCAGCCATGCGGCGAGGGGTTGCCGGGATGGGCCCGGGATTGCCAATCGAGGTCGATGTCGGGCAGAGAGGAGTTGTTGAAGGGGGCCAGCCCGGCGGTCATCGGCAGCCGACCCAGCGGGCTGACCACTCGAGATCCCCTCTCGCGAGCCAGTCGCTTCAGCAGCGGACTCGTGTCGGCCGGGGCGTAGGCGTCCCAGGTGAAGCCCAGCGGTCGCAACAGCATCGCGGTGCCGCCCAGGTCGATGGCGACCAGCAGCACGATCCACTCGGGCCGGCGGGCCAGGTATCCCAGCGGGCCTGCCGTCATGCCGAGCACGGCGATGGCCGCGAGCACCAGCACGGGGATGGCCAGGCCGGTGGCGAGCAATCGAGTCATCTCGGTGGCCGGCGTCAGCGCTCGGGTGATCAATTCAGCGGGAGTGTACCCCTCTTCGAGCAGAATGGCGTGCGACGAATCGCCGGGCCGCTCGAAGAACGCGTCGGTCTCGGCAGCCGCGGACACGATCGACCAGGCAGCCACGCCCAGGGCCAGGATCGCGACCAGGCTGAAGGACTGGCACCACTGGCCCAGGCGGGGCGAATCGAGCCGTTCCAGGCCTCGACCGGCCAGCAGAGCCCACCACAGTCCCGCCACCACGCTCCAGCGGCCCGGTGCCGGGAACCAGGCGAAACCGGGCCAGTTGCAGAGCGTCTGAAACCCGGGGAGGTGCCGGCCCAAGCTCAGGGCGATGGCCACCAGCAGCAGGACTCCCCAGAGTCTGACACGTCGGTCGCTCTTCCAGTCGGCCAGTCCCAGCACGGCGAGTCCGAGCGTGATCAGGCCGACGTAGCCGAGTGTCTCGTTGGGGGAGGCTCGCCAGGGAACCCAGGCGGACGCGATCCAGAGCGGGTCGCGGTGCACGAGTGTTGGGGCGAGTTGACCGGCGAGCAGGTGCCAGGGGGGTGTTGAGTGAGACTCGAGAAACGGGCCGCCCCGGCCTCGGGTGTCGCCGACTGAGGCGAGTTCGGCCGAGGGGACCAGTTGTGCGGCGGCGATCCCGGCGGCCAGCAGCACGGCCAGGCCGAGGCCTGCACAGCGGACCAGGACCGTGGTTCGTTTCGAGTCGGTGGCGAGGCGTTGTCCGAGCGCGAGTCCGGCGAGGGTGATCACGGTCATAAAGGCGAGTTGAAAGTGGCCGGCGGTGGCCTGGATCGCCAGCACCCCGGCCAGGCCCAGCAGCGAGAAGACCGAACCCTGCTTGAGCCACTTCCAGGCGGCCCAGACTGCCAGGGGCAGCCAGCAAGCGGTGGCCGCGGCCCAGCCTGAGTCGGCGTGGGTCATGAAGAAGCCCTGCCCGGCAAAGACAATTCCGACCAGCAGGCTGCTGCAGCGGCCCAGCCCGAAGCCCCGGGCCAGCAGACGGCCAAAACAGGCCGCGGCGAGAGTGTGCAGGACCAGCAGCACGCTCCAAGCGTGGGCCGGGTCGAGTAGGCGGTAGGCGAGTTGGTGCGGGGGGTAGTAGGCGGCAATTTCGGAGTGGGCCACGGCCGGGCTGCCGGTTCCGTCGAGCGGATTCCATTCCGGGACCGGATCGTGACCGATGGTATCGGCGAACCACCCGGCAAGCGGCAGGGTGTGCGTGTCGAGCCAGGGGCTGCTGGCTCGGGCACCCAGGGGCACCGGCCAGTACCAGGCTAGGACGACCAGCAGCAGCAGCCAGGCGGAGGCGCGTTTCACCGTGGAACCCGGATCGGGGCGCGGCCCTCGACGAGCATCAGTTCACAGTCGACGGGCAGTGTCGGGAAGGTGTCGACGTGCCCCGAGGGCCAGCGGATCACCAGCGGTCCGACGGAAGTCTCGGCCCCGGTGCCGAAGATCAGCTGCCGTTGATTACTGGCCATGTAGCCGTCGCCGGCGGTCTGTTGCCGGTAGAGTGACCTGCCCGCGACTTTCAGCGTCAACTGGGTACCAATGGCGTCTCGGGCCGAGCCGGTGGCTCGGAGCCTGAGGGCGACGTAGTGACCGTGTGTGGGGGAGGTGCAGGTAAGCAGTGCGACGGGGGCGTCCATGTGCGAGATCAGCACGTCATTGAGTCCGTCGCGGTTCCAGTCGAGCCGTGCCATGCCGCGGCCCAGCACGTGCTTGTCGAAGAACTCACCCACCCGATCGGACTTCAGCTCGAGAAATCGACCGCCTCCGGTGTTGTGCAGGTACTGGGCGGGCATTTCGTAGAGCGCCTGCCTGTCGGGAAATCGTTCGACGTGGCCGTTGGTGAGGATCAGGTCGAGCTGTCCGTCGAGGTCGGCGTCGACGAACTGCGTGCCCCAGCCCAGCAAGCCCATGCTGTTCTCGTGCAGCCCGCTCCGCTGAGTCAGGTCGGCGAAGAACTCCTGTTGAGGGAGCTTACGATAGAGCGTGTTGGACTGGTTGAGGAAATTGGTGACAAAGAGGTCGAGCCGGCCGTCTCCGTCGGCGTCACCGGTGGCCACGCCCATGCAGGCCTCGGCCCGCCCGTCCTGGTTGACGGCCAACCCGGTCCTCATCGCCTGGTCCTTGAAGCGGGGCAGTCCGTTCGGGTCGTTGCCCTGGTGGACGAAGTAGAAGTTAGGGACCGAGTCGTTGGCCAGGAACAGGCTGAGTGTTCCGGAGCCGGAGAAGTCGGCGGCGACGATGCCCAGGCTGTTGCCACGGGGCCGCACCAGGCCGGCCTGCCTGGTGATGTCGCGGAAGCGACCGTTGCCGAGGTTGAGGAAGAGCTGGTCCTGCGAGGCGGGGAAGTCGAGCGGGCTGCAGACTCCGGATCGCATCGTCCCGGACTGCCCCCGCGACTCCTTCTTGAGTGCCTCGGCCTGGTCGGGAGAGCGGATCTGGTTGCATTCGCGGGTGTAGATATCGTCGCCGGAGAGGAAGTTGGCGGCATAGAGGTCGGGGAGTCCATCGTCGTTGAGGTCAACCAACAGGCAACTGGTGGTCCAGCGGCTGCCGGCGACCCCGGCTGCGGCGGTGCCGTCAGTGAAGGAGCCGTCGCCGTTGTTGATCAGCAGCCGATTGCCTCCGATGTTGGCGACCAGCAGGTCGGGAAACCCGTCGCAGTTGAAGTCTCCGACCGTGGCACCCTGTCCGAAGCCGTTGCTGGTGAGCCCGGCCTGTGTGGTGACGTCGGTGAAGCGACCGTCTCCGGAGTTTCGAAACAGCCGGTCGAGGTGCTTGGCCTGGGAGTCTCGCTTGGCAAACACTCCGCCCTGGGGCAGGAACAGGTCGGGCCAGCCGTCCTGGTCGAAGTCGACCGCGGCCCCCCCGCCCCCGGTCATCTCGAACATGTATCCCGGCCCCTCGCCGGTGGAGTCGCCTCCATTAAGGTAGGTGAAGCGGATCCCGGTAGCCTGGGCCTGGTCCTGGAACGCGACGTCGACATCGGCCAGTTGGGTGAAGGTGACGGTGTCCTGGCCTCCAGCGGTCCATTCGGGCAGTGGGAGCGATTCGAGGTCGATGCCGGTGACGGGGTTGGCCGAAGCGAGAGTGCGGATGGGGTCGAGTGTCTCGATGAGCGGTGCCAGCCGCCTAACCATGCTACTGGCCCACTCCTGCGGTTCGGATTTCTCGATTCCCTTCTTTTCGGCCCAGGTCGCCCAGCCGTAGGCTTCCCAGATCAGTCCCAGTTCCTCGGCCAACTCGGCCACGATCTTCAATTGACTGAGTTGTTCCGAGGCCCAGGCGGCGGTGACTCGCGTGGTGTAGCGGTTGATTCGCCGGGATCTCTCGAGAAACGGTCCGGCGTCGTCGTCTCGGCCAAGCTGGGCCAGTACCAGCCCGAGCTGGTAGTTGGCCTGGTGGTGGTTGGCGTCGCGCGAGACCGCTTCCCAGTAGCAGCGTGCGGCGACTCGGGGCTGGTCCCTGGAGGCGGCGAACCGTCCCTGGGCGGCCCAGACGCCGGGGTGAGTTGTGGCGGACTCGGGCAGTTGGGCGCACCACTTTAGAAACCCCGCATCGTCTCCGGCCTGCAGCAGCACGCTGGCGAGCATCGACTGGGCTTCGGTCAGGTCCGGATTGAGTGCCACCGCCTCGTGCAGCAGTTCCAGGGACAGTTCGAGGTCCTGGTCTTCCAGGGCGATCCAGGCCATCGAGATCAGCGGTGCGGGGTCGCGGGGGTCGCCCAGGTGAAATCGCTCCACGATCTTAGGTTCGACGATGCTGCCCTCGCCGACGGCCAGGATCTTCAGGTGCAGCGGGTTGAAGTCGTCCTGTCGGCAAATGGTGATCCGCGGCGTGATGGCTTCCCAGCGTCGTGAGGCGACCGAAAGCAGGTAGGCGATTCGGTCGTTGGCGAGTCGGTGCTGGGGTTCGCGTCGCAGGACTCTCCGGAACTGGGCCTCGGCGGCGGACATGTGGTGGTAGCGATCGATCAGCAAGTCGCCCGCTTCGATACGAGCGGAGTTCCACGCAGGGCTGCTGTCGTCGGGGTACTGTTCAAAGAGATCCAGTGCCCGGCGAGTGTCTCGGAGTCCCGCGGCGGCCCGAGCGGCCAGCAGGATTCCCTCGGGGCGTCCGGGTTCGCGGTCGAGCACCGATCGAGCCCACTCGTCCGCCTCGTGGAATTCCAGCTCGTCCAGGGCCAGTTGTCCGAAGTGCAGTTCGATGGTCGAGCGGGAGGACCAGGCAATGAGTCCTGCGGCGACGAGCAGGATGGCCAGCGCCGCCAGCACGATGCGGACCACGGAGCGTCGTCGGGTGGGTTGGGCCATGAGTGGGCACGCGGAAGTGTGAAACTGGCGTCAGCAGGTCCGTCTCGACCGCTGCAGCCTTCTAGGGATCATCCTAACCGGCGGGTTTCGGGCGAAACAACGGGGTTGTCGCCCGGGGGGGGCGTGAGGGATAGTCTAGATCGTCTTCCCTGTTCCCGGCAGCAGCTCAGTGACCGATTCAGTCAGCCCGCGAGTCCGCCGTGCCTACCGCCTGTTGCAGTGGGGTCTTTGCGGGGTGCTGGTTCTGGCCGTCGCCCTGGCCGTGGTGCTCAAGGTGCAACCAGTCCGCGAGATGTTTCATCCGTGGCTGACGATTTATGTCAAGGAGTCCGGTCACGAACAGACCGGGCACTTCTACCTCTACGACTCGACCCTGGGCTGGAAGAACGTGCCGAACTGGACGGCCACGACCCGCGGCAACAGCCTGACCATCAATAGCCTCGGGTTGCGGGGCCGGGAATACCGGTACCAGAAACCGGCCGGGATCCGGCGGATCCTGGTGCTGGGCGATTCGTTTACCTGGGGTTATGGAGTCGGAGACGAGGACGTGTTTACCGAGGTGCTGCAGCGTCGGCTGCAGTCGCAGGGCCGGGACACTCAGGTGATCAACACCGGAGTCTCGGGTTGGGGGACCGGCCAGCAGTACCTGTTTCTCAAGAGCGAGGGGTTCAGGTACCAGCCCGACGTGGTGGTGCTGGCCTTCTACCTGCTCAACGACCCCAAGGAAGTGCGGCTCTCGGACGTCTACGGACTCTCCAAACCGGTCTTCCTGGACACCAGGCTGACTCTCGGCAACGTGCCGGTCCCGTTGCCCTCGCGGCCCAAGTCGGGCATCGAGTCACCGGTCGAGAATCTCGAGCTGGTGGTCACGTTGATCGAGGCGATCGAGCGTGAGTGTCGGAGGCACAATTGTCGACTGGTCGTGATGAAGTTCGGCGTGTTTGCCGATCCAACGTTTGAGGGGCTGAGAGAAGTAGATGAGATGTTCGAGGCGAAGTTGGCCCGAGTGCGGGACCGGGTGGCGTATCTGGATCTGGACGAGGAATTCCAAAAGCGGAAGATTCGCACCAAGTTCCTGATCGCCGGGAACGAGGACAATCACTGGAACGACTTTGGCCACGAACAGGTCGGCATGATTCTGGGCGAATTCCTGGACCAGCATGAGTGGAACGAGCCGGTCGAGGGTTCCGGGCGAGAGGCCCCAGGTGAGGCTACCAACGAGGTTCGGCCCAGGGAGACGGGAACGTGAGTCGCGAAGCAGGCGGGACCGGCGGGACCGGCAGGACTGGCAGGACTGGCAGGACAGGCAGGACAGGCAGGACAGGCAGGACAGGCAAGACGGGCAGGACGCGGCGGGGTGCCGTCAGCTGGCAGTTGATTGCGCTGGTGCTGGGTTTGGCCACGGTGGTGGTGCTTGGGTTCGCGTTCATGCGGTGGCGGACCAACGCGTTGCGGGAGAAGCGATTCAACGAGCCTCGTCGTGAGAAGGTGGGTCGGCTGACGATCTGGTTCGACGAGCAGCCCGAGGCGGTCTTTGATCTCTGGCAGGCGACCGGTCCCCACAGCAACTTGAAGCGAGCCGACTACGCCGACCCGCAGACGTGCCGGCGTTGTCACAAGAAGAACTACGACGCGTGGTTTGACCACTCGCATCGGAAGATGAACCTGCTGGCGTCGGCCGAGACCGTGATCGGAGATTTCTCGGGCGAGTCATCGATTGACTACCGCGGCGGGAGGGCGACGTTCGAGTCGTCGGCGGACGGGCACCGGATGACGCTGGTTCGAGACGGGCAGAGGCGGGTGTACGGTGTGGAGGAGACGATCGGTTCGAGGTTCTTCCAGTACTACGTGGGTCGGCTTGTGGAGGCCCCCGAGCCGGCCGAGCACCCGATGTATCATTCGCTGTTCGTGCTGCCGTTTGGCTACTGGATCGACCAGGGGCAGTGGGTGCCGGTGGTTCATGTGTCCGAGGAGGTGGTCGACGACCTGAGGGATGATCCCTTCCAGGTGGCTGCAACGGTCGAGGATGGGAAGGACTACTTCAGCTACGACCGCCACTGTGCCAATTGTCACAGCACGTTTGCTCTGGGGGACCTGGTCCTGAGGGCCTTCCCCAGGCTGGGTCGCTACCAGCCTCACACCGTGCACTTCTCGATGGCCGGCTACCTGGCCGAAGCTCATCCGGAACTGTGGCCCCAGGGCAAGCGCTCGTTTGATTTCTCGCAGGACGAGATGACCGCGATGATGACGGCGGTGACACAATTCCGGGCGTCCGAGCACGGGGTGTCGATGGGGATCAGTTGCGGGGCCTGCCACCTCGGTGCGAAGGAACACGCCGAGGGCCGCATGAAGAAGCCTCCGTTTTTCCCCAACAGCCCGCACCTGCACGTGGAGTACGCCGACGAGGAAAAGAAGCAGGACATCGATTTCGGACGCAATCCCAGCTCGATCAACGCCGCCTGTGCCCGCTGTCATTCCGGGCAGCGGCCCGAGTTTGTTGCGGGGATGTCGACCTGGAATTCGATCGAGTTCACCGACGCGCTGCGGAGCCCCTGTTTCAAGGAAGCCTCGTGCGTCGACTGCCACGAGCCTCACCAGGCGATCGGCAAGGCCTGGACGAAGACACCCGCCCAGGACGACGCCTCGTGCCTGAAGTGCCACCAGCGCTTCGCCGACGATACGCTGCTGAAGGCTCACACGCATCACGAAGTCGGATCCAGCGGCAGCCGTTGCATGAACTGCCACATGCCGCGTCTGAACGAGGGCCTGCAGGACATCGTCCGCACGCACCTGATCTACAACCCGACCCACCCGGACATGATCGAGTCGAACGAGCCCAACGCGTGCAACCTGTGTCATACCGAGAAACCGATCGACTGGACGCTCAAGCACCTCGACGAGTGGTACGACGCGAAGTTCAACGACAAGAGCATCGAATTCAGCTACCAGCCCAGGGAGCAGCCCGTGGCGCTGGGCTGGCTGAAGCACCACCGCGAGGCAGTCCGCCTGGTCGGTGCCGACAGCCTGGTCCGCAGCGGGGCAACGTGGGCTCTGCCCGAGTTGGTCGGGGCACTCGACGACGACTTCCTGGTCAACCGCCAATTCGCTCGGACCGGAATCGAAAAACTGGTGGGACGCTCGCTGAAATCGACCGGGTACCGGTTCTACATGACTCGAGACGAACGGAAACAACCGCTGTTACGGATCCGCGGCGAGTGGCTGAAGCAGGGCGGGCAGGGCGGGGGTGAGAAGGCCACCGGCGACGAGTGACCCGGTCGGGGTGTGGTGGGGTGTGGGAGTGGAGTGCATGGGTCGCAGCCGGACGAGAGTGGTGGTGGTGCTCGGACTGGCCCTGGTCGCGGTGCTCGGTGGCTGGTGGTTCTCGGGTCCGGATCCGGCCGGGGACCGGCCGCCCCAGCGACGCCGGGAAGCTCAGAATGTTTCGCCTCGCGCGATCGGGCAGGGACGTCTGATTGGTTGGTGGCCCCAGGCACCGGATCACCTGGCGGGCACCACAGTGGTGACCTCCGATGAGACCTCCAGCAACATGCATCCGGCCGACTACAGTGGTCCGGATCGTTGCCAGAGTTGTCATGCGAAGAACCACAAGGCCTGGAGTGGCCACGCCCATCGGCTGATGAACTCGGTGGCCAGCACCGAGACGGTCCGCGGGGACTTTTCGGGAACCAGCGCGCTGTATCATCTCGGGGGCCGCGCGACGTTCTTCAGTGACCGGGATGCGGGCGAGGGCGAGGATCGCTGGTGGATGAGGCTGGTGCGGGGCGAGGTCGACCGGACCTACCGGATCACTCAGACGATCGGTTCGAGGTTTTACCAATACTACGTCGGCCGGCTGGCCTCGGGGCCGGAACCGACCGGACACCAGTACCGCACCACCGACCACGTGTTGCCGTTCGGGTACTGGCTGGATCGTCGGCAGTGGGTGCCGGTGGTGCATGTGCACCGCGAGTTGCCCGAACTGGACCGCGAAGATCCGTTTGCCGGGGCCGGGGAGTTGAAGCGGTTTGCTCCTTATGCCCAGGGCTGCAACGGCTGCCACACCACGTTTGCCTTGGGCGACATGTTCACCCGCGAGCCGCTGAGGCTGGCTCGGCATGCCCCGTGGCAACTGCACTGGAGCCTGGCCTCCTACATCGAGGGGCATCGGAGCGAGTTTGTTTCATCGGAGTCGGCCGCGTCGATCAGCGAGCAGCAGCTTCAGGAGCTGGGTCGCGAGCTGTCGGGCATGGATGCTCGAGAGTTCGGTGTCACGCTGGGGATCAGTTGTGAGGCGTGTCACCTGGGCAGTCGGCGTCACGCCGAGAATCCACGTCAGTTGCCCGCGTTTGCTCCCCGCAGCCCTCACCTGTTGGCCGAGACCTCCGGAGCGGGCATCGATCCGGGCCGCAACCACACGAACCTGAACTGGGCCTGCGGCCGTTGCCATGCGGGGTCGCGTTCGGAGTTTGCTGCGGGGATGGGGACGTGGAATTCGATCGAGTACACCGACGCGACCCGCGGGGGGTGTTACTCGAAGTTGAAATGCATCGACTGCCACGACCCTCACCAGGGCATCGGCCCTCGCTGGACTCGGACCCGGGCCCAGGACGAGGCGGTCTGCCTGGGGTGTCACCAGCGATTCGAAGCCGAGGCGGTTCGAGCCCGGCACACTCACCACAGTGCAGGCTCCTCGGGCGATGGGTGTCTCGAGTGTCACATGCCGCGGATCAACGAGGGCCTGCAGGACGTGGTGCGGACCCACACGATTTTTTCACCCACCCACGCCGGGATGCTCGAATCCAACCACCCCAACGCCTGCAACCTGTGTCATGTCGAGGAGTCGATCGACTGGACGGCGAGGTGGTTGCAGAGTTGGTACGGGGTCGAGTCGGATCGCCTGGATCTCGACGGGGTCTACCCGAACCGCGGCGGTGCGGTTGCGGCCGGCTGGTTGGCCAGCGACGACGAGGCGGTACGGCTGGTCGGGGCCGACGCGGTACTCAGGCGGCGGGCCGGCTGGTCGCTGGGGCTGCTGGTCGGGAGACTGGATGACGAGTTCCTGATCAACCGCCAGTTCGCCGCTCGCGGGATCGAGGAGTTGTTGGGGGTGGATTTGCAGGAATTGGGCTACCGGTTTCACGGGTCCAAGATCGAACGACAACCGGGCCTGCAGCGGGTGCGGGAGGTGCTGTTGGGCGGTGCGGTGGAGGCGGTGGCACGATGAGCAGCCAGGGGGTGACCGGCGTCGGGGAGGGGTCTGCGGGGCTTGGCTGGCGTCGGGGCTGGCGTCGGGGCTGGCGTCGGGGTTGGCGTCGGGGTTGGCGTCGGGGTTGGATTCTGTCGCCGGGCCACGACCTGGTGTGGTTCCTGTTGCTGCCGATCGCGGCGGTGCTGGTCGCGATGGGGTGTCATCACTGGTTGCCCTATGTCGCCCTGGCCTCGGTAAATCTCTGGGTCACGATCCCTCACCACTGCTCGACCTGGGTACGAACGTACGGATTGGCCGAGGACTGGCAGCGGTGGCGGAGTCGGCTGTTGCTGGGCCCGGTGTTGATCGGTGGCGTCGCGATACTGGGCCATCGCTGGGCTCCGACCACGCTGCTGCTGCTGGTGACGATGTGGGATCACCAGCACAGCATCATGCAGCAGCACGGGTTTGCCCGGATCTATGATTTCAAGGCAGGCACCGGGACTCCTCGGACTGGCCGTTTCGACCTGGCACTCAACTGGGTGCTCTACGCCAACATGTTCCTGACGGCTCCGTTGTTCGTGCAGTACTGGGTCCGCGAGTTGTTCACCTGGCGGGTCCCGATCGGTGTCGAATCGGTGCAGGCGATCCAGGGCGTCAGCTGGTCGGTCACGGCGGTGGTGTTGGCGGCCTACGCGGTCCACCTGGCGGGTTGCCTGAGGCGTGGTGAGGGGGTAAACCCGGTCAAGCTGCTGTTCCTGCTGGCCAGTTACGGGCTGTGGTACGGCACGGCCTGGCACACCGATTCGATCCTCGTCTTCGGGATCGCTCATCGGCTGATGCACGGTCTGCAGTACATGGTGATCGTGCGGATCTACCTGGCGAGAAAGGCCAGGGATCGCGGCGAGTCGGGTGGAGGTTTGGGTCTGAGTCTTGCGGGTCGGGGCGGGCTGTGGCGGTTCGTCGTGATCAGCCTGCTGTACGCGTTGGTCTTTCAGCTGGTCGTGGGGCAGCCTCAGCCGCTGGAGACGTTTGGGTTTGGAGTCTGGGAGTTCAATTCGGTCTACGAGGCGATTCCGGAACTGGGAGTCGGCCGTTTGGGCGAGCGGCAGATGTACGAGTTGTTTGCGATGGCGATGGTCGATGCGGTGGCGATGGTGCACTACTACTTCGACAGCTTCATCTGGAAGGTCAGTGACCGGACGGTGCAGGAGGGGTTGAGGTGAGTGAATCGAGGCGAGGCGTCTTCTGCTGCGTGGTGGGCTGCCTGGGATTGGCCGTGGCGGTGTGGGGCTGGACAGAGAACCATGCGGCGAGTGAGTGTGTGGTGGCGGTGGTGGTGGCGGGGGGAGCGGGACTTTGGTGGCGGCGGCCGGGATGGGCGAGTGGGGGGGGCGGGTACCGGATCGTGCTGGTACTGGCCGTGCCCGCGGTCGTGCTGGCCGCTCGCGAGTCGATCGACGGCGAGCTGGCCGATGCGTCGGAGATGTACCTGCAGGGGCGGATGAACTACGCCGACGTGATGATCGGGCTGTATCCGGATCGCGACGGGTACCGGTTCCTGAAGGCTCAGCAGATGGGCTTGTGTCGCCAGCAACCGGACTCCTCGGCCGGAGCCTGCCGCGACCTGGGCCCGGTGACACTCGAGCGGATCCGTCTCGAACTCGAGCGGGCTCTGGCGACGGGTGTCACGAGCAACGAGGACCTGTTGAGGATCCACGCCGAGGTGCTGGACGAAGCGGGTGCGGGCCCGGAGGTGGTGAACCGAGCCAGGCTGTTGTTGCGGCGGCATCACCCGGGTCGCCTCGGGTCTCGGCCGGCAGTGCGTTGAGAACTTCGGGCGTCAGGCCTGACCCCGTTCAGTTCCCGAACCTGTGTCTTTCAGCGGCCTGCCAGGCTATCTGCTCTTTCCAAGGACCGGTGATCGTAAGAGCCACCCACCCCCGAATGGGTTCCATCCCATAGCCCAGCGTGGCGCACGCCTGGCGGCGTGCTGACACTGGGCTATGGGATGAAACCGCTTCGCGGTTTTCCGGTCCCGGGTCGCCCATGCCGTTTTTCAGTCCGCCTCTGGTGGGCTAGCGGTCCAGGGATTTCAGGGCCTGTTGGGCGGCTCTGAGTTGAGCGTCTCCTCCCGGGGCATCGTCACTCAGCAGGTCGACTGCCGTCTGCAGGTGCTGGCGGGCCTTGTTCGTCTGGCCGGTGTCCTTGTAGAGGCGTCCGAGTCCCAGTTGGGCGATTGCAAAACGCGGGCTGATGGCCAGGGCTTTCTGGTAGTGAGTTTCGGCTCCGTCGAGGTCATCCAGTGAGTAGAGTGCGGCGCCCAGGGCGAAGTGGACGTGGTGGGCCTGTTCGGAGAGGGGTTCGAGTTCGAGGGAGCGTTGGTAGTGGGTGATGGCGGTGGGCAGTTGCTTGAGAGCGGCATCGACCAGGCCGCGGTTGTAGTGGGCATTGGCGTTGTTTTGGCCCGAGAGTACCAGGGCGCGGTCGAATGATTTGCCGGCGTGGTTCAGGTCGCCTTCGGCGTAGTGGCGGGTGCCCAGCGAGAGGTGGGCGTGGTCGTACCTCGGTAGCACCCGGACCAGGTGCTGGTACCGAGTCAGTTCCCGCTGGGTCCGCAGGGCCTGGGTTTCGTCGAGCCCCGCGATGAACCACTGGCTGAGCGCGAGTGCGGCGACGGCCAGGAAGAACGGGGTCCACTTGGCGGCGTGGATCTGCCCGTCACTCAGCGGTCGGGATTCCTGGGCCATCAGGCCTCGTGCAATGCCCAACCCGGCCTGCGTGCCGCTCTCGCGGACCTTCCAGATGAAACCGTCGAAGTAGAAGTGGAGCAGGGTCGAGGTCCAGACGACGGCGATCAGGACGTTCTGCAGCGGGACGATCGAGATGCTCTGTTGCAGGCTGCTGACAAAGCCGTAGCCGACGACCAGTCCGACATAGAGCCCGAGCATCGCTGCACTGCGGCGGAACAGGAATCTCGAGAAGCTGCCAACGTTGGGGTCGCCGTCGACCCGTTTGCGGTTGAAGACCCAGACGATGGCCAGGTACTGAACGTCGTGAAAGATCTCGAAGAGCGCGATCCCGAACAGGATGTTGTCGATCTCGACCATCGCGTACCACCAGTAGGCGAAACTGATGGCGAGGGTCAGCAGCTTGAGGACGTTGGGGGGGTGGCCGGCGGTGCGACGTGAGAGGAGATGGACGAGGTAGGCCACGGTGACCAGTGCGGTGCCGCAGTTGCAGAGGATGCGGACGCCGTCGATCCAGGCGGGTCCGATCAGCGGGCCGCCGGACTGGTGGAAGACCTCGAGTGCCTGGTAGACGCGGCCGTTGGAATTGACCAGCCCGGCCGTGAACCACGACAGGCACAGCAGCCAGTCGAGTCTCACGGTGCGAGGATCGTGGTCGCCTCGCTTGGCGTCGTAGATGCGGGCGAAGCCGTAGACCTGCATCAACCCGTGCCAGAACCCCCAGGCCACCAGGATCACCATCATCCCCTGCTGGAGTTCTGTGAACAGCAGCGGCAGCGTTGTTCCCAGCAGCAGCAACGGCACCACGGTGAAGCGGACGCGGAATCGGCGGAAGAGAGCCCGGTCGCCGTAGGCACGCATCAGGCCCGGCAGGTGGTGCCCGGTGGCTCCGAAGGCGGCCACAAAGCCATAGATCGCGTCCGGCGAGAAACTCAGACGAGACAACCACAGCACCGGCAGGATCACCAGCGGGGTGGCGATGAACAGCAGCAGGTCCCAGGCGGCTCCGATGATCCACCCGGACCGTCGGGGCCCGTCGGCGGCAGCCGCGGCAGACACGTCACCCTGGGCCAGCTTCTGGCTCACCGGTTCGCTCCTGGAAGAACCCCGCCCTCGGGCGAGGAGGTCTGTGGGGCAGTCAACCGAGGGGTTCGGCCCGAGGCTGCTGGGGTCAGTATACGAGCCATCGGTGGGGTGTGCGAAGAGCCCGGCGACTCAGCGGCCCGGCCGCAAGAGCCGCCGGCCGGCCAGGGGATGCCGTGAAGGAACGAACCGAAGCCGCTGAGGGGCACGGTCGATGTCGCCGTCGACCTGCTCGGGGGGTGTACCCAGTTGGCGTCCCAACGGCGGCTGGGGGTGTTTCTGGAGCTGAGTCGCGGGTGGGGTCGGGGTCGGGGTCGGGGTCGGTGTTTGAGTGGACGGGAGCGGCGGAGCCGGGGGCTCGACCGAACCCAGTGCCACGCGAATCGGTTGGGGCTCGGGTCGCGGTGCCCTGGGTGGCTCGGGCGGCACGGTGGGTGGGATTGCCTGCAGCGGCTGCGGTGTGGGTTGCGGTGTGGGTTGCGGTGTGGTTTTCGGTGTGGTTT
>Ga0310125_10000396_pt1 | contig 20162 bp, 14 predicted proteins | sample CB11b_Tmax_Bot8__FD_203508 | JGI IMG/M metagenome (GOLD analysis project Ga0310125, IMG submission 203508) | Marine microbial communities from Western Arctic Ocean, Canada - CB11b_Tmax_Bot8 | ecosystem: Environmental > Aquatic > Marine > Oceanic | place: Canada: Western Arctic Ocean | collected... | reverse complement strand
CCGGACCTTCGCCAGCGACTGGGCAGTACACACGTATCCTTTCCATACAAACATGTTTTCCTGGCCGACTCCGACGACAATGGCCTGACGTGGAACAACCTGCGTCAACTGACAACTGTGTTCGGCCAGTGCCACGGCTGCGCGGCCGGCCTGACGGACAACCGCGTGGTGGTCTTCCACGATCACCGCTATCCGGGCGAACTCGCCGGCGGCCGGGCCATGGTCAGCCACGACGGCGGGCAGACGTTTGAGAGCGAGGCCTACTACCTGTGTCACGGTATCGCCTCTGGCATGGCCCGAACCGTTACTCTAGACGGCCAGGAGATGCTCACCATGTATGGGGCCAACCAGGAAGATCCGGTGCCCATGGGCCAAACACCATTCTTCATCATCCGCTGGCGCTTGGTGTAAACGGTGTTTTCTGGTTGATCATTACCAGTGGATTGACGGCGATTTCAGCATTGGCGGACGCAGATTACGATTTGGACGGTGACCTGGATATCTACGTCTGCCGTTATGGCCCGGATCATCTTAGACCTATCCACGTATACCACCAGAGTTGTTTTTAGCAAACGTGTTATGGTTGACAGAAAAAAAACGTACTGAGCTATTTAGCCCAGTACGTTACAAAGGTGCAGTTTTAAACAAATAACTACAAACTAGACAGATTTTCAGACCAAACTAATGGTCCCAGTACTTTCGTGGGTAACACACTTCCAAATTACCCCTCTAAAGCACTGTTCTTGGCTATTCAAGCAAATTGCACAAACAAGGGAGCGTGCCTCATTTACGGTGTTCTGCTTTTCAAGCACTTACCTTGTAACAGGACTCATAAATAAGGGAGCGTGCCTCATTTACGTGATTCTGTTATCAACTGCCTCCTTTTCCTTCCTCTAAGTTTGCTTGAGAGTCTCTTTTTCGTAATGATTTGACGATACCTATGTCTATCAACCTCTCTCAATCAATACTGCCAGACATGGTTAGTGGCTTCTCCTTTCCACTCCAGATGAATTGTGTTCTAAGGACACTGATTTGTCAAGAATTTAATGTGTGTGGGGTAAGCCTCCGGCAAAAAATTATAATATAAATTGATTCTAATGAGGACTTTACGTGATATCCAGTGTTGTCATTGTTATACGGTAATTAATCCGTGTACATCTGTAATCACCATCCCTTACAAGTCATAGAATCATGGCAAATCAAAATCCCCAATGGAATCCCGTTGCGACGATCGACAAGCTCGGTGCCGCAACGTACCGCAGTTGTCAGTTCGCCGCGAAAACGACTAAAGACACAACGGCCTGGCAGAAGCGAATGCGTTCCCGACTTGCTGCCTTGTTGGGCTATCTCGATCAGGAAAAAGTTCCTGCCGCTGCGAGGACCGTTGAGAGCGTCCATCGCGAGGGATACGTGCGTCGGAAGATAGTCATTCGGACCTCGCCGCACGGCGCCATGCCGATGTATCTTTTGATCCCCGACGACCTTGACACGCCCGCACCGGCGGTACTGGCACTGCATGGCCACGGCTATGGCGTCAAGGACATCGTCGGTTTGTGGGACGATGGCAGCGAACGATTGAAGCCGGATGGCTACCATCGTGACTTCGCTGCCGAGTTGGCGTTACGTGGCTTCGTGGTGCTGGCACCGGAGATCTTCGGGTTTGGCGGGCGGCACATCCGGCATGATCCGGATGACCCGGCCTCGAGCCGTCAGAGCGACTGCTATCGAATTTCGATGAACGCAATCATGCACGGCGGCACAGTCCAGGGCATCAAGGTCTGGGAGAACATGCGGGCGTTGGATTATCTGACAACCTTGAAAGAGGTTGATGCCGATCGAATCGGCGCCATGGGTATCAGCGGCGGTGGCCAGAACACGCTATTTACGACCTCGCTTGAGCCCCGCATCAAGGCGTGCGTGATCAGTGGTTATTTCTGCCAGTGGGAGGGCTCGATCCTTGGCTGTGACCATTGCCTGTGCAACTTCATCCCGGGGATCCTTGAGCTAGGTGAGATGAGCGACATCGCGGCTCTCATCGCGCCGCGGCCCTGCCTGGCCGAGCACGGCAAACGCGACTTGGACTTTCCGGTCGCCTACACCCGCAAGGCCGTACGCGAAGCGCGAGCGGCATGGGATGCGTTTGGTGCGGGCGAGCTGCTGCAGACCGATATCTTCGATGGCCCGCATCGGATCAATGGCGAGAAGGCGTACGATTTTCTGGAGGCACACCTCTGATGTCGAATTGCTGTCTCGACGTGTTGCGATCGGATCCCCTGACTCCAGGGCATAACTATTCGTTTACCGCCCTTCGCGTCCACGATGGTGGCAAGCTGAAGGCCGACGCCGTGCGTTGCTATCGTCCCCACAACATCGCCATTCTTGGCAACAGCATCTTCGTCGGCGAGACTGACAATCCCAAGAGGTCAGGTAACCTGTGGCAAGTCAAGAGATAACTGACAGGGTTTATAGACAAATGCGATTATCCAATAAACGAGCAGTGATCACGGGTGGCGGCAGCGGTATTGGCCAGGCCACGGCCCAAATGTTTGCCCGTCACGGCGCGTCGGTTGTGGTGGCTGATATCAATAAGGATGCGGGTAGTGGTACGGTCGAATCAATCCGCATTGCCGGCGGCAACGCCGATTATGTTCACACTGACGTCACCGATGCAGAGGAGGTGGCCAAGCTTGTAGCTGAAGCCGATACGCTGATGGCCGGAATTGATGTGTGGGTGAATTGCGTGGGGATGTCACTGGGCCCGTCTCTATTGCATGATATTGGGCCGGGGCAGTGGACGGCGAACATCGAACTGAACCTGACCAGCCAGTACCTGTGCTGCCGCGGCGTGCTTCCGGTCATGATTCGCGGTGGCGGTGGAAGCATCCTCAGTATCTCGTCGGTCAACGCGTTGTGGTGTATTGGTGAGTTTGCCTATAGTGCCGCCAAGGCGGCGGTGGTGTCGATGATCAAGAACATCGCGGTCAATTATGGGCCAGAGGGTATTCGCGCCAATGTCATCTGCCCCGGTTCAATCAATTCACCGCGTGGCATTGAGCATTGGAAGAAAAATCCCGGCGCAGAAAAACGCAAGGCCAAGTGGTACCCTTTGGGCCGACTGGGAGAGCCGGAAGATGTTGCAAACCTTGCCGTCTTTCTGGCGTCGGATGAGTCAAGCTTTATGACGGGGGCCACGCTGGTTCTGGATGGTGGCCTGACTGCCGGGTCACGCTTCTTCGGCCAGGATCTGGACAACTTTGAAGATTGACAGCAAGACCGTTGGACGGTCGCGGGGTTTCAGTCAGCCGGCACGGTCCTGTCGGGCATGATGCGGATACGCTGCATACGCGTGTAGCCGGGAGTCGTTTCGATCACCGGGTACGAAACTAAAATAACATCCGGCTCGACCTCGATGGCCGAGCTGTTGTAAAAACTAGGCGAGTCTATCATGCCTCCGGCTGTCCAGTTCAAGCCCTCGTCAGTGCTGATGTGTACGCCCATACCGCTGGAACGCGCAACTAGTACGAGGTAACCCGAGTGCGTGACGACCATTTGCGGCCCGCCGGCTCCCGAAAACGGCGCGTAGCAGGCCTGTCGCCAGCTTCGACCGCCATCATCGGAATATGTCTGCCACATGTATGGGGCACTGAATGGCCGTGACATGGCGATGATGCGTCCGCTGGGCAGCTCTGCCATCGGGGTTTCCGTGAAGTCCGCCACGTGATCGTCCGGAGCCATGCCCATGTTCAATGTCGCGTGGTCCATCGGCGCCGGCTGGGACCAGGTCTTGCCACCGTCGGTTGAACGCGAGCAGTACGAGTGCATCCGCAGGTCGCGATTGATAGGCCAGGTGCCCTGCCCCCTGTGGGCAAGGTTCATGGGGGACGGCAGCTCACGGTTCATGTTGAGCAGTAAAGTGCCGTTGCGTAGGCGAAGCAGGTACCCCATGTTCACGTGGCACCCGTCGCGATACATTTCAGACCAGTCACCTAGCTGCTGGCCAAGTTGCCAGTTGTTGTAGGTTTGGCACAGGTCATTTGAATCGCGGTAATAGAAACCGTTACCCTTGGTGAAGGTGTCCTGCTGGGCGGTCGAACCCGCAGGGGGATGATGAAGGTGTACCCAACGGATCAGGCCCGGTTCGACTTCAAAGCAGTTGCCCAAGGGCCTGTTGTGTCCCTCGGGCTGTGCGTAATTTGTCCAGGTGCGACCTGCGTCAGCGGACCTGAACCAAAGCAGGTGAACGAGCTCCGGTTCGGGCCCGTACGGGCTATCAGATTGATTGACATACAAGGGAATGAGCATATGGCCGTTGGAGAGCTTAAGGATACCGCCGGGTTGTTGGAATTTGAACGGACGATCAATGGAGAACGGTTCGTAGAAGTTACGCTTGCGTGAACCACTTTGAACCCAAGCGGGGCCGTCGACACTTTTGCCGTCAATTTTAAGATTGCGCAGCTGCGCGCGGTTGAATCCGCTGACACCGACGCGACCGGAGCCATAGGTGTCGTCCACCACGCTGGGCCCCTTGACGCCGTTGACCCACATCTGGATGTGATTGTCCCGCCGCTCGACGCGTAGCGACCGCCAGATGTTCAGGTAGCAGGGTACGTTGGGCATCAGTTGCATGGCTAGGTGACGGATGTGACCTGTCCCCTCGGCTATGGCGATGGCGGCGTAAAACGCGCGGGCTCGCCACAACTGGCCCCAGTGAGGAATGTACGCCCAGTAATAATGTTCGCTGTCCTGCGCTGCGAACACTAGGCCCATGTGGCCGTTGTCAGACGCAAGCTGGTACTCGCACTCAAGCGTTTCGTTACACAGTGTTAGATCGGTGCGAAAGGCCTTGTGTAATTCGCTACCGGTTGGTGGCGGATGAACTTCGTCGGGATCGACCAGAAAACTCCACTTGTCGGCAGGGCGTTTGGCGTAGGATTCTTCGCGTGCCGAAACGGTATCAATGCTTATGGCCCAAGGGCCGCCCGAGCCGCTGATGACCATTGCCGCGATGACATGCTTGCCCGCCGAGAGCGTGTGCCGAAAGCAGTGGTCGGTAGGGCTAAGTATGTAGGGTCCGTTGCCGGTCGCAAGGGTATCGTAAACCGGATCGCCGTCGATCCACCACTGCATCCACCAATCCGCGCCGGTCCCGATGAGGAAAATAGTTTCGTGATCGACTTCCAGTTCGGCCATGGCATACGCCTGGTAGCCCTCGCGAAAATCATGTCCGTCGTACAACTCGTCGAAATCGAGCCTGTTTGTGGTCATGTCCACGTCGGTACCAGGTTGCGTGGTGTGACCTACCGTCAACTGATCGGAGATGACGGCAAGTTGATCTTTCCCAGGCACGGCCTTTGGTTTGGCGGAGTTGGCTACATTGGGTTCGACGTGCACATCCACCAGTTCGGGTTCGAACGGTCCAAACACACGCCATCGACGTGGCATTGAGATTTTCTGCTTTGGGTCAGGGCCGTCTATAAAACATACACCGTCACTGTCAACGGTATCCCAAGTGGCCTTGTTGACTTTTACCAGCGACATGGTCCTGATCCTTATATAGTTATCGTAAATAGTTTAATTGCAATTAATCTTTTGAACGTCCCAAGAGTGCCAAATATAACAGGTCACGATGAGGTGCGTTATCATCAGGTTTGTAGGATACTTTGTCCTGCCGCATAGAGCAGTTACTGCTGGGAGCTTATACATATGAAAATGGGCGTGAATACTTTCTTTGCCTTGTGCTATGAGTTTGAAGAAGCGTTGGACTATTTCCAAGAAAGCGGCATCGAAGCGGTGGAGGTGGCGGTCCTGGCTGAGGAGGCCCGCAAGTTCTGTGACACCGACCTGCTGCTCAAGGACAAAAGTGAACGTGATCGTTGGCTCGACAAGTACCATGAGCACGGCCTGGAAATCAGTGCCTACTGTGCACATGGAGATACGCTTTCGCCTGACAGGCAGGTAGCGCAAACGTATTCAAAGGATTTCAAGCAGATATGTAAGCTGGCCGAACTGACGGGCGTGGACCGACTGGTGGTGCTCAGCGGTGTTCCTGCGGCCGGTCCCAATGAAACGGTACCTTACTGGGTATGTGATTCCACGCAGGCCTTTAACCAGGATATTCTCAAATGGCAGTGGGAAGAACGTTTGATCCCCTATTGGCGTGAGCACGGCAAGATCGCTGAGGACCACGGCTGCAAACTGGCTGTTGAGCCGCAATTGGGCGGGATGGTGTATTCGCCCATGACCTTGATGAGGCTTCGCGAGGCGGTTGGCCCTGTTATAGGCTGCAATCTTGATCCATCTCACATGTTTGTACAGCAGATCGACTTGGTTGAAGCGGTCAAGTACCTGGGCGACGCGATTTACCACGTGCACATCAAGGACACCCGCTTCGATCCTGGGGCCATGGCCGTAGCGGGATTATTTGACCCGACATCACATCGAGAGCCCGAAAAGCGGCCGTGGATGTTCACGCTCGTCGGTTGGGGACACGACGAAACGTTCTGGCGAAACTTTTTCACGACGCTGCGATTCGTCGGTTACGAAGGTGCGTTGTCCATCGAGATGGAAAGTGATTACTTCGATGCAAGGGAAGGTTTGGCCAAGTCCATCGAGTTTATTAAGCCCTTGGTGCCCAAGGGGTCTACCGGTAAGCGGTGGTGGCAATATGCGGGGTTTGACCAGGCGTAAATACAATCGCGGCCCAAGGCTCTATTCCTGTGAAATATTGACCAGCCAGTCCCCGGTTACTTTTCCAAAACAGCCGGGTTCCATCGCGAGGTGGCCGTTCGCCTTGGGCGTGGCGGTCAGGTGCTCATCGACCATCATCCGCCCTGTCGGGTCCTGCACTTTGACATGAAGATTGTGCGGTTGCACCTGCCTGTTAGTTATGGTGATGGTGATGTCGCATGGTACGTCGCGGTCATTGACCAAGATGTCATCCTTGTCAATGGGATCTCGTTTAATGAAGATCTGGACGTCTCCGATTTGTACGGTCGTCGAGGAACTGGTCTCGCTGCCACAACCGTAGATTTCCCATGCGTGCATGAGGCGGTATGACAGTTTGAACTTGTTTCGTCGCTGGCTGCGCCAATGGACCACGGCAGCGCCGTGTGCCGGAACGGTGCATTGGGTAGAACACGGGTCCCAATGTCGCGTGGTGTCGCTCCACTGGCCGACTCGGCCTTTTACGTCATGGCAGATCACTTCCAGTGCGTATTCACCTGCCGGGATATCGCGCAGGGTCAGTCGAGGTGTCGGATCGAAAAAGTGCCATGTGTTGCACAAAGCAAAACGTCGGCTACCGCGGTCACGCGTTACGTAAAGCGTTTCACGTTCGGGGGCGAGTACCCGGTCCACGCGATAGCTCAGTTGCCGTCTGTTATGTTCCAGTACGCGACGGAAAAACGGTTCATACGCCTGCCGCAGTGCCAGCGTGTAGCTGGGGCCCAAGACAGTGTAGACCCAGCCGCGTCCAACGGGCCGCCTAACTACCGCAGGCGTGCCGTCAGTCAGTGCCGCCACCACCTGCCCGTTCTTGGCCAGTCGTACCGGGTACAAATGTACCTGGTCGACATCGATTGGAGCTCCCGGGTAGAAGATGTCCGTGTTGTTACCATTCCAAACCAGCTGTGAACTGGCTGATATAACTCCGCCGGTAAATTCCACGCCGCAGAATTCTCCAAGCTGACCGTCCCGGAAAAATTGGTCCGACCCCGGGCTTTGCCAGTCAATTAGCCCGACCTGGTTCGAAAATAGATGTGCGCCTGCCAGAAACAGGTGGCCGCCGTTATCCACAAAGGCCTTCAGCTTGAGGTAAAAATCATCGGTCAGGTCATTCCATTCGACCATCACCACCTTGTCGTATTGCGCTAGCAACTGGCCATCACAGTGCGAAGGGAGAATGTCAGCTTCACCGTAGGGGTTGCCGCTTAGAAACTGGCGGTTGCCCCATGCCTTGTCCTGCATGGATTGTGGCCAGATCATCGCCGGTATGGGCAGTGCATGTACACTGCGTCCTCGGTCGTTTCGCTTGCCTGCGACGTAGAGTTGGGCCGTATCCAGTTCCTCCCACATGCCGTTTTCATAGCCGGGGATATCGCCCGAGAAATACGCGTTGCCCTTCAATAATGCCAGGCGGGTTTCCGGTTGCATCGGGTCGCCGGCGAGGAAGTCCTTGAAGCTGGCGTAGGCCTTGGCGATGTGCGAATTGCCGGTGATTTGTACGTCGGTGGATTCATGTAGAAAGTAACGCCCACCACCTGACCAACTGAAAGTAGCCGGGGTAAAAACGTACCAACCGGGTGCAAGGGTGCTGCGGAAGTATTCGATGTAATCGCTTTTTTCTGTGTGAGGCCGATCGCAAAGTTGCTCGTAAATGGAGGAATACTTGTACCCGACCGCGCCGATCCATACGCCCCAGACGGGTATGTCATTGGTTCTGCTTAACCCGCGGGCCTGGGCAAGAACGGGCGCATAATCAAAATTGTTGATTTCCGTTTGCAGGACGATCTGCCTGAACGGGTCTAGCGCCATTGCGGCCTTGATGTTGTAGTACCCCGGCCAGATATGAGAGTTGCTACCTTCCCAGCCCATAATCGTTAGTGATTCATCTTCGCGGAGCAGATCAAGGTAGGGCTTGTGCCACCGTTGGTAAGCTTGTCGCCAGGCATCCATGGCCTCGACGGGATTTTCAATAGGTTTGGGTAGCGGTTCGATGTGGGCGCCGCCCTCGGCCGTAAATTCAAATCCCACCTTGTCGAATGCCTCACTGGCCGAACCTCGCGATTGTTCGTAGACGGCGGTGGGAATACGAAGGTGTTGACGGTCAAGCCATGCCCAACGTCCGGTTACTTTATGGCCGTGGTACAGACTGGGTGCGGCAGGCGGCTCGGCCACGGCAAGGCCCAGGAAATATTTGCGGATCGATTCGTCAGCCAGAACATCCTGAAATACGTTCAACGGATGGTTGTACAGTGTTACCCCTTCGCCGGACAGCGTTAACCAGAAATAAAGCTCGCGATCGGCCGCCAATTTCAAGACCCGCTTGATGGTTGTCGCGTCGCGGGTGGTTTTGCCATGTACCCAAAACCACCAGACATTGACGCCCATCGCTTGGACTCGTGAATCGAGCAGGCCGCTGAGAATTTCCTGGTCGCTCTCCCCGCTTGGAAAACCGTATTGCGCAAACCAGTAGGTGTGTTGATCGAGCTTGCTTTGCATCACGGTGGTCTTGGCCCGTTGGGCAAGGCGTAAATGGGTTACACGTTGGCTGGACCCCATTGCTGCGGTGTATCTACAAAGTGTCCGGTGATCTGCTTGCGTTCAGTTTCAGGTACATAATCCAACTTGTCGTCGGGCGCGGGTAGAATTGTGCTTTCGATTTCGTAATCGACGATCAATCGCTTGTACGGTCCAACCGCTACGGAGCAGGGGTACGAGGCATCGGCAATTCCCTTGCCATCGGGCCGGTACTGGTAGCAGGGTACCTGCTCGCCAACGTCCCAGTGCACGAAATCTGGGTCGGTCGTGCTGACCATGGCTACCGAAACCATGCGTGTATCCGCATAGGTCATGACTACCCGGTTGCCATGGAAATCTAGTTGCGGCGGTGACGGACGCATCAGCCCTTGACGTACATTTGTCAGCACCGGTTTTGTCCAGGTTCGCCCAAAGTCGAGGGTTTCGGTTTTCCAAAAGCGATCCATGGTGTCTTTGGCTTGGTCGCGGTGAATGCCGACGATGCGTCCCGGTTCGACCTCGATCGCCGCCCACTCGTTTAACTCGTCACCGGGTGCGTTGGGTATGAGAAAGTTTTGCCAGGTTTGCCCACCGTCGCTAGATACTGCGGCAATTGCCTGATGCCCCAGTTCGCTGAACATTGACCTGTAAATAGGTGCGAGAATTTCACCGTTGGACATAGCCACCACGGCTGCCCGGGCTCGTGTGTCCTGGTCAGACGTGGGCACCGATTTGCTCCAAGTCTTACCTCTGTCCGTTGAATGCGTTACCCACGCCTGCGAATATCCGCTCGAGGTAAAGCGGGAGTAATAGCTGACCATCATGGACCCATCGGGTAACATCGTCAGTCCACCGCCCGCATCATCGTAACCTTCATTGTCCGCCACGACCGTTGGTGACGACCATGTCCGGCCGCTGTCGTCACTGGTACAGAGCAGTGTTTTGCCCAGAGGTGAATAACCGTGGCCAGTGTCTTTGCGATTCTTGATGCCGTCCTCTCGAAAGGTGCAGTAAAGCCTGCCCTGGCTGTCGCGATTGACCCACGACCATGCCGGGTAGTTGCCCTCGAAAATGACCACGTCCGGTCTGCTTTTGATCGCCATAACCTGACCTCGGTCAGGTACGATAGCAGAACAACAGTCAAACCTCTCAATACAGTTCACGGGCATGTCCCTTTTCATGTTCATTAACGCAACTTAGGTCCTTGTAGGTCCTATTTCTATAAACTACGTTTGCGTTTGGGATATTCTTTTACGAAGTGGTTCAAGAGACTTAGGTATTCAAGCGGCTTGGCGGATTTTCAACATGTCCAAAGCTCCAACCCACTTCCCCACCGGACCGATACTCGTTAAGCAGGCCGGTAACGTTGTGGATGAAATAGCCGCCGAGCGACATGCCATGCCCGCGTTGGCCGACGAGGACTATCACCTGGCCGAGTCTTGGTGCCGCGACGGCACTCTTTCGGCCAGCATGGCGCCTCGTGGTGACCCCATCGCTGCCCTTGCGCCCAACGGGACCGTTTACGTAACTTACCAGCACGCTCGTGTGCTGGTTCTACACAAGTCTGTTGATGGTGGCCGGGCCTGGGAAAAGGTTAACATTGTTCAGCCGCCGCCTAATGTACAGTACGGAATTGTCCTAGGTTACGGCGTGTTGCCGGACCGGTCCCAACTTCTGCTTTATGCCGGCCGTATGACCCCCACGCCCAACTGGAATGTGCCCGACCCTGTCCAAGACCGCATCAATTGGTTCGCTACCGGTTGGACGTATTTTGCCCGGTCACAGGACGAGGGTCAGACTTGGCATTACTTTCAGCAGATAGACAAGGCAGATGCCGTTAACATCCAAGGCTTGGGCCGCATCATGGCCGTACGCGACGGGGCGGTCATCGCCACCGCCTCCCTCCGTTTTTCCGGCCGGTCTGAGGGAGAAGACTGGCTGGTGAGGGACTACATCTGGCGATCAACCGACCGTGGCAAATCATTTCAGCGAACCAATTTTATTGCTGACCATAGCGGTGAAACGCAGATTACCCAGACCCGGTCCGGTCGACTCCTTGGCGCCGTCCGCACTTCCAACTTCCATCCAACGCCCAAGCAGATGATGTTGACCGCCTCTGACGACCACGGCCAAACCTGGTCCGATCCTGTCCCGGTCACCGATGAGTACGGCACCTGCCCCGGCGAATTCGTTGCTCTACCCGATGGGCGGCTCATCCTTATATATTGCAAGCGCTATCACCCCGGGGCCGGCCTTTGCGCCAAAGTTTCACCTGATGAAGGTAAAACCTGGAACAGCCAAACTCTGGTCATTCGCCCCGTTGAAGAACCCAATCCCGGTTTGTACTCGTCCAGTGTCCTGATGCGGGACGGCACGATCCTCACCATCGCCGGCCAACACGAAGGCAGTGCCCTGCAAGCTATTCGCTGGCAACTGCCGGCCAGCTAATCCAATCCGGCAGTGACAGTTGGCTGGTCATCTTCGAATACATTGGGCAAATCCAAATCGGGTACATGTCCGAAAGCAATTCGCATGGGGGCATGACGCTGGGCCCCGTGCATGGCGGCAAAATAGACTGCGTCGGGCCCGAAACGCCGGTTGACCCGGTCCATTGTCCGGGCCAGGTGATCGAGCCGATGCTCGCCGTCAAACAGCGCCGCCGTGTCGCTGTTGCTGGGCGTCAGGCCGCAAAGCGTCACGCCTACTTTCAAGGGGCGTCCGCCCGGCTTGTGCCGCCACATCTGACGGAACATTCGCAGCAGCGAAAGCGTGTCGGCGCAAGGTGGCGCAAGTGCCCGGTGAAGTTTCCACTTGGGACTGTCCAGAAATGAAACGTGCACCCACATCGATTGTGCCCGGTAATTCATGTGACGCATCCGTTGAGCTGCTTTATGGATTAAGCGCACCAGCACGGTGTAGCCGCCACCGTCACTGCGCAGCGACGGTGGCAGCACGTGGGAATGTCCAACCGTGCGACGTCGCGTCTGTGCCGCCGGTAGGTCCTCGCCTCGCAACTGATGCCACCACTGCCTGGCCAGTACCCGGCTGCCCCAGATACCCGCTAGTTGATCCGGTGACAGTTCGCACAGTTGCTCGACCGTTTGCACTCCATGACATGCCAGTCGCCGTCGCATTCGCTGCCCGATGCCCGGTAAATCTATTAACTCCAATCCGTAAAGCCGCTGGGGCAACTGCCGGTGGTTGATTGCTACCAGCCCATCGGGTTTGTGCATGTCCGCGGCCACCTTCGCCAGCCACACGTTGCCGCCTAGCCCGATCGAACAACGCAGGTATTGGCCTACCTGATGTCGTAGCGTCGCCTTGACCTTCCGGGCTAACTTCTCGGCTTGCTCGTAGTTGTGTTCCTGGCCCAACAGCCGGCATGACATTTCATCAACCGAATGAACTGCACTGATGTGTAAACATGATTCAACCGCTGCAACAATTCGATGGTGATATTCGACATACCGCTTGGGTCGGCTTGCCACCAGTCGAATCTGCGGGCACAGTTGACGCGCCTGGCCTGCCATGGTCCCTGTGTGCACACCGTACTGCTTGGCCTCGTAACTGGTCGCAATGCAGCAGGTGTGGTCCGTCATAACCGGGACCACCGCCACTGGCCTGTGACGCAGGCAGGTACGCTCCTGCTGTTCCACCGACGCGAAATAGGCGTTCATGTCCACAAACAGGTAATTCAACGGCATCTGAAAGCCTTGAAGTCGGTAAAATGGCAATACTATACTAACATAATCCTAACATAATATGCTCGGCCTGTCTGGCCCAGTTCGATCATTCCATATACGATCGGTGGCCTTATGAGCACCCCTGTCACGATTGGTGTCGGCCTAGTCGGTTGTGGCTTTGCCGCGACGTTTCATGCTGAGGCATACCGTCGCGTGCACGGTATCGACGTGCGGTTGCAGGCGGTGTGCAGTCGACAACGCGATAAGGCGCAGATCTTCGCCCAGCAGCATGGTATCTCCACCATCCACGATGACTTGGACCAACTGCTGGCCGATGATCATATTGACCTAGTCGATATATGCGTGCCCAACTGCTTCCACGAGGAAACAGTGATTGCGGCGTTGCAATCTGGCAAGCGTGTTAGCGTGGAGAAACCATTCACCGGATCTTTCGCTCCCGGAAGAAATACAGACGACTGGCATCGCTGTCTGGACGAGGCGTTGGCCAGTGCCGATCGCATTTGCAAGGCGGAAAACGAATCGGGTAATCCATTGATGTATGCGGAGAACTGGTGCTATTCGCCTGGCGTACAGAAGGCCAAGCGACTCTTGGCAGCGGCGGACACGCCAATCCTACGCATGGTCGGTGAAGAGTCACACAGCGGCACACATTCTAATTATGCCGTGCAATGGCAGTACAGCGGAGGTGGCGCGCTGAGCAATAAAGGCTGCCACCTGATCGGGGCCGCGGTCTATCTGAAGTATGAGGAGGGCCTGCGACGATTGGGTAAGCGTATTCGGCCGCAGTGGGTTACCGGTACCGTTGGCCATCTGACCCGCAGTGAAGCGTTTGCCAGCAAGTCCGACCACGTTATTCGCACCGGCTGGGAAGAGTGCGAGGACTGGGGAACTGCTATCCTCGGCTTCGACGATGGCACCGTCGCACAGATCAGCGGAGCTGACACGGTTGTCGGTGGAATCCAAAATATTCTGAGTATCTACGCTGCCCGCGCCTGCATCCACGTAAACCTGAATCCGAACGATGCCCTACTGGCCTACTCACCGACAGACGCGGAGTTCGCCGACGAGTACATCCGCGAAAAAGTTGAAACTAAGGCTGGCTGGCAGTTCTCCAACCCCGACGAAGACTGGATGAACGGCTTTCCAAACGAAGTGCAGGATTTCTGTGAGGTGGTGGCGACGGGTCGCGAACCGATGATTGGCAGCTTCCTTGCACGCGATGTAACGGCGGTGGTGTATGCGGGCTACCTGTCGGCAGCGTTGGGGCAGCGTGTCGATGTACCGATCGATGAGGAATAGAGCCATGACGCTGCAATATATCGAAGAGCCTCACCGTCATAAGATTCTTTATAACGGTAGACTGCTGATCGCGTACAACAAGACGCAACTACAGTTCGGTGACTTTGGCAAGCCCGTACCGGACTTCGAGCCCGTTCACACGTTGGCTGGCCTGCCCGTTACAACCACCGGCGCGGCCAACTTCCATCACCACAAGTCGATCTTCCTTGCCTTGAAGCTCAACGGTCACAACTTCTATCACCACAACTATCCGCCGTTGGCCCCCTATGGAAGCTTCCCCTATGGCGATATCGGTATCGTCGAATTGTCGGTGCAATGTGACGGCCAGCAGGTTGTTATCAAATCTCGCAACGACTGGACGAACACGTACGACATCCCGGACGAACTGCGACACCTCCAGGGTGACCCGGCCCACCGCACTGATCACTACCGCATGTGTACGGAGACACGTGACATGCGGCTGGCACTGGGCGATCACAACTATTACACGCTTGACATCGCTTCGACGTTTCACGCGTCCGACGGGCCGGTCCACTTCATGGAGGACGGCCATAGCTACCTGACGGTACGCGTCGCAGATGCCATCGACGAGGAGGATGGCGGCGTGGTCATGGACGACACTGGTCGAACAGGTTGCGAAACCCTCTATGGCCAAGCGGTCAACTGGGTTGATAACTCGGGCATCATGGCCGGCCATAAGATCGGCATTGCGGCAATGAGCCATCCATCGAACCTGCGACACTTGTTCCGCACACGAGCCTACGGCGGTATTGTCGTAAGCCCGTTTCTTGATACCGACCACGACCTACAGGCGGGTAAAGTCCTACGTTTCCTCTACCGCATCGTGGTTCATGATGGCGATGCCGACGACGTCGATCTGGCGGGTCTATTCAACGATTTTACGCGTTGGGACGGCGGCGTGTAATTTGATCTGCCACCTATACCTTGCCGAGTGTTCGGCCGTTTCGAAAATGTACAACGCCATTGATATGTAACACTGGTTGAGCAGTGTGACGATCATGGCGAGTTGTCTTGGTCTGGATTCACAATCCCTTGAGCCGGTCCACCAGCCATGGGATTGACTCTCCCCCATGAAACATATGTCCTCCGTCGTAGCGATGCAGACCGACATTCTCCGGTGCGGCAAGCTGTTCGTAGATACGCTGGGTCATATCGAAAGCAGGCTGGTGGGGGTAATCCAAGTCCTGAACGCCCGACTCAACGAACAGCGGGCGAGGAGCGATCAGGGCGGAGATGTCCGGCATGTCGCAGTACTGACCAATGCCAAACGGGTGATGGCAGATGCAGTGGCAATACCAGATTGTCTGTGGGAACGTGGTGAAAAACCCACTGAGAATACACGCTTTTACGCGGCTATCGAGGGCGGTTAGCACCTGCGACAGCCAGCAGCCTCCAGACAGGCCGGCCGCGCCGATGCGGCTGGAAATCACATCGTCGCGCGATTGCAGCAGGTTCAGGCCAGCCATGAGTTCGAAGATGCGTAGCCCAGTCAGGTCCATGCCCATATGATTCAAGCGGGTCCACAAGAGGAAGCACGCTCCTGCGTGAATATGTTTCTGGTGCTCAGAGGCCGGTTGGCGTTCGCCCATGCCAGCGCTCTCGGGGGCCAAAACAATTACGCCGCGTTGAGCCAGTTCGTGGCCGTATGCCACACCGACGGGACTGTCCGGATCGGGAATCGCCACGCCACGCATGCATCCTGGCACGTGGCCGTGCGGGCAGATCGCCGCGGGCTTTCGCTTCGGACCGCCGTCGGGCACGAGAAGAAAAGCTCTCGCCCAGTTGTTCGGCAGTGTTTCATAAGCAAGCTTGTATCGGCGGTAACCGTCTTCTTGCGATTCCTCGAGCACCTGGGGCGACGGCGTTGGTACATTGCCCATCGTGTCCAGCCGGAGCGTTTGTCGCAGCCTGCGCCGCAAATCGCTGCGCCATTTCTTCCAGGTATCCGGATCACTTGTCTTTGGATGCGCCAGTTCGCGTTCGTAGTCGAAGTAACGCGTGTTCATGTACCGTAGAGTGGACGGCAGTTCGTTCAGCGGTTCGGAGCTTGGAGCCTCAATCAGCGGGCTGTTGGTGTGGGTGATGCGTTTCATTTCAGCCTTTCAGGGTGTGATCGATGCCGAGCTTGATCGAGTTTTTCGGGTTATCGTTGCAATCCATGTAAGTTTCAGCCACCTTGGACATGGGGACAATCGGGTCAACCAGTCCGCGGCAGTCTATCGCCTGTTCGTATAGCAGGCGGCGGGCCTCTGGCATGAGTCGCTTGTCCCAACTGAACTCGCGCGGGGGCGGGGCGGCCGCTCGACTGGATATCAAGGTTAGATTATTACGGTGCCATTCGCCGGATAGGGTCAACCCCTTGGCTTCGCCGGTGTAGTAGGCGCTGGACACAACGATGCCCTGGTAACGCGTAGAGCGTAGAGCGTCGTGCAGAGCGAGGTAGGAACTGCTGGTTTCTAGTGATACGTCGACGCCAAGTTTGTCCGTCATTTGTTTTATTTCGATGCCCACATTAGCCTGTGTCGGGTCGAACACGTGGTCAACATATTTTGACGCAGCCTTGCGCCTCCGTTCGATCGGATCGCTGGCCACAACCAAGCGAGCGCCGGCCAACCGTGCTATCTGCACTGCCATGAGTCCAATCGCGCCGAGGCCAAAGACAGCAACCCGGTCGCCAACGCAGATACGCCCATCTCGCACGGCGCCCAATCCATACATGGCTGCCTCTTCGTACACAAGGTTCTCGGCCGGGATGTCGTCGGGTACGACCGTGAAATGCTCTGGATCAGCTGTGTGAATTTCCTTGATCTGCCCGCTTGCGACTACACGATCGCCGACCTTGAATCCTTGGACCTTGTCGCCGACCTCGGTCACCTTCCCGACTAACAATTCTCCCAGACGCATGGGGAACTGTTTCTCTACCCCGCTCTTGCCGGGTACGTGCAGACGCAGTTCCGGGTCCCATTGGTCTGACGCGTCCGCTGAATCGGCGCGGAAGGTACGCATCTCCGTGCCGTGCTTGGTCGAACTGAATACGCTCTGAACGCGAATTTCGGTTGACTTCAATGGCTCCAGTTCATATTGCTGAAGCTCGGCATGTCCGGGCCGATTGCTAATGAGTTCCAACGGCATGAATGTCTCCTTGGGTGAGAAGCCCATGATAGCGAACTGCGATAGCCGCATGAGAGTAGCAGTTTGTTACGATCCCATTATGCATACTAGCAGAGACGGCAAGCTGAACAGCCAGGCTGTTAGGGGTTGTACGTAACTGTTGGGACAAGAATCTTGATAGTTAAGGATAGGCCTTGACGCCATCAACTTTTACTCGATGGTGCCCACCTGTACTTTGCCGACGGATCATCCTCTGATAGGTTGAGGTAAGAGTATCCAAGTGTCATTGGAAAAATCATGTTTGAGTTCGTATTTAGAGGAAAGACATGAGTCTGGAACATTTTGATCAGTGGAAAAAAGGTGATCCAATCGAGTATATCCGCGGGGAGATTCCCACGTTCGACATGCCTCAATACACGGGTCGACGATACACCTCCATGGTGCCGGACACGCTAGATCTACAACAACGCGCCTCGCTTGCAGTAAACGGCTTGACATCGCCCACCGATCCGGATGCCGATTATGAAATCTATTGGACGGTGAATTTTAATCACAATCCACCCATGATGGCGCACGACGATAACGATCATGTCCAGGTGAAGTTCATGGAAGCGTTGCCACTGATGCGATTGATCAGCGGCAGCGATCAGAACCTACATGTGGATGAGCGGTGGATGCAGGTGCTTTTGCGTATGCAGGGTCCGGACGGATCGTTGTACTATCCGCTTAAAGGCCGGCCGTGGAGCTACATCGACACCTACGGCGACCCGCCGCAAGGCGACCACTACACGCGACCTTACGACGATGGTCGCCTGCTAGGTGCGATGAGCATCTACCATCTTCTAACTGGTGAACGTGTATGGGCCGAGACCAGTGAAAAGGTTGTGCAGGGCATGATAGGTCGAGCCATTGACAAGGGTGATTATGCGTATTTTTCCGACAAGCTGTTCGATATAGGCCATGAGATCGATACATCGGCGTCGATGCCAGACGGCGGCACCGCCAGTTGTGCTGGGTGGGCGATGCATGGCTTGTCACAGTTCTATCGAACCACTGGATACGAACCAGCCTGTGATCTGGCCACCAAATTAGCCCGCGGTTTGAAAGATCATGCCAACTGGTACAACAGCGATGGGAGTTGGGTCTTGGAAAATCCGCACTTCCATCACCACACCCTGCCATTACTGGCGATGGCTGATCATGCGATGGCCACTGATGACACGCAGTTGCTGGCATTTGCCGAGCAGGGCTATCTCTTTGGTCGTGGCTGGGGTCAGCCGCTGCTTGGCTATTTCCCTGAGGCCATTGTCAAGGAATACTCGTACGCAGATCAGTGGGGAAACACATCGGAGTTGTGTGAAGTGGCGGATATGATCGCCCTAGGTGTAAAACTGAGTGTTTCGGGCGTTGGCGACTACTGGGATGACGTGGATCGATGGACCCGCAATCTTTTCGCCGAGGGTCAGTTATGTCAGTGCGACTGGATTGATCGCCTAGCCCAGGACCAGCCACGCTCGGCAATTGACACGCGGTACCAGACGGACGACCGGGTCGCTCAGCGTAACCTCGGTGCTTTTGCCGGGTTTCCCTGGGCTAATGACTGGTACCGTCCGGAAAAAGGTAGTGGGATATCTCACTGCTGCACCGGAAACAGCACGCGAACGATCTGCTTTGTATGGCAGAATATCTTGAGCCATAGCGGGGGCAAGTTGTGTGTTAATCTGCTGATGAACCGGGTTTCGCCTTGGGCCGATGTCAACAGTCATATCCCCTACATTGGCCAGGTAGACGTACATATTAAGGAAGCTGTTGAACTGTTGCTTCGGATCCCAGAATGGGTCAAACCGAACCAGGTACGAGTCACGGTTAACGACACCATGCGAAGCGTTAGATATGACGGTCGCTATGCCGAGGTTGGCCATGTTAAGCCGAGCGACCAGGTCAGCATGACATTCCCAATCGAAGAGCATATGGAAAAGATATTTGTAGAGAAAGAACGTTATCGCGTGGTTCGTCGGGGTAATGAAGTGGTTTGTATTGATCCGCCCGGTCGGTATCACCCCCTTTACCAGCGAGCACACTATCGACAGGACAACACGCGGTGGCACAAGGTGTCCCGTTTTGTAAGCGATCAGCAGATCGAGTGGTAAAGTTTCCGGTCAACGGTTCAAATGCCAGTTGGTCCGTGGCCTTGGCTAAAAGCGGGGGCGGATGATCGGACTATGACCGTTCGGCGGTGGCGGTGCGGTCGACTTCGACTAGCGTGCGGATTTTATTTTTTCTGATCGGGTTGTCACTTTCGAAGAAGCGGTCGGAAACGAGTCTGCCGGTTTGTGGTGACCACTCGTCTGCCATGGCCCGATAGCCGCGTACGAGCTGGTCGAACTGTGTCTGGCCGGAGATTGCAGTTTGCATCATCCACGCTATCTGCCGCCGGATTTGGCCTCCACCCCATGATGCGTGCCAGAGCCGCGTGCTGAAAACAATCAGGTCGCCCAGTCTGGTATCGAGGTCATAGCGGCCGGGGAAGTTCGCCGTGGGGTAGCCCAACGGTTGATCGTCAATGTGCTTGGCAAGCTGTTTCCAAGAAAGCGGCCAAAGGTGGCTGCCTGGAATGACGCTAAGCTGGCCCTTGCCGGCGGTGATGGGGTCGAGGTAGAAGGTAAACTTGGTGTGGATCGCGGGTCGGGGCAAACCACCGTCGCGATGCCAATTAGTATTGCCACTATGGACCTGCCCGTCGGAAGTGCCGGTGAAGATACAATCATCGCCAAGCAGATCATCGGCGAT
>Ga0310125_10000395_pt1 | contig 20209 bp, 15 predicted proteins | sample CB11b_Tmax_Bot8__FD_203508 | JGI IMG/M metagenome (GOLD analysis project Ga0310125, IMG submission 203508) | Marine microbial communities from Western Arctic Ocean, Canada - CB11b_Tmax_Bot8 | ecosystem: Environmental > Aquatic > Marine > Oceanic | place: Canada: Western Arctic Ocean | collected... | reverse complement strand
GCCCAAGGATATTTCGATTACCAAAGCCATCCCCGGCCTCGCCGGCCTGTTCCCCGCAGCATGCCCGATCGTATTAGGATCCACCGAAGGCAAACCCATTGAGCATTGGCCGCTGGTCCGAGCCACAGGCCGTGGCCTGTGGGCTGAAACTAACCTGCTGGACAACAACCCGCAGTACAACAAGGTTAAAGCCGACGACGAGTTCATCATTGCCGTCGCGGCTGAAAAAGACAACAACCGGATGGTCGTCGTTGCCGACCCGGCATGGGCGCTAGACCAGTTCACCACCTACGGCCACTTTGGCGAGGGAACCGCACACCTGGCCGGTGCCAGATTTCCCGCCAATGCGGAACTGTTCCTCAACAGCGTCTACTGGTTGGCTGACCTCGAGCAATTGATCGCCGCCAGCGCCCGCACCCAGGATATCCGCCGCATCGGACCAATCAGCAAAGGCGGGCTCACCACGCTGCAATGGGGGCTGCCCCTTATCATGTGCGTGGTTATCCTCGTGCTCGGCCTGGGCGTTTGGATGGCGCGACGGGAAGCATGAACCAGCCACACAAACCGTTATGAATTTCAAAACGACATTGTTCTTACTGGCCCTTTTGATCATCGTCGGCAGCGGCTACTGGCTGGCCGATCGCAAGAGCGGGCCGAACATCGGGGACACCGTGATAACCGATGGTGGCACCGCGCTGTTCACTGCTGATAACTTTGTCACCACCGCCGTCACTGCGGTTTCGATTCAAGACCACGACCAGACGATCCATCTTGCCAAAACCGGAACTGACTGGCACCAAACAGCCCCCGTGGAATTCCCTCTCCAGACCTGGCCCACTCAACAACTCGGTGACGATGCAGCAAAACTGCGTCATGTCGAAAAACTCAATCCGGCCAGAAAGAGCACGCCCACACTGGCGGACATTGGCTTGTCTCCCCCTAAAGCGGTCGTGACTTTTTATTTCGACGGCACGGGCACAAATAGCACTCAAACCATCAAACTCGGCCAACGCCTGACCCTGGGCGGTCGCGGCTACGTCATGGTCAACGATGACCCGCACCTTTACGTCGTCAACGACGACCTGCACAAGCATGTGCTTGGAAAAAAGATCAATGATCTACGTAAAAAAAGCCTCGAAGCACCGACCCCCGGCAAGGCAGACCGCGTCACCCTCCGCCGTGGCGACCTGGCCATCGACATGATCAAAGCGGACACCAAATGGGCGTTTTCCAGCCCCCACAGCGGCCGTGTGGATACCGAAGCTGTCAAAAATCTACTCAACGACATCAGCGGTATCTACATCCGCGACTTCATCGCCGACCAACCTGAAAGCCTGTCCGTCTACGGCCTTGACCAGCCGCAAACCACCGTCACCGTCTACGCCCCCGCCCCGCCAACGGGTAGCGATACGGACAACGAAAAACCCCATGGCGCCACCGTCCGCATTCTACGTATCGGCTCACCGGTCGACCTGAGCAACGAACAATACTTTGCCTCCTGGTCCCGGTCCAGCATCGCCAACCCCATTGTATTTACCATCAGCAAGTCCTCCGCCGAGGAATTTGACAAATCGGTTGACGATATGCGTGACCCAAGAATCACGCCCATCCCCCGCAAGGACATCCGGGAAATTGCCTTTGACAGTGGCGTGCTGGGCGTATTCAAACTGCTCTACAGCGACGGTGAATGGGCCTTTGCGGAGCCCAAGCCTGATTACCGGGCCGACCCTATCGAATCGCGCAAACTCGTCGAGACCATCACTGACGCCAAAGCCGCCAGTTACGCCAGTGCGGCCGAAGTTGATGGACCACCGGCCACAGTCATCACGCTTACCGCCGTTGGCCGTCCACAACCTGACATCCTCAAGGTTTTCCCCACCGGGGCCGCCAACCGGTACATGGTCCTGCGCAACGACGAGACGACCGGCTACCTCGTCCCTGCCGACGATTTGAAACGGCTGTCCAAACCCATGCTGTCATTGCGGCATCGTTTGGTGCTCGACTTTCCCGCCGCTTCACTAAGTGAACTGACCATCAAACGACCCGATGGTGTCACCTACGAATTTGTCCGCCAATTCCAAGATCCACAGACGGCGTCAGAACCGCGTCCTTGGCAACTAGCCGGCCATGACAAGTTCGAAAACAAGGCCCTTGAATACCTGCTCGACCAACTGCTGCCGCTGCAAGCCACCAGTTGGGTTGACAACGTAACCAAGCCGGGCGAAACGTTCAGCCTCAATTTCAAAACCCATCAGGGCGACCATGCCAAAATGATCCTAGACGTCAATAGTCGAATCGCCAGTTGTGTAGGCCAACAGGCAGCAACGCCTTTCGACATCAAAGGGTTCCAATTCAGCGACGAACTGCTCCAAAAGCTTGATGCCGAGTTTCGTTACCGCACCATGCTCGAATTCAAAATCAATGACATCACCAAGGTCACCGTGACCAGAGCAGACGACACCACCGTGGTGACCAAAAACTCCAACGGCGATTACATCGCAGATGGCAACCGCAAGCTCGACCAGTCCAAGGCTGCCGGCCTTTATGACACCCTGGCCGGGCTACGGGCCAAGCGATTTAAAGACGGGCCACAGCACGAAGTAGACGAATCCAAAACATTGACCATCACGATCGAAGCTAACGAGAGCAAACCGATCACCTTGACGATTGATACCCAGCGTTCACTGGGGCACCTATCACCTTCATGGACTTCAGACGCACAGTGGTTTAAAATCGACCCCGAAGACATCTCAAAGCTGGATACCGACCTGACGGTCGACAGCAAAGAAGAATCGACTACGAAAACATCTTGAGCTGATGTCGCTCCAGGCTCAGCTTCGACACCGGCTTGTCCACATTCAGCGGGTAGTTGCCGCTGTAGCAGGCCGTGCAGTAATCCTCATTCGGCTTGCTGACACAACTGAGCATCCCTTCCAACGACAGGTAATACAGGCTGTCGACACCAAGAAAATCACGGATCTCATCTACCGTACGCGTGGCCGCAATCAGTTGCTTGGGGTCTTGAAAGTCGATCCCAAAAAAACACGGGTGGCGTATCGGCGGACAACTGATGCGTAAATGGATCTGCAACGCCCCGGCCTGACGCAATTGCTGCATCTTCGCCTGCGTTGTTGTACCCCGCACGATGGAATCTTCGACCACCACCACCCGATTGCCGTCAACCACCTCGCTTACGATGTTGAACTTCAGCTGCACCGCCGCACGGCGTTGCGCTTGCGTCGGCTTGATGAACGTACGCCCCACGTACCGGTTGGGCACAATGCCTTCGCGAAAGTCTATGCCACTGGCCCGGGCATAACCCAAGGCCGCCGATCGGCCTGAGTCAGGCATGGGTATTACGCAATCGGCTTCTACCGGCGCCTCGCCGGCCAGTTTCTCGCCCATCGCTTCTCGAACGATCTGAACCGTATCCCCGAATACCTTCGAACTGGGATTGGCAAAATAAACGTGCTCAAAGACGCAGTGGGCCGAACCGCCGGTATCAGCGAACCGCCGCGACAATCTCCCCAGGTTCGACCTCACGCTCATATACCGCCTCGATTGCATCCAGGGCCACCGTTTCACTTGCCACACACGGGTAACCATCCCCCGTCCGCCCCAACACCAACGGCCGCCAACCCCACGGATCACGCACCACTTCCAACCGATCACGAAACAGAAACACAAGGCTGTACGCGCCTTGAAGGTGATGCAGCGCCTCCACCAGCGGATCTTCTTTGCTCTGATAGTGGGCGGCCAACAGGTGAATAATTACCTCGGTATCCGTCGATGTGTGAAAAATATGCCCCCATGTTTCGTATGTCTGCCGCAACAGTGAAGCGTTGATGAGGTTGCCGTTGTGGGCCAGCGCCACCTGAATGCCCCCGCCATACTCCTCCAACAGAGGCTGGGCATTATTCATTCGGCTCGACCCGGACGTCGAATATCGATTGTGCCCGATCGCGGCCCCGCCCAACAGTCGGTTCAGGATATCGTCGGTGAACACCTCTGAGACCAACCCCATGCCAGTATGGGCGTTAAGCGTGCGCCCGTCACTGACGGCAATCCCCGCTGATTCTTGGCCTCGGTGTTGCTGGGCGTATAGACCGGTGTAGGTCAGCTTTGCGCTGTCCGGCGAACCCCATACCCCAAATACGCCACACTTGTGCCGTGCCTCTTGTGCCATTTACCAGCACGGTAGCGGCTCAATCTCGCATGGTCAACAGGCTGTATTACAATGACCCCATAGACTTGTGACAATGGCATTTCAGATGCAATATACCAGTCGAACTTCCATTGTTTTGCGGCAAGAATAAGATGCACAGCATCAATTTCATCAGGGCGGCATGGGAAGGCAAGCTGATTGTTTCCTGCCAGGCCGACAAGGGCGATCCGTTGGATGGCTGCAATCACATCGCTGCCCTTGCTCGCACTGCTGAATTGGGCGGCGCAGTCGGGCTTCGCATCGACAGCCCGCCAAACATCAAGGCCGTCCGGGCATGCTCGCAATTACCTCTTATCGGAAGCCACAAAATCCACAGCCCCAACAGCACGATCTACGTGACTCCTACATATAAAAATGCCGCCAAAATCATCGAAGCAGGCGCTGACGTGGTCGGCATCCAAGCCACAAGCGGCAAACGTACCAATGGCGAGCATGTCAACGACATCATCACCCGTATTCATGCCCAACTCGGGGCAACGGTCATGGCAGACGTGAGCAATCTCGATGAGGCCTTGGCTGTCGCCCAGGCAAAACCGGACTTTATCTCCACGGCGTTTTGCGGCCACCAACCCTACAGCCCGGCCGCCAACAGCTTCGACAACCAGTTGCTGCGACAACTGGTCGAGGCCGTGGACATTCCCATCGTCGCTGAAGGCTGGATCTGCACTCCTGATGAAGCGGCCATCGTCATTGCACACGGCGCCTTTGCTATCGTGGTGGGTTCGGCCATTACCATGCCGAAAAAAATTACGGAAAGGTTTGTTCGTGCCATCGAAGGGCTCTAACCACAACGCGCCGGACGCATTCTTGAACGAGGTGCTGGACCAACCTCGCGCTTTGGCTGACGCCCTCGATTTTTATATTGAAGCGCAGGGCGCCGGGCTTCTTTGCCAAGCAGCCAACTTGTGCCGCAAGGCCCGCCACGGTCCCGCTTTTATCGGCATGGGCAGTTCCTGCTATGCCCCGCTGGTCGCCAAGCACATCCTCAACAGCCACGGCAAACCGGCAACCATATACGAGGCCGGCGAATTGTTCTATTACTACCTGGGGGACTTGAGGGACGACCGGGTACTGGTTGCCATCTCGCAATCGGGCCAGACCATTGAAACACAAAAGGTCGTCCTCGCCGCACGCTCCAGAATGAAAATCATCGGCGTGACCAATGAACCCGACAGTTGGCTGGCGGACAACTGCAACGTGCTTCTTCCCATGCGGGCAGGAACTGAGTCGATGAGCACGTCAAAGACGTATATCAATACGATCGCGATCCTGTCAATGCTGGCTTGGGAAACACTGGCCCGCTTCGACGACCAGAAGAAGACCGAGTTGCGTAACGTCGCCAGGCTCATCAAGACGGAACTTACCGACTGGGAAACCCGCATCCGCCCGGCATTTGATTTTCTTGCAGCGCCTACGTTCCTGCACCTTATAGCCCGCGGGCCATCATACTCGACCGCGCTCCAGGGCCAGGTGATTCTCAAGGAAGGCGCGCACCTGATGACCGAGGCCCAGACCGGTGCATCTTTCAGGCATGGTCCATTTGAAATCATCGACGATCAGCACCGCGCCATAGTGTCCGTCCCAACTGGCCAGACACACGAAATCATGCTTAACCTTGTCCGTGACATGGCGAACGCCGGCAGCAAGGTACTGCTTTTGACTAACACGACCTCGACAGTCCCAACCGGTAAAATCTATCCATATACCTTGCCAGACGTGCCGGAATATCTGTTCCCAATGCTTGATATCGTCATTATCGAATGCCTGCTGGTCATCGCCGCACGGCAGCGCGGCATGGTGCCCGGAGCAATTACCAAGGGAAACAAGGTCACGGTGGCTGAATGAATTGCGCAGCGATGACATTCGACCCCCAAGCCACCACGGACCTGCTGGCAAAGTTAGTACAGGCTCAAAGCGTCAATCCCCCGGGCAACGAAATAATCGCTGCCGAGGTCTTGTCCGATTGGCTGCAACAGCGTGGCATCGCCTCACAGATTGATCTGGTAGAAGCAAACCGCGCCAACCTTATGGCATCGATCGGGCAGGGATCACCGCGGATCCTGCTCAATTCCCACCTGGACGTGGTGGACGCCGGTGACCACGGGCGATGGACGCATGACCCATTTTCTGCTCATATTGAAAACGGCACGCTTTATGGGCGAGGCGCCTGCGACGCCAAGGGCTGCGTCGCCGCCATGGCAGGCGCTCTTGTCGCCCTGGCTGACCACCCACCCTGCCAAGTTGTGCTGGCCGCCGTGATGGGCGAAGAAAGAAGCGCCTTGGGCAGCAAGCACCTGGCAAAGCAGGATACGGCATTCAATGCCGCCATTGTGGGTGAGCCCACCAACTTGAACTTATCCATCAGTCAAAAGGGGAGGATTGGCATATTCATCGACCTGCAGGGTTTGCCTTCACATCCCACCCGTGCCCAAATCGAAGACAACCCGACTTTCAAGCTTGCCGCCATCATGCCGTTTCTGCGATCCTTTGCGCGTGACGTTCAAAAGAACCACAAGGGTTCATTTGTCGTCCTGGAAGTCAATGCCGGAAAACCTAACGTCCTGACCCCACCGGAAAAGTGTTCGTTAACCCTTTCATGGTGGTTTCCTGCACAGATGAACCATGACGAGGCGATCAGCCAGTTCCAGGAACCTTTTGAAAAATTGGCTGCCGAACACAACATCGCCCACCAAATCCGTTTCCACCGCGGGGCTGGGTCATACTCGATTGCCAAGAATCACCAGCTGGTCAAGACGATGGAAAAAGCTGTAAAGAAAGTCACCGGCACGTCACCGGCCACTGGAGCATTCCCCGCCTCGTGCGACATGTGGGTATTCGGCCAAGCCGGCATATCCACTATCATCCTGGGGCCGGGCGACTTGAACCTTGCCCACGCAATCGATGAATCCATCGACCTTGCACAAGTGATAACCGCCACGCATATTTATGCTCAAGCAGTGTGCGACTTGGCTAGCGATTTCTAACCGAGGACGTGTTAGCAGTGAAACTTGTTGTTGAGATTTTACAGCGCAAGGGTCAATAGATATACCGTTCCGGGTAACCGGGGATCCTGAGCACATAGATAGGACCCTGTCCAGACCAGCCAACTAAAAATGTACGCCGTGGCAACGCGTTACGAGACGTGGCGAAATACCGCATCACAATGCCACAATCGGGCTGGTCGGATTCGAACCGACGACCTCTTGACCCCCAGTCAAGCGCGCTAACCAAGCTGCGCTACAGCCCGAATCACCGTAAACGGCGATCTTCAGATACGTTACAGTCATTGCAGCCGTTGGCAAGTTGGACACGTCTAGAGACTTGCCGACCAAGTTTATACATCCAAAACCGTACACGTAAGTATACAAAGCGATCACCCGCCACGTCCGCCCGACGTCGCTTGGCTATGAAAGTTGCCAGGTAGCGGCAATGCCGCCAACAGTGCTCCAGCCTAAACCCGACATGCCAACAGACAGAGACCAAATGTGAATCACACGTACCCTGCGCCAGAACACTGATTTACATGTCTGTAAATAACCGTCACGGCATTCAAAGATGATTTTGAAGTACAGGACCACTACCCCTCCAACCAGCTAGTCCGCTATGATAGGCCTGCCGTCAGGACAGAGGTAAAATCGCAAATGGGCGACAACAAAATGACACATGAACCACGCGTATTTATGACCGACGACGGGCGACATGCAGCCTCCCTATATCAGATGGAGCCGCCCCTGGAACCTGGGGATTTCGTCTTTAACATTGATCAACTGGCAGGCAGTGGGTTCGACACGCTTTTTTATGGCGCATCGCTCGAGGGCGGCGTGGTGATGTATGACAGCCAGGTAGCACCAATCTGGGGCGACAACGTCACGCAGTGGACCCATCCGGTGTGGTATCGGGCGTCGCGGAATATCAAGCAACTGATCAGCGACGGGCATGATCCGCTAAAACTACTGGTGGATCGAGCCCATGAAAAAGGGATATGGTTCTTTTGCAGCAACTGGGTGAACTTTCAAGGCTCGCGACGGGAGCAATCAGCAGGGCTGGGGCGAACAACGGACTGGGTGTATGAGCATCCGCAATTCGAGGTCGGCGTTGAAGACGATCCCCGGGCGGCAGAACTGGACGACAAGCGTTTTAATTTTCTGCACGAGGAAGTTCGTCACAAGCGGTTCGTGATCTATGAAGAATACCTGTCGCGGTATGAAACGGACGGGGTCGATCTTGACCTGTGCAGTTTCTCACCGTTTTGTCGATTTGATGAATCTGATAAATTGGCCCCCCTGATGACGGCGTGGATTGCTGACCTGCGGGGGGTAGCGGACAAGGCTGAGCAGGCGCAGGGAAGGCGAAAACGCATCTACGCACGGATTCCCTCCCACCGGCAAGCATGGCGGGTGCTGGGATACGACGTCGAGACCTGGGTAGAACAGAAACTGGTTGACGGGTTGATCGTGCTGGCCGGGGGGCCGGAAGCGGGCGTGGATCATAGCCATGACGTCAGCGAAGCGGTCAAACTGACCCGGGGCAGCGACTGCAGGGTGCTGTCGGGGATGTCCGTCTTGTTGGCAGGGCAACTGGAACAGTACGCAATGTCGCGGACAATGTACGCTGGGGCGTCCAATGCCTACGCACAGGGCGCAGACGGATTTGGTTTTTGCGATGCGCATTGGGGTCCTCAAGGTTGGCCGTGGGGTGAGGCCGAATATGGTGTGGCCCGGCTTCTGGGCCAAGCGGACCTGCTGGCTACAGCGGACAAGCATTACCACGCCCGGGCAACCGGGCGGACCAAGACAGACTGGACCCCCGGCGTGGCCCAACGCCTGCCACGGCAACTGGTTGAAGGCGAAACGATCCCCGTCGAGCTCTATATCAGTGATGACCTTGCACATTGGGACCAGCAAGGACGGATCGAATCAGTTCGACTTTCGGTGCGGGTCAGCAGCATTGAGGCATCGTTGAATGAACTGCGGGTTGAATTGAACGGGCAGAAACTGGGCGATGACTTGCTGGACCTCAACGACTTGGGATATCGGCTTTACAGCAAGGGCGCTATTGGTCCTTACGGGTACATTTACGAATTTGATCTGCCGGCGACGTACCATCCGAAACAGGGGCTCAACAAGATCGAGGTCACGCTGGACAAGCGGGATAAACATATCCGCAGCCCATTTGAACTGTATGCGGTGGACTGTGAAATCAAGTACCGGTTGCACCGGAATTTCCGGCGAGAACCCTTGGCCTACTAAGGTTCGCTAGATGGCGGGACCGGCAAGGGTTCTGGCAACACCCATCTTACTTGTCCGGAATTTTGGTTGAGCTCGTCCGTGACCAGGTCAGCGAAATGTCTTCATGACTCCTGCATAGCTTGCAGACACTTCCGCCCCGTCGATACCCTTCCATGCCACGTGCCCGTCGTAATAGCCGAGGTTGTAACCCGTACCGCCCTGATCTACTACAAAGTATTCATTTTGTGCAAACGGGTGGTTGAGGAAACCCGGCCTTGGGCGGCCCAAATCAGTCGCAGCAATATCCTGAGCAATGATCTCCTGTGTCGGCCAGATCACATCCAATTGCTGGGAAACATCCTGCTGCGGCGCCACAAAATTCCATATCGGTCCGAAAAATTCATCGCTTGGCCAAATACAATAAGACATGAACCGTGAATCAACCGGGTTTGGATCATCCCAACCATGGTCGGCATAGGGGTTGTTTGTGTTATGCCAGGTACCACCTTCTGGGTTCAACCGACCTCCGCTGGGACAATAAAACAGGTTGGCGTCTTGGACATACGGTTCGAGTAAAGGGCGTAAGTCACCGAAGGGCTGTCCAGGACGATCAAAAAAGCAATAGGCCACCGAAGTCATGGTTGTTACACGCGGGTAGTAACCTCGATGCTCATCGGCATAGATATTCAGGACCATGTGAATCTGCCTCAGGTTGCCACCACAAATTGTCATGCGTGCCCCTTCCCGCGCATTCTTCAATGCCGGCAGCAACAGCGAAATTAATACCGCAATGATCGAAATAACTACCAGTAATTCAATCAGGGTGAAACCGCGGCACCGTCTTCTCATGGCAAAAGTCCTGTAGCCTATTCTAGGGCTCTTCGCCTGAAAAGAGCCAGGCCCTCGAAAAATTGTTCATGTTATAAAATCTATAGGCCCAGTGCCCGCGCCATGGTTTGACCGATCTGTGCGGGACTTTGAGCCAGATGGCAACCGGCATTTAAAAGCGCTTTTATTTTTGATTCCGCATCACCTTGGCCGCCAGCAATGATGGCACCGGCATGCCCCATGCGCCTGCCGGGCGGCGCGGTACGCCCGGCGATGAAGGCGGTGACCGGCTTGGTCATGTGACGGCGAATATAGCCTCCGGCCTGCTCCTCGTCGGTACCGCCGATTTCGCCGATGAGGATCACGCCATCGGTTTGCGAGTCTTTATTAAAAAGCTTGAGGCAGTCAACGAAGCCTAGGCCCCGCACGGGGTCGCCGCCGATGCCGATACAGGTGCTCTGGCCGATGCCGAACTTGGTGCATTGCCAGACAGCCTCATAGGTGAGCGTACCCGATCGACTGATGACACCGATGGCCTTGCCGGACTCAGCCTGCAACTTGGGCATGTGGATATAGCCGGGCATGATACCTACCTTGCAGCCGGTTCCATTTTCGCCGGGAGTAATGATGCCTGGGCAATTGGGCCCAATGAGCTTGACATGGCGGTAACGGGCGCTGTCGAACGCCCGGCGTACCCGGGTCATGTCCAGCACGGGTATGCCCTCGGTGATGGCGACAATTAATTCGATACCGGCGTCGGCAGCCTCGAGGATGGCATCAGCGGCGAAAGCGGCAGGGATGAAACTCATGGTGGCGGTGGCGTCAGTAGCGTCCACCGCCTCGGCCACGGTGTTGAATATGGGCAGGCCATTGGCATCCTTTGTCCCGCCTTTACCGGGCCGCGTGCCGCCTACCACCTGGGTGCCGTAATCGAGACAGCCCCTGGTGTGAAAGGCGCCGGCCGATCCGGTGATGCCCTGGCAAATGACTCTGGTGTTGTGGTCGACGAGGATGCTCATGGCAATTGCAGGTCCGGCGGCAAATTAGTCCGGACCGATAGAATAGCAGTTTGTCACTCTGATGAATGGTCCACGGTGGTTTTTGAGATACCTGCAGGCGGCGGTTATGCTGCACGAGTTGCAGTTGTCCTAGGCCATGGGCCGCGGCAAATTAAAGTCGGCCAAAGGTCTACTTAATGAGCGATAAATCAAAAACGTGGATCTCACAGGTCGGGTTGGTGGTGCTTTTGCTCTACGTCCTCTCGCTGGTGGTCTTGACCGTTGACGAGGTGCTTGATTTAGGGCTGATCAAAACGGAGTCAGAGAAAAGGGTCCTGATACTCCTGGGCCTGCATGAGCAAAAGGCGATGGACAGTCCCCAGCAGGCCCAAGCAGTGATCAAACAATGTCTCAAGGCCTTTGAAAGGACGCGGGCAGGCGTTGAATCTGCGGAGTTGACCGATCAGTTGCGGGCCTATGTGGCTAACCAGGACAGCGGCTTGGATCAGGCCAAGCGGCTTTTGGCAGAGAGCCGCGAGCATTCCAGCAAGCGGCTGGCCAATACGCCAACCTTTATTTCGATACCCATATTTATCAAGACACTCAAAAGTCCGCAGGTGCGAGTGCGACACAAATCGCATGAATTTCTAACCGCCACGGCAACCCGATTCTACGCCGACAAGTTTCCTGCTGGCGGGTTCGGGTTTGACCCGGACGTCAATCCCGAAACGCAACAGGCCGGGATTAACAAATGGCAAGCATGGTGGAGCCAGGTAGAGGAAGCCGATAAACAGACGAACCTGTAATTTAGGCCGCATGGCTAGTGCCCCTCAGATCACTTCCAAGGCATCGCGGTCAGGCAATTCTGGAAATGGGCCGTGGGGTTCTGATTGGTACCAGTAGGCAACGGAAGCAATGTCATCCTGCAGGGGCAGGTAGCGTCCTTCACTGCGCCACCCTATGGCCTGCATGGTGACCTTGAGATCTTCGTGGAAACGGATGGGATCAAGGATGTGGAAGCGATAGAGCTGATGACGGCTCGAGGGTTTCCCATCGCTTTTTCCTGAGGGGTAGCCCAGGAATGGCGCGGTAAAATTTTGTCCGAATCCCCAGGCGCCGCCAAAGTAGTCTTCGGTACCGGTGCCGCAAAGGGTGGGAAACTCGTCGTCACCGTCGATGAAAAATTTTATTTCGCCCTCACCCCACCAGCCGGAACTGTTCTGCTGCCAAGCCATGAAGGTCCCTACATAGTGGCCCTTGCCCTGGACGCCATCGATGACGACATAGTCCTGCTTGTAGGGCAGAGGATTGGTGCGACGGAACTGGGCGTGGAAGTAGGCGTCACTGTCGTCGATTGGGGCCAACGCATAAGTGATGGCATAGAAGAAACCGCCGACGGGCTGCTGTGTCCGATTTTCAATGGTAACACGGGCTCGCTTGCCAAAGGGCATGGGAAAATAGCTGTTAAGTCCACCGGCGGGATTAACATTGATCGGTAAGGCCAGGATGTTGGTTTGCTGACACCAGCCATTGCAGAAGAAGTCGCCGACGGGTACCTCAACGCTGGGTTCGATCTCGTCATCCCAGTACATGCGCAGGATCATGTCTCGGAAGCGTTCAGGGGCTAGTGTAATCCAAATATGCTGTATGACGCCGGGCCCTTGCACATCCATGAGTGTGGCGGCGCTTTGGGCCGGCACGGTGATGCAGGGGCGTACTTTCCATTTCCGGCCCAGGTCTCGCGCCGCCGCTTGGGCGCCGTCCCAGTGCTGGCCAATCCTGGTTACTTCCGGCTGAGGTTCATCGGAAACCTGCGCCATCCCCCCCTTGCCCTTTTCGCCGTAGACGTTCTCGGCGGTGACCATGCGTGTATGGGCATCGGAAAGACGGGTGATCTGGCTTATGCCCATGTGTAGACCGTTGAAAGACATTTACAGTTTCCTTTTCGATAAAGATCATTTTTTTATGCGGCGGGCAAGTGCTGCGCGTTGAATCTTCATGAGTTGGCGAACCCCGGCGGTGGCCAGTTTCAGCAGGTTATCCAGTTCTCTCTTGGAAAAGGTGCCCTGCTCGCCGGTGCCCTGGACTTCAACGAATCGCCCCCGGTGATTGATGGCGACGTTCATGTCCACCTCAGCACGAACATCGAGTTCATAGTCAAGGTCCAGCCGGGGTTTGCCGTCGATGATACCGACACTGACGGCGGCGACGGGACCAATAATGGGATTGGCTGTGATCAAGCGTTTGCGGCGGGCGTAAGCAACGGCCTGGGCCAGGGCGACATAGGCGCCGGTGACGGCAGCGGTGCGGGTACCGCCGTCGGCGCAGACGACGTCGCAGTCGCAGGTGACCATCAGACCGGCCATCTTGTTCAGGTCCACGGCAGCGCGAAGACATCGGCCAATAAGTCGTTGAATTTCAGTGCCCCGACTGTCGACGCCGCGGCGCTTGCGGTCGGGTGTGGAGCCGGGGAGCATCGCGTATTCGGCGGTGACCCAACCGTGCTTGGGCTGACCGGTTTCCTTGTCAATCAACCAAGACGGCGGTTTGTCGGCGATCGAAGCGGTGCAGATAATGCGGGTGCGGCCCTGGATGATCAGCACGCTGCCGGGCGCAGCGGTGGGGTAGCGCCGGATGGTCGTGGGGCGCAACTGGTTGGATCGGCGTATCTTGGACATGACAGTGATGGACAGTAGTACCAGCAGAAGCAGACCGATGCAAGATGCGTGCAGGTCGAAGCTGCGCCGACTACATGGGCAAGTTATCGGCTCAAGGGGTTCAGGGCAGGAACTTAACTGGCAGGGTCCCTGCGACGATATAACTTGGGACCGGCCCATCTGAATCTTCAGGAGTTGACATGCCAAAGTTCAGCCAACAGCCACACGATTTGCGACAGCGGCCACGTTTTCGCTTGCCAGCCATGTATACTTTTGTGCGAGTTCGGCCAAAGGGCGACGAACGCTACTGCTGGGCGGGACACATATACGACGTCAGCGAATCAGGAATGCGTTTTGAGATCGACGAACCGTTGCAAGCTGGCCAGGAAATCGAAGTGCGGGCCATGCTGCCGGGCACCAGCCACATCACGTTCAACGCCACCGGCAAGGTGGTACGTCTGCACGATGACAGCGACGAAGCAGGCCCGATATGCATGGGCATGGCCTTCGACTCCTTCACCCGCCGTATCGACCGCAAACGGCTGACCAGTTACCTCAGCGGCGCGGGCCTGAAGGCGGCTTGAGCGAGAAGAAACGCTGGGCATTGGCGTCCATCACCTGTACAAAGTCCTCCAACCTCATCCGGCGTTGATCGGCCAAAAACCGGGCAACGTGCGTGACATGACAGGGTTCATTGGGATGGACCTTGCGGTGCGGGTGTGGAGTAAGGTAGGGCGAGTCGGTTTCAATCATCAGCCGATCGATAGGCACCACAACGGCGCAGGCGGCCAACGGCGCGGCGTTCTTGAAAGTGACGATACCGGTGAAGCTGACCATGGCCCCGAATTCGAGGATGGATTCAAGTTGCCCTTCAGTACCCGTGAAACAGTGAAAAACGAAACGGGGGCCGGGAATATTGGAGTCGCGCAACAATGACAGCGTCTGGTTCGTTGCTTCGCGGTTGTGAATGATGATCGGCAAGTGCGGCGCAAGCTCCCGGGCCCATTCGAGCTGCCATTGCAAGGCGCGGATTTGCACGTCCAGCGGCGGGTCGACGTAGTGCAGGTCAAGGCCCATTTCACCTAGGGCGATGACTTTGTCGTGGGCGATCAGGTCGGTAAAGATTTTCCCGACCATCTCTCGATCGGCGCATTGGTCGGCGTAGTGGGGATGAAAGCCTACGGTGGCGAAAACGTTTTCGTAGCAATTGGCAAGGTCCACCGCCTTTTGTGAGTCAGCGGCGGTGGTGCCGACGGTAATTACACGATCGACACCGGCGTCGATCGCGTGACTGACGACCTGATCGACCCGTTCGTAGAGGCCGTCGTAAGTCAGGTGGCAGTGGGTGTCGATCATTTTGGCAGGCCCAGGCAGGCGGTTAGTCCCCTACCGCTATCTCGACAGGCAACTCGACCGTTTGCGGTGACAGGCAATGGGTATCGCTACACATCTGGTAGGTAAGACTGACCCTCGGCTGTGAGGCCATGTCAGGAGAACCACCTTTGCTGAGCATCACCTCGAACACCAATTCTCCCTCGTAAACATTGATCGGGGTATCGGTAAAAGTATAGTTTTTTGACAGAGCCTGGGGGTACTTGACATCAAGATTCAGGCCGTTGCCATCTACAAGGTTTATCGTTGTCGGGATAAGCCATTCCATGCCGGGTTTATTGGCATTGATGTGGTAACCTTCGTCGATTTTCAGTTTGACGCGCACGGCGGCCTGGCCACCAGCCAGATCAAGGCGCTTGGGCTCGACGTCAATGTGCATCCGCTTGGGCTGCTTGAACGACCGCTTGGCAAATCGATGCGGAGCAAGTTCGAGAACACGGAGCAGAGCGTGCTGCATGTGGACCATGCCGGTACTCATCCGTTCCATGGGATCGGCAAAAGACTTCAGGGCCAAGACAGCCATGTCGAGGTGGGCTGTCTCGCCGGTCAGCTCGTAGAGATCAACGAGGTTATGAACCATCTGGCTGTTGCCGCTGGGGATGGCCCCGTCGGAGGTGGTTCGGGTCCGGACAAACAGGTCCGCCTGCCCTTCGAGCGTGTCGTAGTAACCACCTCCGGTGGTGGCGAATTTCTGGATGACCACCTCGTTAAGCTCTCGCGCACTGTCGAGCCAGCGTGCATCGCCGTCATTGCGGTACAGTTCTAGCAGACCGTGGACGAAGTACGCGTAGTCATCGAGGAAGGCCGGAATTTTGATCTCGCCTTGGCGCATGGTTCTATACAGGCCAAGGTCGGGACTACGCATGTGTTGGAGGATGTAGTCGGCAGCGACGATGGCGGCGGCGGTGTAGCGAGGCTCGTCAAGGGTTCGCCCGGCGCGGGCCAAGCCGGCAATCATCAGGCCATTCCAGCTGACGATAACCTTGTCGTCGGTGGCCGGCTGGTTGCGCCGGTCGCGCACTTCAAGCATATGCTTATCGATTTGCGCCTTGCTATGTAGCAAATCGTCTAGTGACATCGACTGCGCCTGGGCCAGCACGTGCAACGGCTGGGGCAGAAACAGAACATTCACAGGATCGGCTTGCGGGACGTGGGGATCAGTGAAGTTTGTCCCCAGTTCGAGACCGTACATCTTACTGGCCAGTTTCGCCAGTTTCTTGTCGGCGACAGCCGACCTGACTTGCTCTTTTGTCCACACATAGTTGCCTCCCTCGTAGGCATCGACTTCAGCATCCTGCGCCGACCAGAAGGCACCGCTCGAGTCAGTCATTTCGCGTAGGACATACTCGCACACATGGCGAACCACACGCAGGTAAAAGCCGGGGTCGTCCCAGCGGGGCTTGATATCGTGGGCGATGCAATAGGTTTCCACGAGTTGGCCGTTGTCGTAAAGCATTTTTTCGAAGTGGGGCACCAGCCATTTCTCGTCAGTGGAATAGCGATGGAACCCCCCGCCTACCTGGTCGTACATGCCGCCGCGAGCCATGCGATCAAGGGTATGGGCCAATGATTTCCACAGTTCTTCATTGGGATTGTTCTGGTAGACCTTGAGCAGAAACAACAGATTGGCAGGCTGAGGGAATTTTGGTGCATTGCCGAATCCGCCGTGGGTGCGGTCGTAGCTTTGCAGGATAGTGTTGGTCACCTGCTGCACCATGGCGATATCGGCCTGTCCCTTTTCCACGTTTTCCACACGCCCGGCAAGGTTAGCGATGACGGCGCCGGCGACCTGATCGGCCTGCTGGATGACTTTGTCCCGCTGGTCATGCCAGGCGGCGGAAATGCCATTGATCACTTGGGGAAAACCGGGCCTGCCGTGCTGGGGTTCGGGTGGGACGTAGGTGCCGGCCCAAAAGGGTTTGAGACCGGGATCGTCCCTGCCCCCAGCGCCTGGCGGCGTAAGGAAAACACTCATGGGCCAACCACCGTTACCGGCCATCAGTTGGGTGGCCATCATGTAGATATCATCAATGTCCGGCCTCTCTTCACGATCCACCTTGATATTGACAAAATGCTCATTCATCATCGCGGCGATTTGCGGGTTTTCGAATACCTGCCGCTCCATGACGTGGCACCAGTAACAAGTGGAATAGCCAACGCTCAGGAAGATGGGCTTGTCGGTGTTTTTCGCCAATTCAAAAGCTTTGTCACCCCATGGATACCATTGCACAGGGTTGTGAGCATGCTGCAGCAGATAGGGGCTGGTTTCGCCCGCCAAGGCATTGGTGTATTTCCACGAACCGTCAGGGTTTTTCAATTCGGCTTCGTGGGGGCTCGTTTGTGCGTGAACCATCGTTGCGACTCCGTTTGAGAAACGCCGGACGGCAACCACGCCGGCAAGCACAATGGCAAATAGCAACGCATATATACAATATTTGCGCATAGGGCCAATCCTCGCAACAGGCATGAGATACTAGGTCAGCATCGGCGATTGGACAAAAACGGGTTTGATAAAGTCGGGCGGCGGGCGTGGGCCGATATTGGTAACAGCGGCCGTATACGGTAAATTCTAGTAGTAATTTCGTCTTAATTTCGAACGAACGATCGCATGTGTAAAACACCACTCACAGTCGTACAGATTTCAGACCTGCATCTGGACCCGTCAAACCATAAGAAGCGTAAGCGCCTGGAAGCGGTGCGGCGTGCTGTGCTTGCAGCTGAGCCAGACGTGATCGTGGTCAGCGGGGACGTATCGGACAATGGATTCTGCCATGACGGAATGTTCGAGCAGATCAACAGTGAACTGGCCGCATTCGGCCTGCCGATGTTGTTGATTCCCGGCAACCACGACGTGGGGGATCGGTCGGGCGAACAGAATGAAATCAAACGGGAATATCTGACGCGTTGGAACTCGGTGTTCGGGCAAGACCGGTTCAGCCACACCAGCAGTGACTGGTCAATAGTCGGGATCAACTCGCAAATTCTTGGCTCAGGGTTTCATGAGGAAGCGGATCAGTTTGCATGGCTGGACAACGAACTGTCCGAGGCAGAGAAGGCCGGACGGCAAGTGGCGCTGTTCCTGCACTCGGCGGCGTATGTGCTGGATCGTGATGAGGTACTGGAAGGGCCCACCCAGTATTGGGGGTTTAACCCTTATCCTCGACGCGAACTGCTTAAACGTCTCGACCGTCCGAGCGTGAGACTGGTCGCCAACGGCCACCTGCATTGGCACCATGTGTTTGAACGCAACGGGGCGATGCACGTGTGGTGCCCGTCGACGGAACTGATTGTGGATGACGCGATTTTCCCGCGCGGTGGCGACGTGATTGGGTTCATGCGTTACACATTCAACAAGACGACGATCGAACCGCAACTAGTGCCGCTGGACATGCCGTCCGAGCATGTTTTCTTTCACCGGCGCACGCTGGAACGGTCGGGGCACGATCCGGTGACCATGGCGGAACTGGCGATGGACTTTACCGGCACGCTTTCCAAAGACGGGGCTCTTCTGCCGGGCGTGGCCGAGCGGTTGCGTAAACTGGCCAAGCGGATACGCATCACGGTCTTGACCGCTGATACTTTTGGCAAGGCGCATGAGGCGATGGCGGGGCTGCCAGTAGAACTTCAGCTTATTGCAACAGGGATCAACAAGAAGGAATACGTGAAAAAACTCGGAACTGGATCACTGGTGGCCATCGGCAACGGCCGCAATGACGTGGAGATGATCAAGCAGGCGGCGATCGGGATCGCTGTGGTCGGGCCCGAGGGCGGCAGCGGCGAACTGATCGGCGTCGCCGATGTCGTCGTCAACGACATCAATGACGCATTGGACCTGGTGGCTAATCCATTGCGGCTCAAGGCCACACTACGTGATTAAAGAATTTGTTGTCCACAGTAAAGCTGTGCGCCGCTGAGCAATCAGTCAAATCTCCACCGGCTTGAGCCAAGGCATCATACGCCGTAGTTCCTTGCCAATCTTCTCGACGGGATGGTTGTGGTCGGCGTCGCGCTGCTTCTTGAACCAGGCAAAGTCCTTGGCATAATCGCCGCGGAATGTGTCGGCAAAGTCGCCTGACTGAATGTCGGCCAGAATCTGTTTCATCTGCTGCTTTACCTGCTCGTTGACTATCTTGGGACCGCTGTGGTAGTCACCGAACTCGGCGGTATTGCTGATCGAGTAACGCATGTAGTTGAGCCCGCCCTGGATGATCAGGTCGATGATGAGCTTTAACTCGTGGCAGACTTCGAAGTAGGCTAGCTCAGGTGCGTAGCCAGCCTCCGTGAGAGTTTCGAACCCAGCTTTGATCAGCGCCGAAAGCCCGCCGCAGAGAACTGCTTGTTCGCCAAACAGGTCGGTCTCGCATTCGTCCTTGAAATTGGTGATGAGCACACCGGCCCGTCCGCCGCCGATGCCGATGGCCCAGGCCATGGCCACGTCGGAAGCGTTGCCGGTCGCGTCCTGTTCGACAGCCAGCAGGCAAGGCACCCCCCCACCGCGTTCGAACTCACTGCGCACCGTGTGGCCCGGCCCCTTGGGCGCGACCATGATCACGTCCACATCATCAGACGGCGTAATGGTCTTGAAGTGGATGTTGAATCCGTGCGTGGCCCCGATGGCCATGCCCGGTCGCAAATGAGGCGCAACCTTTTGCTCGTAGACCTGTGGCTGAACCTCGTCAGGCAAAGTAAGAATCACAAGGTCGGCCTGCTTCACTGCATCTTCGACAGAAAGAGGATCGAAGCCATGCTCGATGGCCAGCTTGCCGTTGTCCGATTCACGGCGGTTGGCAACGATGACGTTGACGCCCGAGTCGCGCAGATTTTGAGCATGAGCGTGGCCCTGTGAGCCATAACCGATGACCGCCACGATCTTGCCTTGCA